>JAEEGL015526038.1_pt1 | contig 10468 bp, 7 predicted proteins | sample 9134231 | NCBI WGS metagenome assembly JAEEGL01 (sample SAMN16246548, study PRJNA631951) | gut metagenome | biome: gut microbiome; feature: rumen; material: fiber-attached | host: Bos | place: Iran: Karaj | collected 2018-10 | reverse complement strand
TATCTCTTTGTTAACGCTTGCCTATCTTTAGCCCCAGTAAATAGGCACTTTTAAGACACTTTGGGTGCTGTACGGGTGCTACGCAACAAGGCTTACGTGCACTCACACGTTTTTTTATTACCAGTTACAGCTTTTCCAGTACCGATACTTCACTATAACAGGCACGTTGGCTTCAACGATTCCAGATAAAAAACATGAAGATTCTCAGCCTTCTTAGGAAATCCGAGTAAGCCTTCGAAATTCTATGTCAACCTTCATCAGCGTATGTCAAGATAGTTCTAACACTTTTCGCCATTTTTCAGATGGCAGAAATACACATTTTAAATTCTTCCCTTGTGGTAATACCATAGCAAATGGTCAAACCCATTTCGGCTTATCTCAATACCGGATGCCTCTCTGATGCTATCCACAGCCTGCCTATAATCCTTATAATCGCTCAAATCATATTTTTGTGCTATTTTATAATACCCAAGATACAAAGGCAATACCGTTTTAAGTATTCCATCATAAATTGAATAATTGTCCTGATACTCTGTTCCTTCAAAAACATAAAAACAGGCGTAATGACAAAATTTGCTTGCAAAAGAAGGATTGCTTCTCGCCCGTTCTTCTGCAGATGTTATTCTGGCAATCTCACGAATTAATGCCATATCGTTATAATCAGGATCTTTAAGACACTTAATGATCTCATTCCGGTCAAATCGGTATATTCTTTCCGTTATCTCCTGTCTTCCACACTTATCAGCATTCAAATGGGTACTGTTCTCTCTATCTACCGATTCCACTGCACCTTTAATAATTTCCTCATATGTATATGAATTACACGATCCTTCATCAAGCAAAACGCTTTTCAACAGTGTCATCCAATAAGCAGATGAGCCGCCGTATTTCACCTCTCCTTTTCTGTTATAAACAGGAGCGGCACTAACATCAGTTGAATGTATGTAGGCAGAGTCATTGCGTATCATAGCCTCGACTATAGCCACGTTGTCGCGCGTCAATTTAGCCAGCGTTTTTCCCCGAAATGTTACTTCCTCTATCATCTTGCTTTTTGCAAGTTCCAATTCATCCTGAATGGTATTCTTCATAATCACACTCTCTATTTCTTTGGAGCTGAAAGTTCGTCATACATCGCTTCCAAACAAGTCCCACAGGAACTCTTTATTCTCCTCATTGTTAACAATGATCATTTCCTTTGCCACTTCATAAGGAAATTCCAATTATTCTTCCGGCATTAAATCCTTTGCTGCTTTTAAAAGATTAAACATGAAAAGGTCATCATAAACTCCGCCAGCAATCTTTCTCATGCAGTAGATGAAAAACTCACCTATGCCATATAATCAATGCCACTAATCCTTTTTAGTAAAAGCCTTTACCCCTGTCCATATTGCCCCGCCTACTAAAGCAAGAACTCCCATTACAGTTACACCTGTATCTCCAGCTTTCTTCTTACATGCAGAACAAATACCCATTTTATTTTTGCCAACTATTGTTTTTCCACATATTTTGCATTTTCTTTCTTCGCCATTATTCTTGTCCATCTTTCGTATCCTCCAATGAAACTATGTATACTTCTTTGTTTTCGATAGCTAGCCTTGTGTTTTCTAATGCTGGTTCCAGCTCTTTGGAAAAGGTATACCAACAATCTGTGTTCTCCTTTGAATAGTGGTAATTATCGTGCATCAGTTCTATAGCCGACATACCTCTTCCACCTATTTCTTGCGTTATAAAATCATGCATAACAGTTTGGTAACGGTCAAGTACGAGCTTTGAATCATCCCTTCGACCGAGCGCCTCAAACACTTGCATCTGAACTCCAGAAAACTTTGTCGCCAATTGCAAATCATCTGATAGGTTTGAAAGGAGTGTGTCTATTGAAGATTGTTTATGGAACAGCGACCATTTTGTATTTTTGGCAAGATGCAAAGAAGCGGTTCGCATTTCTGCATATACGCTGTTTAACGCGGTCGTCATTCGATCAGATGCTTTTTCAAGGAATGCCTTTCTTGCCTCAATAGAGGTAGCGTTTTGAGCTTGTAAAATATAATCACGAGCGTCAAAAAACGGAGTAAGTATATCCCTATCCCGATCTCGATCCAACTGATAACTCTGCATTTCTTGGATGCCTTTTAGCGTGTCTTGTATTTGTTTCATTTGCATTTGATTAGCAATGCTTCGAGTGGTTTCGAGCGTTCCGGGATTATTAATCACTTTTTTAAGTGTGATATCTTTGACACGAACCCCATTCTCGTCAACGATTACAGCACGAAGGTTACCATCCACTTGTTTTGAGTCTCCTATTGAGTATAGCCCCTGCTTGAGCTTTTCTTTTATCCCTGTTGGTAGGCTATCAAAATCAGGCACAAGGGTGATGTTTCCTTTGGCAACAACAGCTGCATGCTGAACGACATCATTTATTATTCCAAGATCTGCAACAGGAATACTGGAAACCACTTCAACAAACGGACTTTCTGCCAAGGATCGTGTTAACTGTTGAGCATATAATCCCATAAAATCGCTCATTTTTGATATTTCATAACCGTTCGTGTCTGCGTCAGTCACAAGAATATGTAGTTCAGAAGAAACAAGAGCAGTGTCAGATTCTTTGTTTTCCTGATCTTTATATTCATCTGTGTCAATCACGGTGTTTCACCTCTTTACACTTAAATTTTAATCACTCACAAAGCTTCAGATCTGTTTTCTTCCTTGTTGTTTGTAAATTCCGATATTTCCTCGATATCAAGATGCTTTTTCTTATTTACAAGGTCATATATCAATTCTTCGATAGGCCTAATAGCCTGCGGATCTTCGAGTATCTGAGTAGCGAGTTTGCCAAGCTCATTATTCTTAAGTGACAACGCAGCCACTTTAATGATGTTCTCAAGTCTTCCATCAGCGATAATGGCTTCGCGGCTGTTCGTGGAGTTCCTTATCTGTATACGGCTCACATCGTCAGCTGATACAGAGTCAACGATAGCGTTAACCGTTCTTGCTCCATCGACAGCAGAAACGTCTTCACCAAAGGCTTCGTTTAGTTTTTCAACGATTTCCTTCAGTGTAGATCTCTTTTTCTTGGTCGAACCTGAACCTGAACCCATAGGTCTGAGGACTGCTGGATCGTCACCGGAAGTCGGTCTTTCTAATTCGCTGATACGATAGTCAGACAGCACAAGGCTGGAAATATCTATTTCCTCAAGGGCTGTACCATCAAGCTTCTTTAAAAGCAGTTTAGCGAAACCGTAGAATACTTCGAGTTCCGGCTCGCCAAGGTCAACTATCTGAGAAATGAATGTATAAGAAGAACAATACTTCTTTAAGTTCTTCTTGAAGTCAAGCAGGCGTTCTTGTTCTTTTGCAATCTCGTCCAGCTTTGTCTCAGCCTGTGCAAGTAGATCCTTGTTGCCAGTTCTCTGAGCTTCTTCCTTATTAGTATTCCATGTAGCAAATGCATTTTGATTGGCCTTGTATGCGTTATTCCACCTCTCAGCAGGAGCAGATACCGCCTGATACAACTTCTTCCTGTATGCGTCTTTTATGGACACAGAATCGGCGTCTACGGACTTGAAACATACATTACGATAAGTATCTATCTCGTCCTGAGTATAGATATCACGTTCATCAAGACGCTTCTTGATATCATAAACGATTTCAAGTTTCTGAGCGTGTTCCATCTTTGCGCCTTTGTCATACTTGTTAAAGGCTCTTTCCACGACCTCAGGATCATTTACGAAGTCAACAACAAATACGTGATCCTTACCAGAGAAGGTGCGGTTAAGACGGGAATAAGTCTGCACAATTTCGATATCATTACATAGCTTTTTGTCGATATACATAGCACAAAGCTTAGGCTGATTGAATCCAGTCTGGAACTTGTCGCACACAATCAAGATGCGGTTCTCAGGCTTGTCAAAAGCAACTTCCACCTTCTGATAACCAATATTGTTGGAATTCTCCTCTGTATAGTCATAATCTCTACGGATAGCAGCAAAGGGATTATCCTTGAGATACTCAAACTCCGTAATGATGTTTTCGTCTTCGTCGGTTATAGCCAGTGCACCGTTTACCTTGCCGGAGAAAGCCACAAGAGGTTCTCCGGGAACCTGAAAGCGGATGGCATCCTTGATTTTATCGCGGTCATATTCAGGATGAGCGTGCAGATAGGCCTCAATAGCATACTTATAGCGCACTACAGCAGGACGAGAAGCAGCAACAATCATCGCTTTAGCTTGTCCGCCAAGCATTTTGGATACGTTCTTCATGAAGTGTTCAATGATAAACTGCGTCTTCTGCATTACATTTGTCGGATGCAGAGACTCCCACATAGCAATCGTACGCAAAGCTGTATGCTCATCAACGAGTTGGTCAGAAGCAATGTCATCTTTAAGTTTGTATGCGGTCTTATAAGGCATATATCCTTTCAAAACTTCAAGGATATAACCTTCTTCGATAGCCTGCCTCATTGGATAAAGATCGAATGATTCGGGTATAGCCCTGCCTGTCTTTTCGTCTATCTTTTCCGAATCTCTACCAAACAAGGTTTTGGTCTCAGGTTTTGGAGTAGCAGTATAAGCAAAGAATGAAACATTTGCAGGCCAAGTACGGTCACTCTGCTCGCCCTTGAAATAGGCAAGTATCAGTTCCTCGTCAGTGACAGCCACATCGGGATCACCGGTCTCTTTTGACTTATCTTTTGAGGCGAGTTTAAGAGCTGCCTTCATCTTGCCAGCAAACTGTCCGGTCTGAGAAGAGTGTGCCTCATCAATAAGGACAGCAAAATTAGCCCCTGTTAGCGCTGTATCTGTGGCAATTTCATCAAGAGCGAACGGGAATGTCTGTAGAGTAACTACAATAATCTCGCGTTTATCATGGAGAGCCTTCGCAAGTTGCTTGTTCTTTGCTCCCTGAGTACGAGTATCTTCGTCGCCACCGATCATTTCGATAAGGCCGGGGGTTTTCTTGAGCTGCTTGATTGTGCCTTTGATATTTGAATCAAGTCCTACACGGTCTGTAACAACGATTACAGATGAAAATACTTTTTCACCCTTTTCATCACGGACATTTATAAGTTCATGGGCAGTCCACGAGATTGTTTCCGTTTTACCTGAACCGGCAGAGTGCTCGATAAGATAACGCTGTCCTACTCCACTCTTCTTTACATCGTTCAAGCACTTCGTAACACAGTTCCACTGATGGAAACGAGGGAATAGCTGTGTGCGTATCTCTCTGAGCCTTCCGGTTGCATCTTCCTTCTTTGTGACACTTTCAAAGATAAAATCATGGAAAATACGGAGCCAGTTTTCCTTCTGACAGATATCGTTCCAGAAGTAACCCGTAGGATAGTCATCCTCACCGTCCTTCATAGGATCATTTCCCGCATGACCGTCAGATGTACCTTTATTAAAAGGCAGGAAATGAGGCTCATCTGGTTCAAGGTTTGTACACATCCAAATCTCGTCTTCTGAAATAGCAAAGTGAACTACCGCCCCACGTTTATACATTAAGAGAGGATTTTTTCTGCGGGTGCTGGGTTCGATAGGTCTGCGCTGTGTTTGATATTCCTCTATAGCGTCATACACTGTCTGTGTAAGCTCTGTTTTGATTTCAGCAGTAGCAACAGGGATACCGTTAATGAAGAAAACAAGATCAAGAGACTTGTTTCCAGCAGTCTGATAGTGTACCTGATGCATAGCACGAAGGATGTTTGCGTTGTATTTCTCATGTATGTTGGGAATACGGATGTCATCGGGATAATGTCCGGAGCACTCTATGGTCTGATATCCGGCCATAACAAAGCCGTTACGGAGTGTCTGAACCGTTCCGTCTACTTCGAGAGAGTGGATAAGGGCTTTCTCAAGGTTTCCTTTCCAGTTTGCCCCGAAGTCTTTCTGCATCTTTTCGATTTTGTTGGGCGCTATGGCTTTGACATAATCTACGAAATCATCAATAACAAGGGCAGTATTCGCGTCGAACCCTTTATCATTCTTGCTGATTTGCCAACCGTTCTTTGATAATTCTTCGAGCTTACGGCTGATATAATGCTCAAAGTACGTTTCCAATCTGAGGTCATCGGACATTTTAGTAACCCTCCTTTATACTGCCTCATTCCTGCAATCAATCTTGCCTGTTACCGCATAGTAAATTAGAGACTTCTTGTATTCTTCCCACTTTTTGATTACCTGTTGTTTTTTTGCGATCAGAGCATCTATCGTCGAACATTTATCGTTAATGTACGATACGATTTCTGACTGTTCATCGACGGATGGATAAGGTAATTTAAGTTCCTTAAAAGCAGGAGCCTGAAGACGTTTTCTTCCTACTTCAGCTACGCCTTGAGCCATGCCATAGTATATCTTATTAAAATACAAGCTTTGAAAGACATACTTATAATATTCGTTATTTGTAGTGGCTTTAATTCTACGGAATACCCTGTAATCGGGACTTGTTACACCCGTAAGTGATGATAGGTCAACCCAGCCTGTTAGCAAATCCATGTGATTCATGGCAAAATCTCCAGGATACACATGCTGATAATTGCTATAATTCTCAGCTAATTGTCCCTCGTTGGATTTAATATCTTTTATTTTTAGTCCATTTTGCGTAATAGAAATAACATCGAACCCTTCTTTTCCGGCGATACGCTTTAGTATTCGGAACAAGTATTTTGTTTTAATAACCTCCCAAGTCTCCGGCACTTCACCAATCCACTCTACCCCTGAATCCCTCATCTTCGCATCCGAATTAAGCCCCTTTGTCACAGCCTTGGTGATAACAGCCTTCTTGTATTCTTCAAGCTTCTCGATGGATTCCTTTGTCCTTACGATGGCTGTATCGATAGCAGAGCACTTACGGTCGAGGAAGGAGACAATCTGGCGTTGTTCGTTATCTGAAGGTAATAAAAGAACAGTATTTTTGAGCACTTTTTGAGAAACAGAGTATAATTTTACTTCTGTTAACTCTCTGCGAATTTGAAATCGCCACGCATCGGTTGTAAATAGATATCCAAAATACTTGTTGTTTTGTTTAATTTTAGGTCGAGCGATTATCGTATGATATCCAGCATAAATGCCTTCAATATCAATATAATTACAATTACCACAACCATCTCTATCCTCAGAAGTGTCAGCAAAGATAAAATCTCCCACATTCGTCAAGGATTGCTTTTTTGCTTTGTCCTTTTGCAGATACCGAAGAAATTCTATAGGTGTCGAAACCTTTGGATTTGTCTTAGAATGGATCTGTCCGTAACTTAACACAGCTACACCGTCATCTGTAAGGTCATCCTTGGTAATAGATAAGCCTTTACTGAAAGTAAATATTGTTTTCATTGGGCAGGTTTCCCATTGAGTAGGTATATCATCAATGCCAGGAATTCCAGATTTTTTCATTCTTCTACTCATGCAAACACTCCCTTCAGAGCCTCTTCAATTTCAGGCTCAAGAGCTTCTAGCTCTGCCATTATCTCTGCCGGATCACGGGGAGCCTCATAATGGTAGAAGTATTTGTCGAACGAGATTTGTGTTCCGACAACTCCGACCTTCTGATCGCCCATTATTCCTGCATCAATCACGGTCTCGTCAACCCACGCATCAGGAACATAAGGATATACTTCCTTCTCCATATACTCGTTGATGTCCTGTTCGTAAGGTACTTTTTCAACATCTTTGAGGTCAGGATCGGGTACAGGCTTGCCGTTCTTGTCATAGACGATATCCTCGTCATCCTCAGTCTTTACGCCGAATACCTTGATAAACACATCCTGCAACTGTTTGTTTGTAACTTTGGGCTTATCGAGTTTGTCTCTAAAATCAGAAGAATGGCTGATAAACCAGTTGTACTTCACAGTCTGCCCGTCATAGGCAGCAACCGCCTTCTTCAGAGCCTCTTTGTTAGCATCAGAGAGCTTCTGCATAGCCTTGGTCTCGAACAATCCATCCCACTTCTCAAGGTCAAAGGTGACAACCAGCTTAAGAGGTCTCTGAACAGTAACGGCACGGTACATAAACTCTTCAACAGGGAGAAGCTCAGATTTCCCGCCGTTATGTCCATCTATGTAGGTCTGGATGATCCATTTCATTTTTGCTTCAGAGATATCCTTACGCTTGTTTCCAAGCAACTTTCTACGGAGTTCTCCACAATCAGTTGCATCTATGAGCTGTATCTTTCCCTGTCGGTTAATATCCTTTTTAGTGTTCAGTATCCAGAGGTATGTATTGATGCCTGTTCGGAAAAAGATATCTGTCGGCAGCTTGACAACGCAATCAACAAGATCTTCTTTGAATAACCACCTGCGGATATCCGAAGGACCGGATCCCGCGTCACCATTGAACAGCGGAGAAGCAGATAATACGATTCCACCTTTGCTGCCCCCTTCTTCGGCGGTTTTCATGTGTGCCACCATATTCTGAATAAAGAGCATGGAGCCATCGCTGATAGAAGGAAGTCCTGCACCAAAACGTCCGGAGAAACCATGAGCCGCTTCGCTTCTTACATCATCGGCTTCCTTTTCCCACTTCTTACCGTAGGGCGGATTAGATACGCAGTAGTCAAACCTCATATCTTCAAATCTGTCATCGGAAAGGGTATCGCCATTCTCGATATGTGCCGACAAATCCTTGGTCTGATCATATACGTCTTTGCCCTCGTCAGAAACATTACGGATAAGTAGATTTGCCTTTCCCATTGCCCAAGTAACACCTGAAAGTTCTTCTCCATAAGGAACGATGACCGCGGGAGCTTTCATCTGCTTGTTCTCGTGCCATTCGTTCAGAAGGTCGAGCGCATCAGTAATAAAGCCACCCGTGCCACAGGTCTGGTCATAAAGAGTGCGGACAATACCTGTATCTGAACTCATAAGTTCATCGTCGTTGGCAAAAATCATGCCGATGGCAAGCCTTACGACATCCTTAGGTGTCATGAAATCCTCGGCATCTTCAGCAATCTCGTCACCGTAACGCTGGATAAGATGCTCATATATATCTGACATATCTCTATCGGATACTGTTTCAGAGTCAAAAGGAAGAGCAGAGAACTTCTGGCATACAGAATAGAGCATTCCGTTGTCATGAAGTTTCTTACAGGTGTTCTCCATTTCGAACTTAAGCATGATATCACGAGCGTTCTTTGAAAAACCGTTGATATAAGAATCGAGAGCGGTATAGGTGTCAGATGCGCCAAGATTATTTAATCTGAATCCGGTCACATTGTAAAAAGCCTTGCCGGAATACTGGCAGTAGTTATCGGACTCTCTTCCCCAGTCTGCTTCATGCTCCTTGACAGCCGCACACACCTTATCCCTTGTGGACTCAAGTGCACATTCAAGTCTTCTGAGGAGAGCAAAGGGCAGAACTACCTTGTTGTAGTCTGCACGGGAAATAACATCTCTTACATAGTCTGCAATGTTCCATATCTCGTTGACATAATCGAGATTTGTCTTCTTCTGTTCGTCAGCCATTATAGTTCTTCTCCTTGCATTGATTTTCGGTTTGTTATTGTAGATAAGTGCGTTCGCACTTCGTTTCAACCATTAATTGCGGTTAGCCATTTTTAAAACTTGAACATAACTGAATTCCCCATTTTCAGTTTTGCCTTCGTTATACTAATCTCCGATTCAGTTCATTTTTATATTATCTAATTAATCATCATCCGTCATTTCCATTATGTCGCTTACATCACACTGAAGCGCCACACAGACCTTTTCGATAATTTCTGTATTTACATTCTCGTTCTTAGCCAGCTTGGTTATAGAAGCCGAGCTGATTCCCGCAAGCTGCTGTAAATCCTTTTTCTTCATATCTTTGTCTATCAGGAGCTTCCAAAGTTTTTTATAGCTTATGGACATAGTTTCCCTCGCTTTCTGCTATCAAATATGCCATTAAAAGAATCTTTACAGACATTATAGCACATAAAAGATGGAAAATCAAGATTAATTCCTGCGAACGCTCGATTTTTTCCGAGTTCCGCTTGAATTTCAACGTATTTTGTGTTATAATGATAATAGTTATTATAGTTGTTGTGGTGTTGAGCAGATCAGGCAAGCAGATACTCACCCTTGAATCCTCTGACTATCGTAAGATTGGAAGAAGGACGTGTGGTCGAGAATTATGCATTGGACAGAGATGCTGGAACCAGGTTACGACAGTACTTTGCCCAAAATATGTGAGATATTCAAGAGTAAAAAAGTGAAAAGAGACAGGTACTCAAATCGGGGATCTATTCCACCGACCCACAGGTCGCAAAGTCGCTTGCAACTATGTCGGAAGATGAAGCAAAGGAACTTATCAAGGGATTGTACACCTACGATGACGATGCTAAGATACAGGAGATATACACCAAGGCTCTGAACAGTGCCAACGAAAGCAGCGTCATCATTCCGCTTAACTACCGAAACGAGTATGTAGTCTATAACAACGAGAAAATTACGTCCTATACATTCAGCAGTATACCGAATCATGTTGATGTGGCGACAGTA
>JAEEGL015403523.1_pt1 | contig 10468 bp, 8 predicted proteins | sample 9134231 | NCBI WGS metagenome assembly JAEEGL01 (sample SAMN16246548, study PRJNA631951) | gut metagenome | biome: gut microbiome; feature: rumen; material: fiber-attached | host: Bos | place: Iran: Karaj | collected 2018-10 | reverse complement strand
GATCAGGCCTGCGTGGATCTTTGCCAGAAAGCGGAACCGATCCGAAACAGCCAGCTGGGGGACAATATGGCGAGCGAACATTTCCATGATCACGGAGATGTATGGCACAATAATAACCACAATGTTTCATGGGAAGAAACCTTGGAACATGCCGAAAAGATCGGTATCGGTTCCAGAGAGTATGACCTGGTGACAATGAAATAAGGATACATATAAGCAGGCGGTTTTTTTGGAAAACCGCCTGTTTTTTTTTACTTTATAGGAAATTGCTTCGCAATTCCTATAAAGCAAAAAAGCCCTCCGGGGGATGCGCACTCGCGCGTGAGGAAATTGTTGCTATCGCAACCGCGCTCGGCGCGAGCGTTCTGCGAGCAGAACACTTTCTTATACTCAAATTTGAACAAAACTTGCATTTTATGTAAATCTGAGTTATAACTTGTAATTATGACTATAGATGCTTACTTGAATCCGGATTTCGGATGGACACAAAAATTACTGTTCTTTTTTATTACACTGGGCGGAATGCTTCTTTGCATTCTTCTGTTGATCGGCGGAGTACGGATCTCCACTTCCCTGATGCAGGCGAAGCGGAGCGTAAAACGGCGAAAATTCCGGGAACGAACGCACAATCGCGTACAGAGTTTCTACGACATGATCATATCCGGCACATCGGTACTTTCTTTTTCGTGTGCCTATGTGATCCTGAACCATATCTACAGCCTTTCCCAATTGGCGGGAGGTCATACCGGATCCTATATCCTGGATCGCGTGATGTACGCGTGGACGGTGGGAAAAGATTTTGTATTGCTGTTGCTGATCTGCCTTTCGTGCCTGTTAAACTCAATCCTGGACCGGTTGGTTATTCCGTTAAAGAAGACTACGCCCGAGGAAAAAGCATGCGTTCGAATGCTTGCAATGTTTTACTGTATCGCCATCCTGGTATTTCTCAACAATATCGGTGACGAGAGCGAATACAATCCTGTTATGATGTATTATCTTGGTCTGATGGTAGGGCGGTTTGTATATTTTGATGCGTCATTTAAAGATTTCTTACATGCGCTGAAAAATATGTTCTGTAATATTTATCTGCTGCTTCTCGGACTGGCGCTGACCGCACTGTTATGCTTTATCGGATTTGACAGGGGGTATCTGCTGGAGAAGAATTACTACATTGTGGGTGTGTTCTACACGCATTTGTTTATGCTGGCGGTGATCTTCTGTTTGCATCACATCCATCACATCATTCTGTGGATCCGTGAAAAGGCACAGAACAAAGAAGATAATAAGGATGCCGAAGAAACGGAAGATCCGGAGGAAGAGATTCTTGTGCTGGCAGATGATGCAGAGGAAGATGACATATGCTCTATAAAGGAAAGCACTTCATTTATTGAGCACAAGCAGCCGGCGGATGCGCACCCGCACGTAAAGAAATCAAACGCTAAAGCGGCTCGTGCTAGGCGCGACTCATAAACGAAACGGCAAGCCATTTTGTTTATGAGAATATATCAGGCCTTGCGCCTACGCGATGAAGCCGGCAGAAGAAAAGGACGGATCTTCATCATCTTCATCCATAGGCGCTGCCTTATACAGTTCTTCAACAAATTGTTTTCCCAGACTGCTTAGTTCGTCGCGGAAGATATAACCGATCTCCATAGAATCATAGGGTAGTTTGGCACTTTTCTTCAATGGCAGGACTCTGAATTTTTCTTTACCTACCGCACCCCGTACGGCACCGGAACAAAAAGTAAAACCGTTTACTTTGTCCATGATCTGCAGCATAGAAGCGCGGTCCGAGACTTTGATCACATACGGATAATCCTGTTCGCCCAATACTTCTTCTGCCATGAAAAGAGGACTGTTCTCGCCCTGATCGTAAGTGAGGAGCGGATAGCGGATGATCTCATCAAAATCAATCATCTCTTTATCCGCCAAAGGATGGGAATCTCCGACATATACATAGATATGACATCGTACGATCTTTCGGAACGTCAGCCGGTTTTCAAGAAGTGTATTCTCAATCCCTTTCCTATTGAACTCACTCAAAAAAAGTACACCGATCTCACTCTTTCCATTCGTTACATCATCGATGACCTGCTGCGTCGTGGTTTCCAGGATCGAAAAATTATACATCGATGTATCGTAGCTGTTGATAATAGCAGAAAAAGCTTCGCATACAAAAGCATAGTGCTGCGTGGAAACACTGAGCACTTTTTTCTTGTGACCTTTGCCACTGTATCTCCATCGTAACTGATCATACTGGTCACAGACTTTTTTTGCATAAAAAAGAAAATCGGATCCTTCGGTTGTGAGCTGCACACCTTTATTGGTCCTGCGGAAGATCGTGATCCCCGCATCTTCTTCCAGAGAACGGATCGTGTTGGTAAGGGTTGGCTGGGATATATATAAGTATTCGGCAGCTTTGTTCATGGAACCGGTTTCCGCAATTGCCATCACATATCTTAATTGTTGTAGCGTCATAGGAGCACTCCTTTTTGAAAACTATAGTATACAAAGCAGCCGCATCTGTCTAAAACATTTTTTTGATCGCCGGGTATTATTTTTTTCTATAAATGAAAAACAGCCGGATAAAAAATCCGGCTGTGAAAGAGAACTGTTTTTTACAGATCGACTTTTTGATAAATGTTTTCGGCAAATTCCGCCGGATCGCTTTCCAGATATCCGATGGAAGAAAGACCATCCACAAAGTATCTTACATCATCCTGCACTCTTTTATCCCAGTCCTGTGCGTGATCGGAAGAAGACGGATAACCGTAGCTCTTGACCAGTTCCACCGCCAGTTCTTTGTCTTCTATCGCCGCATAGTTCTTTTCCGTAATGATATTTACGGCTTCCTCCGGATTATCATAGATCCATTCCTGAGCCTTGCGGTAGGCACGAAGGAGAGCAGCCACTTCTTCGGGATTCTCTTTCAGTACCTTATTGGAAGCATACAGGAAGCAGCAGAAGCGGCCGGCAAAGTATTCATCCGTTCCCAGGTCAAAGATGATCTTTACATCACCTGCTTTTTCGTGGATGGAACCGAGAGGATCCCAAAGTGCCGCCACATCGATCTCTCCGTTTTCCAAAGCTGCAAACTCCAGATTACCGTCGGAGAACGGAAGGAAGGAAACTTCGTTATCTGCCGGATCCGCAGAGATCCCCGCATTCTCCAGCCAGAGACTGGCTACCTGATGCGGTGTACCGCCGATCTCATCCACACCGATCTTTTTTCCTCTCAGATCTTCAACAGATGTGATATCCGAATCGGGACGCACGGCAAATTTGATACAGCCTTCATGCAGACCATCGACTACTTTTACATCCACACCGTTTTCGATGGAAGGGAAAAACTGGAAGTCTCCGTTTACGATAGGGATTGATCCGTTGTTCAGGCCGATCTTTCTGGTTTCAAAATCTGCAGAGATCAGATTGACATCAAATCCTTCCTCGGCAAAAAATCCTTTGTCGTAAGCGATGTAGATCGGCGCTCCGCAAAGCGCACCGTCTTTTCCCGGGATATCGATCTTTCCGAAGCGGTATTCACCGGCTGCAGCCGTTGCTTCTGCTGTACCGGCTGCGCCGCTGTTGTTGGGAGCGGGTGTCTGGGTTGGACCGCAGCCGGTAAGAAGGGTGCCGAATACGGCAACCGAGAGTATGGTACTGAGCCATTTCGTCTTTTTCATAATTTTCTCCTCGTATTATATAGTTATACCCATTCTTTACCTTTGTAATTGATTAGGGTATGCTGTTAAAGATGCTGTGGATTGGTTTATTTCTCCTACCGCATAGACGGTTTTTGAAAGGCTCCAACCACAGTCTCTTTGTTTAATTGTTAATCAGTTAGATACCGCATGACGGTTTATGTAGAACGAGGATACATCTTGCAAAGAGCCCTGTGGATCTTATAACAGCAGCATCAACTACTATTTAAGGAGGATCATTGTTATGATCTATGTTGGTATCGACGTTGCCAAGGATAAGCACGATTGCTGTATTCTTGATAGCAACGGTCAGAGGATGTATCCCATCTTCACAATCTCTAATGACAAGGCCGGGTTTGATGAGCTGTTCTCCAAGATCAGATCTGTTACCAGGTTCAAGAAGAAAACAAAAGTAGGTCTTGAGGCTACCGGTCATTACTCTAACAATCTTCTGGCAGCACTCGTTGATAAGGGTTTCCCGACCTACGTTATCAACCCGTTACATACAAATCTTTTCAGAAAAGGTCAGAGCCTTAGAAAGACGAAAACGGATAAAGCTGATGCCAGTTCAATCGCTATGATGTTATTAACCGATAGGACACTCAAGCCCTACTCAGATACATCATACCATAATGAGGAACTAAAATCACTCACTCGTTATCGTTTTGATAAAGTTCATGAACGTTCAAAACTAAAAACTTCCCTTTCCAGACTTGTAACTATTCTATTTCCAGAACTGGAAAAGCTGGTTCCTACTCTTCATATGGCTTCGGTGTATGCTCTCTTAATCGAATTCCCCGGAGCATCCTTCATAGCAAGCAGCCATCTCACACATCTGAAAAATGTCCTTTGTAACGCCTCCAGAGGGCGCTATGGTCGCGATAAAGCAATCGAGATCAGGAATGCAGCAATTACTTCCATCGGCACTGTTATGGATGCAAAATCGATGGAATTGAAGCACACCATTCAGCTTATCCAAGTACTCGACGAAGAGATCAAGGAGATTGAAGCTTCCATCAAAAAAATCATGGATGCATCACACACACCTATAATGACAATCCCTGGTATCAGTTATCGAATGGGAGCCATGATCCTTTCTGAGATCGGAGACTTCTCTCGTTTTGATAATGCAGACAAGATACTTGCCTACGCAGGTCTTTCTCCTTCAACATACCAGTCCGGTCAGCTTGATTCTTCTCATTCACGAATGGAAAAACGCGGTTCAAGATACCTGCGGTATGCATTGTTTAATGCCGCCAAGTTCGTCTGTAAATGGGATGAAAGCTTCGGTTCTTACCTCGGAAAGAAATTATCTGAAGGTAAACATTACAACGTCGCCGTGTCCCACGCAACAAAAAAGCTAGTACGAACCATTTACCGTATGGAGATAAACAAAGAAGCCTACACTCCTCACTAATTCTATTCGTTCACCTTTCCTGTTAGAGCACCCGCCCGGATGCTCTGTTTGTCATGCGATTTTCAAAGTACTGATTGTTGAGAATTAGTCTCAACCGCTATATAGAATGCATTTCTGCACTTATATCATAATAATTCATTTTTCTACTTGACTTTTAATAGTTAGTCTTTCAAACTAGATAACGTGTTCCGTATGGAAAGCATAGGTCTGTTTACCGAAGATACGTTTTTAACCGATTTATTTTATGGCTTTTTTTTCAGATGAGATGACCGCTCAAGTTGCATCTTTTATCAGGGTTTTTGGAAAATAGGGGGAAAAATATGTTAGAATAGAAAAAGTTTGAAAGATGAGGGAAAGAAAATGACAAACGAATATGTGAGTATGGGGAAATATGTATCCTATCTGTTGCGGCATCATCCCGAGGAGGCCGGTGTGATCCTGGATGAACATGGCTGGACAGATGTGGCAGATCTGGTCGCAAAGGTGCAGCCGAAGTATCCGCTGACGGAAGAATTGCTGCATAAGATGGCAGTAGCACCGGATAAGCAACGGTATGAGTTCAGCGAAGACGGAAAAAGGATCCGCGCTGTCCATGGACATTCTGTTCCGGTGGATCTGGGATACGAGGAAGCAGAGCCGCCGGCAGTTTTATATCACGGCAGCGCAGAGAAGTACAGGGCCGGGATTGCGGCGGAAGGGCTGAAGAAAAAAGATCGGCTGTTCGTTCATTTATCGGAAAGGATCGATGCAGCGAAGGAAGTGGGCCGCAGACACGGAAAGCTGGTTTTGTATCAGATCGATGCACAGCAGATGTACCGGGACGGGTATAAGTTCTGTCGGTCTTCGAGCGGCGTCTGGCTGACCGATGCGGTACCGCTGAAATATATGGAAGAGATCAAAATTCTGTAAAAACTATCCCGTGTGATGCTGTAATTTTCCTGTTTATTCTCCGCGGGGCATTTGGTATGATAGGATAGTTAAAATATTCAGCAGGGGGATAAAAAACTATGAAAAAGAAAGTGATCATAGGACTGGGTATCGTATTGTTTGTTGTGTTTTTTGTGTTTTGGATATTGGGCGTAATGCAGCGGTATGATCGTCAGCAGCATGTGGATCCGGCACCGGATACGTTGGATTATCTGTTATTCGGGGTTGGAGAAGATGAGGGGGTTCCGGATTCGGTACAACGGGCAGTATTGGAAGCTATGAATGATCCGGTGTTGACAGAGGACGGGGCGGATCCTTCGGAGGCAGTTACGGAAGCAGAACAGAAGACGCTGGATTCTTTTAAGACGGTTTCGGAAGGAATTTATTCCCTGGATTACTATGGCGATATTTTGGAAGATGAATACCTGGATGCGAATATTAAGACCGTGGAAGATTTTGACCGGTGGATGACAGAGAATCTTACCAAAGGCGTACCCACCGGAGATTTTCCGGATATGGGATGCAGCTCTTTTGCAACGGTATCGCCGGAAGGTGATCACCTGTTTGCGCGCAATTATGATATGGATGAGGGTGATTCTCTGGTGTTACGGATGTATCCGGAAGACGGCTATGCATCGATCGGGATTGTGGATCTGATGCATCTGAACCTGGGATCACGTGGGGATTATGATATCAATGATGAACAGGGGAAGACGCTGCTTCTGGCGGCACCGTGGTGTGTATGTGACGGGATCAATGAAAAAGGGCTCGGGATCTCTCTGCTTACGCTGGATGATCCGCATAAAGTGACGGATACAGAGAAAGGGGATCTGTTGATCTATGCGGCAATGCGCGTGATCCTGGACCGATGCGCAAGCGTGGATGAGGCTGTGGAGCTTATGGAATCGTACGATATGTATTCCCCCAGCCCGTATACCTATCATTTCTTTCTGACGGATGCGAGCGGCAAATCTGTGATCATTGAGTGGGATAATGATGAGATGCATGTGGTGGACGGAAACGTGGCGACAAATGTCTTTTTGTACAAGGACAGGGATGTGCGCAACATTGACCGACGCTACGCTTTGCTCTCCAAGGCACTTGAAGAGAAGGAAAACATGTCGGCCAAAGATGCGATGGAAGCGCTGGAATCCGTCAGCCGGATGACGCGCTGGTCCGCAGTATATGATCTGGATAACTTTGACGTAGAAATCTGTTTTCAGGAGGATTTTGAAAACTGCTACAATTATTCGGGAAGGTAAGGATCTTTGTAATGAGTTTTGTTTCGAATCTATTTTGGGAACTTTTTGAAATTGCGATTCCGTTCCTGTTGATCGCAATCCCGGTCTTTGTGATCGTAGCGGTCATCCGTTTCATTACGGATGGGATCCATGCGAAAAAGGAAGGACGGAACAGGAAAACAAGCCGTACGGCTGCATTCATCATCGCTATGGTGTTTGTCGCATTAATGATCGTCGGAGCTATTTTTCTTGCAGTGCTTATGCACGATATTATGTTGGGGATGTGATATGAGTGATAAAAAGTTTGTCAGAATTCTGATCATTATAGCGGTTATCGGTATGATTATTACGGCAGTCCATGTGGCATATATATGCAAAGCGTATCCGAATTCCTCGATCATTCAGTATGTTGCAAGGGAGTTATGGCTGTGAAAAAGTGGCTCGTGATCTTGGGAACCATTCTTTTGTTTGCAGGCATAAATCTTTTTCTGTATATGAAGATCACCTGTCGTCTGGCAAACAATTTCAGCGGTTCCGATCAATTGAAGATGATCGATGTGGGAAGTTTTCTGCCTTTTGAAGAAGCATCCGATCTGGCAAGATGTGGATCCTCTTTGCATTTTCAGAAGGAGGATGATCTGCCGGTATTAGACGGAGCAGCTGCACTTGTACCGGTGTATGCATCCGTGATCGAAAACTGTTATCCCGAAGGCTGTGTTACTTATGAAGGCGGCAGTTTTTCGGATGATAACTATTATGGTGAGAACTTTGCACCGGATAGCGTGATGCAATATCAAAATACGGTAAGAGGATTTGAAGCGCTGGTGGATGGCTCCGTAGATCTGTTTTTTACGGCACGTCCGTCGCAGGCGCAGATGGAGTATGCAGAGCAAAAGGGTGTTGATCTGGAAGTCGTGCCCATCGGGACGGAAGCCTTTGTGTTTATTGTAAATGCATCTAATCCGGTAGACGGATTATCGAAAGAGCAGATCCGTTCCATCTACAGAGGTGAGATCACAGATTGGAGAACCGTCGGCGGCGTTCCGGGAAAAATTGATACGCTCACAAGAGTAGAAGGATCCGGCAGTCAGACTATGATGGAGTATTTTATGGAAAATAATATGCTTCATATCAGATCACCCTTGGCAATATTCGGAAAATCCATAGGATATTCTTTTCGGTATTATGTATCAGGACTGGTGGCGGATGACCGTGTAAAGATGCTGGCAGTGGACGGAGTTTATCCGGATACGGAAAACATCCGGAACGGTAATTATCCGATCTGTACGAATTTTTATGTCGTATATCGAAAGGATGATCCCAATGAAAATGTCGGCAGATTGGTGGAGTGGTTACGATCGGAGGAAGGACAGACAATGATCGAAGCCTGTGGTTATGTAGGCCTGGCGGAATGAAATGAAAATGGATCAACAGGAATTCTTAAAAAAATATACAAAGCATCTGAATGCGAAACAATTGGAAGCAGTCCGCACCGTGGATGGCGCGATACTGCTTCTTGCTGTACCCGGAAGCGGGAAGACGACGGTACTGGTCAATCGTCTCGGATATATGATCTATTGCGCGGGGATTCAGCCGGAAGAGATCCTGACGCTGACCTATACCGTATCAGCAACACAGGATATGTCGGAACGGTTTGAAAGTATCTTTGGGAAAGAATTACATGGCCGGCTGGAGTTTCGGACGATCAACGGTATCTGTGCAAAGATCATCACGCGTTACGGGCAGATGATCGGGAAACCGGCGTTTCAGCTGATCACGGATGAAGGCTTGCTGATCCGGGTACTTACGGATATCCTGAAAAACAAAATGGACGAATATCCGACGGAGAGCGAGATCAAATCTGTAAAATCGCTGATCACGTACTGCAAGAACATGATGCTGAAAATGGAAGAGATCGAGGCACTCGGAGAGAAAGAAAACCTTCCGCTCCTTGAAACATATAAAGAATACAATGCCTATCTGCGTTCCAATCAGCAGATGGATTACGATGACCAGATGGTTTACGGATATACACTGCTGATGAAATCGCCGGAACTACTGAATTATTACAGGAACATGTATCGTTATATTTGTGTGGATGAGGCGCAGGATACGTCCAAGATCCAGCACAGTATTATCAAACTGCTGGCGGGAGAAAACGGCAATCTCTTTATGGTCGGGGATGAAGACCAGAGTATCTATGGCTTTCGGGCAGCGTATCCGCAGGCGCTGCTTGATTTTGAAAAAGATCATCCCGGAGCACGTGTTCTGGTGATGGATCAGAACTACCGCTCCAATGCCAGGATTGTATCTGCGGCAGATTATTTCATACAGCATAATAAAGAGCGGCATGAGAAGCATATGGTGAGTACGCAGCCGGCCGGAGAGGATATCCGATACGTGGATCTGCATAAGCGCTCGGGGCAGTATGCCTATCTTTTGAAGGTTGCACAGGACTGTCAGGTACAGACAGCGGTCTTATACCGGGATAATGAAAGCGCGCTTCCGCTGATCGACCAGCTGGACCGGAATGATATTCCGTACCGCATCAAAAGCGTGGATATGAACTTCTTTACCAACCGGATCGTTACGGACGTGACAACAATCCTGCGCTTTGCTTTTGATCCTTATAATGCGGAACTGTTTATGCGGATCTATTACAAGTGCAAGACGTATCTGAAGAAACACCAGGCTGAGCAGATGTGCCGGATCAGCCGGGAGCGGGATATTCCGATCCCGGAAGCGGCGGAATGGGTGGATGGTCTGAACGGAAGGATCCTCGGAAACTGCAGGGGACTGATGACTAATCTGAATGCGATGCGCACGGAAGAGCCGGCCAAGGCAATCTTTCGTATCGAGAATCCCATGGGTTATCTGGAATATCTGGAACGCAGCAATATAGATGCGGGAAAACTGTTTATCTTAAAACAGTTAGCTTATCCGGAGACATCGGTAAGATCCTATCTGACGCGTCTGGAAGAATTACAGAAGATGCTGAAAACAAGGCGGAATGATCCGGAATGTCCGTTTATCCTGTCGACGATCCATTCCTCCAAAGGTCTGGAGTATGACCGTGTATACCTGATGGATGTCTTTGACGGACAGTTTCCGGCGGAGGTGCCGCTCATCGGGTTCGAGACGAAGGAAGAACGGGAAACACTGGAAGAAGAGCGGCGTTTATT
>JAEEGL014152004.1_pt1 | contig 10468 bp, 6 predicted proteins | sample 9134231 | NCBI WGS metagenome assembly JAEEGL01 (sample SAMN16246548, study PRJNA631951) | gut metagenome | biome: gut microbiome; feature: rumen; material: fiber-attached | host: Bos | place: Iran: Karaj | collected 2018-10 | reverse complement strand
TCCAAGAAGGACTGGAGAGGCGGCCGCGGTATCCTCGAGAACATCATCCCGTCCTCGACCGGTGCTGCCAAGGCTGTCGGCAAAGTGCTTCCTGAGCTCAACGGCAAACTGACCGGTATGAGCCTCCGCGTTCCCACGAGCGACGTTTCCTTCGTCGACCTGACGGTCGAGCTTGAGAAGCCCGCCACCTACGACGAGATCTGCGCCGCAATGAAGGCCGCCTCCGAAGGCGAGCTCAAGGGCGTGCTCGGCTACACCGATGAGGCCGTCGTCGCCACCGACTTCCGCGGTGACGCCCGCACCTCCATCTTCGATGTGAAGGCCGGTATCCAGCTCGATCCTACGTTCGTCAAGGTCTGCGCCTGGTACGACAACGAGTGGGGCTACAGCAACAAGGTCCTCGAAATGGCGAAAGTCATTATGAAATAATTTATGCCAGTACGGCAAAATTATTTCAAAATGCACAGCATTTTATGAAGTAGGACCCAAAGTCCGTCATTCCGGGCTTGACCCGGAATCTAAAAACGGCAGACCGCAAGGCCTGCCGTTATTTTTATTCTTTCTGCAGATTACTTCCGATTCCCTCTGCCAAAACTCACACTCGCGCGGAGCCCGAGGAGGGCATCCATCTGAGTGGTGTGATCGGTTTTGAAATTCAGGGGAAGGAGGTTGGCATAGAGGCCGAGCTGGAACCAGCGGGCGATGTCGAAGCCGATGCCGAATTCGGTAGAGAGGGTGACCGTCTTGGTGCCCCAGAGGTAAGCAGCACCCGGTCGGAGATCCAGGAAGCCGGAGAAGCCGCCGCCGAAGGTGAAACGAATGTCGCCGAAAGCGGTGATACGGCGGAACGGGAGATTCTTGTCGACATTCTCGCCATCGAGCTGGAGGTAGCTCGCACCGGCGCCGAAATAGAAAATCTTGCCAAGCTGGTAGCCGTGGCTCGTCCCGACGTCAAAATAGCGGAGCTGCTTGTCGAAGGAAATACTGAACGGTTCCGAGCCGATCAGCATCGCCATTCCGTAGGAGCCCTCCACGAAAAACCGATAGCCGAAATAGGGACGCCCGACGGCAATCGGCCAGCCCTGGTCATCATACTTCAGGTTGTCGCCGCCCCGGCCAAAAACGGGGACGGCAAGCAGCAACAGCGAAGCAATGACGAGAAACTTTTTCATATCGGGGTGCAAGTTGGGAAAAAAACGGGAAAAATCAAAGCCTTTCCCCGAAAATCGCCGTTCCGACGCGGACAATCGTACTTCCCTCCTCCATCGCAATTCGGTAATCGCCCGACATCCCGATGGACAGTTCCTGGAAGGCGGACAGCTCCGGATGCTCCTCCCGCAACGTTGCGAACAAGGCCGCAATCCGCCGGAAATCCGCCCGGACAACCTGCTCGTCGGGGGTATTCGTCGCCATGCCCATCAGGCCGCAAAAACGCACGCCCAGGTAATCGGAGGCCCGGTCAAGCACCCCGACAATCTCGGAATCGGAGAATCCCCCTTTGGTTTCCTCCGCTCCAAGGTGCAGTTCAAGCAGAATATCCATTACCTTTCCGCGCGCACGGCACCAGGCGTCCACAGCGGATAGCAGATGCAGGGAATCCACCGACTCCACCATCGCGGCATACGGGAGCACCTTGCCGAGTTTGTTGGTCTGGAGATGGCCGATGAAATGCCACACCACGTCAGAGGGCATCTGCGGGGCCTTGGCGGAAAGTTCCTGGGGCCGATTCTCACCGAAAACCCGTTGGCCGGCCCGGTAAGCCTCCATCATCTCCTCCACAGAATGGAATTTCGACACTGCAACGAGGGTCACCCCCTCCCGCAGTGTCGAAACCACATTTTGCAGGTGTTCAGCGATCATTTGCGCTTTTTCGGCTTGGCACCCTTGCCGCCGGCAGCCTGCTGGGCCGCCATCTGGCGCTGCATCTTCTGGGCTTCTTCCAGGCGCTGCTGCCACTTGGACTTGGGTGCCGGCTTGCCCTCGGAGGCCTTGAGTTTCGCCTCGATCTCCTCGGGATGCACGAACCACTTCCGGATGATCCAGGTCTCCAGCATGGTAATGAGGTTGGAGAGCAGGTAGTAGTAGCTCAGACCGGAGGAAAGTTTGTTACAGATGAAGAACATCATAATCGGCATCATCCACACCGACATAAACTTCATCATCCTGGCGTTGGGGTCGTTGCCAGTCATCTGGTTGCCCGAGACGATCTTGGAGTAGAAGAACATCGAGACCGCCATCAGCAGGGCGAACAGCGAAATGTGGTCGCCCAACAGCGGGACATTGAAGCCGAAGTTGACGATCGAATCGTAGGCGCTCAGGTCCTCGGCCCACAGGAACCGCTGCTGACGCAGCTCGATGGAAGCCGGGAAGAACCGGAACATAGCCCACAGGATCGGGAACTGCAGCAGCATCGGCAGGCAGCCGCCGAACATATTGACCCCGGCCCGTTTGTATAGGTCCATCGTCGCCTGCTGCTTCTTCATCGCCTCGTCCTGGTTGTTGGCCGCGTTGGGGTATTTCTCGTTGAGCTTGTCGATCCAGGGCTTGAGCGCCTGCATCTTCGCCGACGAGGAGTACGACTTGTACGCGAACGGCAGTACCACGATCTTGATGAACAGGGTCATCAGGAGGATGATGAGGCCGAAATTGCCGATGTATTTGTGCAGCCAGTTAAAGAGCGGGATGATGACGAACCGCGTAAACCATCCGACCAGCCATCCGCCCAGCGGAATGATCTTCTCATACTTCTGGTCGTAGGACTTGAGGGTCTGGAAATGGTTGGGGCCGAAGTAGAACTCGAGCGGGACGGTGACCGTCTCTGCGCCGGGCTTGAAGTCGGTCCGCAGTTTCGCGCTGCAGGCCATCAGGTCGTGGCTCTCGTCCTCTTCCGGGAAGAAACTCACGGCGAAATCGCCGGAGGAGAAATTCTCCGGGGCACGCAGAATGGCCGAGAAGAACTGCTGCTGGAAGGCCACCCAGCTCAGGGAGGACTTGACGTTCTTGGAGCCGCTCCGGCCGTTGTTGCCGACGGTCTCCGGCTTCTTCTCGTCCGGGAAATAATAGTTGAGCTTGGAGTAGCGGGTCTCGTTCTGGTAGCCCTTCTCCATCCGCGGAATGACCGCATCGAAGGCGAGGTCCAGGGAGATCACGTTGCGCGGGATCATCTGCTGCATTCCCACGAAGGAAATCGCCTCGTCAACACTGTAGGAATCCCCCTTTAGGGTGAATTTATGCTCGATGTAAGCGCCCGTCGAGAACGGGAGGCGCATTACGAGGACTGTATCGGCAGATTCCTCGGCCACGTATTGGAAATGGAGCTTGCGGGTATCCACGGCATTCGGGGCGTAGACGACCTCGCCGAGCGAGGCCTTACCGTCCTTGAAGAGATACAGGTCGGAGCCGCCGTAGTTGGAATAGCCCTTGATCCGGGCCGCGTACGGCTGCGCACCGAGGGAAGTGAAGGTCAACTCCAGTTTCTCATTCTCCAGGGTATAGAAAGACGCGCTGTCGACGGTTGCCGCCGCGTTCAGGAGCGAGTCGGTATAGACCGCCCGCGTGTCTTCCTCCGGCTGAGAAACCACGATGACCGTGTCTTCCGGATGCTCGGCGAGCCAGGCGGCGCGGATGGAATCCTGCCGGATCTGCTCCACCAGGTTGAGGGAGTCGATCTGGGCCTGCCAGGCGGCCTGTTTTTTCATTTCGTGGGATTGGAACCAGAAGAATCCCACCATGATCAGTCCGATGAGGACGAATCCAATGATTGATTTCTTGTCCATATCTACTGGCCCTCTTCCTCCTCAAAGGCGCGGATTTTCGCTCCGATCTCCTCCAGTTCGGCCTTGGCCGCGGCAATTTTGCCCTTCATCATCTCGATGATGGACTCGGAATTCTTGGAAAGGGAGAAGAAGCCGATGTTGTTCTCATACGTAGCGATCTCCTGCTGGAGGGCATTGTACTTCTGGACGAGGCGGTCCTTCTCGCTCCGGGCAGGAGCATTGCCGCTGCGGCGCTCGCCACCCCGGGTGCGGGGGAATTTGGCCTTGACGGCCGCGTTGTACGCCGCGTTGATCTTTTCCTTCTCCTTGAACGGAACGAAACCGATCTCTTTCCAGCGGGCGGCGAAGGCGTTCATCGCCTCGGCGTCGCTGTCGTCCCCCTTCAGCTCGTAGGCCTCGATCTCGGCGATGAGGGCCCGCTTGGCCTCCAGGTTCTGGTGGAAGTTGCTGTCGCCGCCGTGCTTGCCCTTCTCGTCAAAGAAGGCGTCGCAGGCTGCGCGGAAGCGTTTCCAGAGCTGCTCGGATTTCTTGCGCCGAACGGCGCCGATTTCCTTCCACTGGCGCTGGAGCTCGATGAAGGCGTCGGTGGTCTTCTTCCACTCCCTGCTGTCCTTGAGGGCCTCGGCTTTCTCGATGATGGAGAGTTTCTTCTCCATATTGCCGTTCATATCCTCCTTGAAGCGGTTGTAGTATTCGCGCTTGCGGCCGAAGAATTTGTCGCATGCGGCACGGAAGCGGTCGTAGATCTTCTGATTTTCCTTCCGGGTGGCGAATCCGATCTTGCGCCACTCCTGCTGGATGTCCTCGATGGCCTTGGACTGGGCATTCCATTCTCCGGAAGAGGAGATCTCCATTTCGGCAATCGCCTCCACCTTCTCGCAGAGGGCGGTCTTGGCGGCAAGATTCTCCTCCTGCTTGGCCTTTACCCCCTCGAAATGCTCCTGGTATTTACGGTTGACAACCGCGGTGGCGGCACGGAAGCGCTCCCAGATGCTGTCGCGGAATTCCTTGGCCACAGGGCCGTATTCCTTCCACTGCTCGTGCAGCTTCTGCAGCTCCTTGAAGGCACCGATGGAATCCTCGCTGGCGGCCAGTTCCTCGGCCTCCTCGCAGAATTTCTCCTTGGCTTCGAGGTTTTTCTTGAAGTCGAGGTCGCGCAGGTCGCGGTTGATCTGGACCATATCGTAGAATTTCTCTACCTGGAACTGATACTGCCGGTTGACGTCCTGGTAATTCTGCTGCGGGACGGGACCGATCTCCCGCCAACGGGCCTGGATCTCGCGGAATTTCGGGAAGGTGTCCTTCATATCCTCCTGCGCCTCGACGAGGGCCTTGAGGTCCTCGATGACGGCGAGCTTGGCGGCGAGGTTCGCCTCCTTCTCCTGCTCGATCTGCCGGTTGAATTCGGTGCGTTCCTTCTTATATTTATTATAGAGTTCCTTAAAACCGTTCTCGATGGCGGCAAACGGTCCGACAGCCTCTTCCACGGCCTCTCCGTCATTCCGGACAACCTCTCCGTCATTCCGGACAACCTCCCCGTCATTCCGGACAACCTCCCCGTCATTCCGGACTTGATCCGGAATCTGTCCCTCCGGAACCTGTCCCTCCGGAACCTCCTCGACGCCCGTCGGCTCGTCCACCTCGGCGCCCAGACCGGCCTCGGCCTTCTCCTTAGAAAGCCGCTTGTAGAAGGCCGACTTGATGGCTTCCGCCTCCTTGGACCGCTTCATCCGGTCGACGCTTTCCGTCAGGGACTGGAACATCTCCGACAGCTGCGCCAGGGTCTTCTCCCCGAAATTGACGACCGCCGTCACCGCGCCTCCCACGGCATCACCGACTTTCTCCCCCACTTTCTCCCCTACCGTCGGCTCCTCCGCAACAGATTCCTCTGCCACGGGCTCCTCTACCACCGGTGCTTCTGCCACAGGCTCTTCCACCACGGGTTCCTCGGCTACAGGTTCCTCTGCTACCGGCTCTTCAACCAAGGGTTCTTCTGCAAGAGGCGCCTCAGCTACAGGCTCTTCTGCCACCGGTTCTTCCGCCACAGGCTCATCTACCACGGGCTCCTCGGCTACGGGTGCTTCGGCAACGGGGGCTTCGTCACTGCGGACCACTTCTTCGTCATTCCGGACCACTTCTTCGTCATTCCGGACTTGATCCGGAATCTCTCCCTCCGGAATCTGCTGTGCTACATCTGAAGTCTCCAGGACCTCAGGCTTCAATTCTTCACTCATAATCTCAAGTGTTAGCGGGGCATTTTCCGCCCCAGATTAATAATAACTGACAAATATAAGCATTTTTTCAATAAATTGCAGTAACTTTGCAATATGAGAATCGATATCATCACCGTCGTTCCGGAGCTCCTCGAAAGCCCGCTCAGCCACAGCATCGTGGGCCGGGCCATCAAGAAAGGCCTGGTCGAGATCCATATCCACCACCTGCGCAAATACGGCCTCGGCAGCCGCCAGAGCGTCGACGATTACAGCTACGGCGGCGACGCCGGGATGGTCCTGATGGTCGAGCCGGTCTACCGGATGATCGAAGAACTCCGCGGCGAGCGCGCCTACGACGAGATCATCTACATGTCCCCCGACGGGGAAATCTTCGACCAGGGCATCGCCAACGAGCTCTCCCTGAAAGAGAACATCATTCTCCTCTGCGGCCACTACAAGGGCATCGACGAGCGCATCCGCGAGCACCTCATCACGCGCGAGATCTCCGTGGGCAATTTCGTCGTGAGCGGCGGTGAAATACCGGCCGCCCTGGTTGCGGACGCCATCATCCGGCTCCTCCCCGGCGCACTCTCCGACGAGACCTCCGCCCTCAGCGATTCCTTCCAGGAAGGGCTTGTCGCCCCTCCCGTCTACACGCGTCCCGCGGAATTCAACGGCTGGAAAGTACCCGAGGTTCTTCTAAGCGGCAATCCCAAACTCATCCGCACCTGGCAGGACGAGGAGGCCCTCCGCCGCACCCGCGAACGCAGACCCGAACTATTAAAATAACCACATAATGAAAAAACTGTTTCCTCTTATTACGCTGGCATTTCTTGCCCTTGCCTGCAATAAGGTCAACACGGGCGGTGACAAAACCCTGAAGTCCATCGCCTTCGCCAAAGAATCCGTTTCCCTTGAGGCTGGAGAGAGTGAAGTCTTCACCATCAAGCTGAAGCCCGTCAACGCAGACGCCCCCAAACTTGTCTACGAAAGTTCCGCTCCGGGCGTCGCCAAAGTCAATGGAAACAAAATTGTCGCAATTTCCGAAGGAAGTGCGGTCATCACGGCTTCCGTCAAGGACAATCCCGCCATTTCCTGCCAGTGCAACGTAACGGTCAAGCCGTTCGTCGACGCGGTCAAGGTCACCTCGATTTCGGTAAACAAGAGCAATCTGGAAATCAGCGACCTCGGTATCAGCGGCGAGGCGGACGAGGCGCTTGTCTCCGTCCAGATCGAGCCCGCGTCGGCCGGTTGGAAGGATCTGCTCATCTATGCGGAAGACGACGACATCAACCTTGACACCATGGATGACGATCCGCTCCTTGTCCGGGTTTCGGTCACCCCGAATCCGACGCACGAGACGACCAACGTCCGCACGAAGAACGTGATCATCAAGGCCAAACGAAGCGACAGCGAGATTACCAAGACTATCCAGGTCAAGATCTGCGGCCATGTCTCCGGCTTTGAGCTCCCGCAGCTGAATACCATCAACAAGGCGGATTACCACTTTGACAACCAGGCCCTCCGGATCGTCCGCGGGGAGACTTACACCCTGAATGTCAATTACACCACCACCGGTACGCTGAGATCCGGTGCCAGGCCTTTCACCGCGACGGTCGACGGAGCCGGCCTGGACGTCACCCCCGTCAGCAATTCCTGCCTGCTGAAAGTTCCCGACGGGGGCGCCGTTACCGGCAAGTCCTCCCCCCTTCACCTCCGCATCTCCAACGGCCTGACGGACAAGAGCGACGTTTCGCTCCCCGTCTACACGTACGAGAAACCCACATCCGTTACATACGATCTCCATCAGGACAACCACATCCTCAAAGTCGGGAGGCAATATATCCTGTCGCTGACGACGCAGCCGGAGAATTCCCTCTGCCACATTTCGTTGCCTTCCTATCCTTCATCGGTCACCGACTTGGATATCGTCAACAGCAACAACAACATTTCCTCCATCCGCTTCAAAGCCGCCAAAAGCACCAAGGCCTCGGAAACCTTCTCACCGAAATCCGGTTTGCTGTCCATCAGCACGAGCTTCTCGATCTACATAGATGACTATACAGCGACCGACATCAAGTACGGCGACTATGTCTACTACAAGGACAACGGATCTTTCGACTGGTCGGACGGCGGCCTTCGCGCCCTCGGGAGCGACTTCACCCGGTACGCCACGACCTCCACGCCTCCCGTATTGGACAAGGGTACGCTGATCGGTATCGTTTACAATACATACTCCTCCTTACCGACTGAAATGCAGGGAGCGTCGAGCATCAAAATGGCCGGGCTCGGCGGCCAGTTCATCGCCGTCGTTGCCGCCAAGGACGCCGCCGTCGGCGATGAGAGCGGCCTGTACTGGTGGACTTCCGCATCCTTCAACCTGGAAAACGAATGGGGGCTCACAACCAGTACCTATCCCGTCCCGAAAAAAGGCGAAATCCACACCTGGAAGGTCAACCAGGGCATTTTGAAGTACAACGCCAAGACCTCGGACACCTCAAAGAAGATCAAGGCGCACTACTCCGTCGAGGCCTTCGGCGAAAGGGACAAGGACGGCAATCTCTATGTCCGCGTCGGCAACACCACGAACGCCGGATCTTCCGGATGGCTGCTGCCTACTGACAGCGACGCCTCCAACATCCTCGACGTGCTGAGTATCATCCAGCATTCCCTTACAGCGGCCGGAGCGACCGAGAGCTTCTCCGCGAGCGCCAAGGCGCAGAAATTCAAAGGGCCCTACTGGACGGCCAATTATCTGGACAACGTTTATGCACTCGCCTTCGGAGCCAAAAACTACAGCGAGACCATCGAAAGCGAGCCCTTCCAGTATGCCCGGAACCAGTACACCAAGTGCGTCACCCGTCCGGTTCTGTTCCTGTAAGTCCTCTTTTTCTATCTTACGCGGTTTTTTTGCAAAAATTTGTGAATTTTTTTGAAAATTTTTTGGAATTATCAAAAACCTCATTATATTTGCAATAGTTGAATGAATTAAACAAAAGTTTTTTAAATTTTTTATTAATCACGCAACGACCACGACATTTTCTAACCAACAATAATTTTCAACCTTCTTCTAAGGTACACACACTACTAACTAACCAAAAAGGGACGCTGTGAAGCATCCCTTTTGGTGTTTTATATAGTGTCCCCTACCACCGGAACCAGACCTTCGCCATCCCGTGGATGGGGGCCTGCGGGTAGACGTAGACGCCGCTCACCAACTCCCCCGAATCAATATTGTAGTACTTCCAGGCCCCGCCGTCGGCATAATACTTTAGGTTAAACAGATTGTTCACGTAGGCTCCGATTCCGAGGACGGGACGGTGCTTTGATGCAGACGTCCTCCTGCCGAGGGAGAATTCCTGCGTCAGCGAGAGATTCGCCACAAAGTACGCCGGCACGACACGGTCTTCCGAGGAGGTATTGTCCAGATACTGCTTCCCGACATATTTGCCATCGAGGCGAAGCACCGGGCCGGGATTGCGAAGCAGGGCGTCGAATGGCTTCACCGTCAGGATGCCGGCGGCAATGACCGAGGGCGAGAGCAGCATCGTCGTCCGGGTGAATTCCCCGCCGGGATAGACCTGCGAATAGCCGAGTTCATTCCAGTCGTTGTCGATACAGGCCGCTGAATCGTTGTAGGAGGCGATCCGGTTGAGGCTCAGGGTGAGATTCCCGTCCAGCCGCAGCCACTTCCAGGGCTCGTAGGCGGCCGTCAGTTCCATGCCCCGACGCCAGGCACGCGCGACATTGTCCTTTACCGGATAGCCCGAAGTGCTGAGACGCCCCGTCTCCAGGAGCATATCATAATACTCCATCGCATAGAGATTAATCCCGGCACTGACCTTCCGCCCGGTATACTGGTAGCCGATTTCCACGTCCAGCATCTTCTCGGGCTTGAGTTCCTCGCGACCAGTCCCGCCGAGATTGTTACTCTCGATGACCTCCTTGATATCGCTCCGGGAAGGCTCGCGGTGGCCCCAGGCTGCAGACACGTAGGCCTTGTGCGCCCCCCAGGATCCCGTCAGTCCCGCCCGGGGATTGAAGAACGGCCAGAAGGTCCTGTAGGTCATATCCAGGTTGTCCTCGTCATCCACCCCGGACATATTCAGCCCGACACCGCGGAACTGCAGGTCCGCGTAGGCCGTCAGCCACGGCACGATCAGCCACTCCGCCCGGGCAAACACCGAAATCTCCCGCTTCACCCCGCGGTTGAAATACCACCCGTTCAGCGGATCCGGCCGGTTGAAGGGCGTATAATCCATCTCATCCCCGAGCACGGACGACCACAGCATCTCGCCGTAATGATCGCCGGTGTACTGCGACAGGTTGACCCCCGCCGTCACATCGAGCCGCCGCGAGTTGTAACGCAGGTCCGACGAGAGCACCCAAAGGCCGTTCTTCATCGATTTCCGGTAGATGAAATCGCTCTTCTTCTCCCCCGCCACCACCGCCGGGAAACCGAATTTGGAGAATTTCTTC
>JAEEGL014145666.1_pt1 | contig 10468 bp, 8 predicted proteins | sample 9134231 | NCBI WGS metagenome assembly JAEEGL01 (sample SAMN16246548, study PRJNA631951) | gut metagenome | biome: gut microbiome; feature: rumen; material: fiber-attached | host: Bos | place: Iran: Karaj | collected 2018-10 | reverse complement strand
TTGCCGGTTTTACATTTCTTTTGCTATATTTGGTACGTAAAATTTTAAATACCTTAAAAGGAAGGTTAATCATGGCTAGAAAGAAGATTGCACTCGTTGGTGCTGGTCAAATTGGTGGTACAATGGCTCTCGTGCTTGCACAGAAGAACCTCGGCGACGTCGTCCTTATCGACATCCCGATGACTCAGGGCATGCCGAAGGGTAAGGCTCTCGACATTATGGAAGGCCGCTCCGTCATCAATTCGTCCGTTGATCTTCAGGGTTCTACCGATTATTCCGCTATTAAGGGTGCTGACGTTGTTATCGTTACCGCTGGTTTCCCGCGCATGCCGGGCATGAGCCGTGACGACCTTTTGGACAAGAACTGCGGCGTTATCAAGACTGTTGCCGAAGCCATCAAGGAAAATGCTCCGGATGCATTCGTGATCGTTATTACGAACCCGCTCGACGCCATGGTCTACAACATGCAGAAGCAGTCTGGCCTCCCGGCCAACAAGGTCATCGGTATGGCTGGCGTGCTCGACTCTGCCCGTCTCGCTTGCTTCGTTGCCGACGAACTCGGCGTTTCTGTCGAAGACGTGAAGGCCCTCGTGATGGGTGGCCACGGCGATACGATGGTTTCCATCATGGAATGCGTGACGGTTGCCGGTATCCCGGTTTCTCAGCTCATGAGCAAGGAAAAGTTCGCTGAACTGGCCAAGCGTACCGCCGGTGCCGGTGGCGAAATCGTGAACCTCCTCGGCCGCGGCTCCACCTTCTACAGCCCCGCCACTTCTGCCATCCACATGGCCGAAGCCTACCTGCTTGACAAGAAGAGCGTGTTCTCTTGCGCTGCCAAGCTGAACGGCGAATACGGCGTGAACGGCCTCTACTGCGGCGTGCCCTGCGTGATCGGTGCCAACGGCGTCGAGAAGATTCTCGAAGTCAAGATGGGTGCCGACGAGAAGGCTGCCTTCGACAAGTCTGTCGAAGCATGCCGCAAGAACGCCGAATGGGTAGATGCTCATACGTAGACCGAATCGGCTAAAGACCGGAGCCGCTTCTCCGGATTGCCGATTCTCTCGCAACCGCCCCTGGTTAACACCCAGGGGCTTTTTGCTCACGGGTAATCTCGGGTTTGTCATCCCCGCGAAGGCGGGCATCTCCCTTTAGAAAACTCCCTCGGTTAGACCGGGGGAGTTTTTTTCATACTTTCTCCCACTTTCGCAATCACTTCTTCGGGGGTTACGAAGTTCAAGATGCTGTAAGCGGTCATATCATTGCCCATGTCCTTAAAACTCGCTCCGAAATGATACACCGTATCGTCAATGAGCAAGAACCGGTCATGAATCGTGCGCATAGTTTTGAGATCCAAGTCCGGATATTGCTTGTTGTGAATTTCCTTGGCGGCTTGGAATTCAGGTGTGATACGGGCGGAGTAAATAATCGCTTTCACCCCCTTGTTCCGCATAGCGGCAAACTTCAATACCTCTATTGTGGCAAACGGATCAATGAATATGACGGAGCGTTTCGCAGCCTTTACAAGATCCGCAATCAGTACGAACCCGTCGAACCGGGTTCCTGTCGCTAGTATACCGCCTGTGGGTGTTTGTGCTGACTGAACAAAGAAATCAATGTGTTGCTCGACGGCGGAAAGACGAGAATCCACATTTTCTAGTCTTGAACCCTGCTGCTCAATCAGTTGCCGTTGCTCGTGTAATCGGTCCGCAATTTGTAAATCTGTTGCGATTTTACGCTGGTTTACGGCATAGCCTTTGAGCATGTAGTCTTTGAGAATTGCTAGAGCCCATTGCCTAAAACGAGTACCCGCAATCGACTTAACTCGGTAGCCCACAGAGATAATGACATCTAAATCGTACCAAAGAACTTTGCGAGAAATGGTTCTTTTCCCTTCCTGTTGAACTGTCAAGTATTCCTTGACAGTTCGATTTTTTGTCAATTCTCCTTCCTTGAATATGTTGGCGATGTGCAGGCTGATGTTTTGCTTTGTTGCATGAAACAACACAGCCATTTGCACTACGTGCAATCGGCTGCAACTCGGTCATAAAATCAAGCAAGCTTGATTTTGCGACACTCGTTTTGCACGATTTTGTGCCTGCGTAAGCCACACGGTCTCGTTTTCTACACGAACTTCTAACCGCACTTCACCTTCCGGCTGATATAGCACGATTTCGCCCTTGTTATCCTCCATAGCCTATCCTATGGAACGCATGCCCCTTGCGGGCCCCTGTCGGGGGATATGGGAAAGGTCGGAATTCCCGACAACGAAGCCGAACGGCCAATGTGCAGAAAATAGCAAGTGCGGTTTGACAAAAATGACATGTATATTCCAAATTGGACTATCTTGTTGCCGCTTAATTATCCTTGATTTTGCAATTTTTTTTCAGTCTTTTGGTAAAATATCACTCGTTTTCGCTAATTTGAAAGTATATTTAGGGTGACATATTAGAGAGTTTAGCTCTTGTTCTCGCTCTGAAATCTGCAAATTTCATGTACAAGGGGACAAGGCGAACACTCACGTTAATGCGTTTAGATAACCGCTTTAGGTGGTTTTTTGGGGCGTATTTCGACAACATCCATTGTCATTGCGAGGCCTTGGGCTACTGCAATCTCAATGCGAACGTTGTTGCCCGTTTGGGGCGTGGGTCGTTTGCGTTTATCTTGTACAGGCATTGCAGAGCCTCAGAGTGATAAATGCAACGGCTTGCGCCTTTTTTGTATCCATGCAAATCGGTGTAGTTCTTTGCAGACTGGGGCTGAACTCCATAGTGTTTCACGATGGAGGTCTGTATGGCTTGCAACAAAAAAGAAGCAAAAAGAATAGCCGTAAAGTTTTTTGCTGAAATCATGATGATACTGTTGCTTGTAGCGACATGTGCATTTGCCAATTGGACTGGAGAAACAAAGGAACCTGAATTAAGAACAAAGATTGATGGCAAAATATTCTATTTGATTTCAACTCCAGAAGAACTCGCCTGGTTTGCCACACAAGTAAACTCGGGAAAAACAGAAATCAACGCAAAACTGTCAAAGGATATTGTGTTATGGGAAGATTCTCTCACTTCTGGTAGCGAGGCTACGAGCTGGACTCCCATTGGCGATAGTTTGACAAAATCATTTAACGGAATTTTTGATGGAGACAATCATGTAATTCGAGGGTTATATGTGAGTAAAGGTTATGAAATTTATCGAACATATCAGTCAGATTCAATTTGCTTAGGATTGTTCGGAAGTTTGGGTGTAGGTGGTGTTGTAAAAAATTTAAAATTTGAAAATACTTATGTAACTGCAAGCGTCAGAAATTACAATTCAACAAAAAACCGAATAAATATTGGCGGTGTAATTGGAACAAGCGATGGGCGTGTTGAGAACATTTTATTTAAAGGGGTTCTCAAAACAAGTGGAAATATAGGTGGGCTGGTTGGAAAAAATAATGGTCATATCGAGGAAGTTTCTTTTGAAGGAAGTATAAGTTCCGTTTCCGGAAATATCGGCGGAATTGTTGGCTTTAATACGGGAAGCATAAAAAACGCCGTTTCGGTTGGCGACATACACTCACCAGGGTATAAAGGTGAGCAAAGTTATATTGGTGGAATCGTGGGCTACACGGAAAATGGATTGTCCATAGAGAATTGCGAAAATTATGCCGATATTACAACAGGCGGTACAGACGGTTACATAGTCATTGGAGGAATCGCAGGCTTTTTAAAAACAGCTTCTATTCTCAATAGTACAAACATTGGCACAATCCAATCTAATCGGGGCCTTGTTGGTGGTATAATTGGTAGCGCAGAATCCGCTATAATAGATAATTGTAAAAATGAAGGCTCTATTTTAGGGGACCATTATGATGTTGCTGCTGCTCCTAGTATGGGCGGAATAATTGAGTCCGGTCGTTCGGTGATTATTCGTGATTGTTTAAACAACGGTTCTATCACTGGCTGTATTGGTTGCACATCAGGTAGAGCTTGTGGTATTGCCGGTAGCATTGATTCAGTATCAACTATTGATAATTGTATCAACAATAGAATCGTTAAAGCTGACAATGCTGCGGGTATTGTCTGTTCCGGTGGTGGCTCGGTAGCAAACAGCATAAACAACGATTCAATAATTGCGAAAGTTGATGCGGCAGGAATAGCTATTTATGCTAATGTCATTGACAATTGTACGAATAATGGAACAGTGGTTAGTGGAAAAAATTCTTCTTTATGCGGGACATCTTGTTCAGGTGGAATAGCCATTGCCGCAGATACAATCAAAAACTGTACCAATAATGGACGTGTTTCCGCATCTATAATAACCCATACAAATCAAGATAAACATGATTGTGATATGGATATTTACGCAGGGGGGATTGCCGCCCATGGCGGTAGTTATATCGGTAAAAGCGTCAATAAAGGGCGCATATCTGCATATGGTGAACTTTCACATCGGCCAAGCGGAAATTACGGTTCCGGCAGTTGTTGTGGGAGAGAAGTTTATGCAGGGGGAATTGTTGGAAGAGGTTACACAAAAATCACAGATAGTTATAATTTGGCGAATGTTGACGCCCGAATTCGATTAGAAGGTGGCTATTTATACGAAAATGGAATTTGGGTAGGTGGCATTGCTGGATATGCTGATTCTGCACAAAATGTTTATAATGCTGCTGATTCCATTATCGGCTATATATCGGGAGGAGCAAAAAATTATGCGTATAAAGGCGCTTTGTTTGGTTGGGTGAAAAAGGTAAAATACGCCTATTATGATTTAAAAATCAAAAATATTAGCGTGCCTCTTGCAAATGACAAGGCGGATACGGTAAATGTTGATGCTCTTTCTACTGCTGATATGCAAAAAGACCAATTTGCATGGACCTTGAATACAACTGCAGGAACACAAGATAATACAAGTATATGGAGCCGTAAAGATGGCTATCCAATTTTTGCAGATACAGAGAATTTACCAATATATAGAGTTGCCTTTGATGATGACGGAGCCTCAAATTATTATAAATATACCTATGAATACTCTAATAACAAAGGCCTTACTTCAGTGCCAAAGAATCTAGATCCCGCCGAAGGGTATCGATTTGTTGCTTGGGTCAAGGAAAACGGAAATGTTTTTGACGGGAAACAGATAGTCTCGGAAGATATGACGGTCTCTGCATTATATGTGCCGTTTTCCGCTAAAATCTATTCTGTAACGTTTGAATATCCCAAGGGGCAGGAAATTGCGGTAGCATTAACAAACGACAACGGCATGCTGAACAAGATCCCTGAAGCTCCTTTGATGAATGAAAACTATCAATTCAAAGGTTGGTATGACAGTTCATCCTCACTTGTGACAACATCAACTGTATTTACAGCTAATGCAATAGTGACAGCGGTTTACGAATCGCAATCATATTCTTCTAGTGGTTCCTTTGCAAAATCCAGCGGTTCTTCTGCAAATTCATCCGATGGTTTTACTATAAAATCCAGTGGCTCTTCCGCAAATTCATCCGACGGTCCTACGATAAAATCCAGTGGCTCTTCCGCAAATTCATCCGACGGTCCTACGATAAAATCCAGTGGCTCTTCCGCAAATTCATCCGATGGTTCTACGGTAAAATCCAGCGATTCTTCTGCAAAATCCTCTAATAGTGTCGAAAAAAATACTGATGTCTTTATTGCAGGTAACACCCCTATTTTCCACGTTTCCGTAATGGGGCGTAATATTCAGATTGTTAATGCAAAAATATCCTCTGCTTACGTAGTCTTCGATATGCAGGGTCGAGTGTTAAAGAATGGTCGTGTTGAATCTGCAAATTTCAATATTCCAATGACTATAGCAGGGAATTATCTAGTGCGAGTAGGCAATCGAACACAGCGGATTATAATCAAATAATTCTATGCCATAAATCGTAGATGATGGTTGCGAGGGAACACCGTGACCGAGCAACCTTCTGCATCGCGAAACTCATTTTCGAGGCGAGAGGGCATACCTTAATGAGGCGTCAGTAAAACGAACTGTATGGATCCCCTCCCGCGCTTCGCTTGGTCGAGGATGACGTTCGGAGGGTAGCAACGAACGAAGTGAAATTGCGACTGACGGTCTTTTTTGCAGGCGACTGTGCCCTTGAGACTCGGATTATTTAGGGGGCGTTGCGGGGTTCTCCCCGCTAGAGGGGGTAGGTTGGGCGCGGCCCAACCGAGGGGGAGGCTTCCCCCTTTCAAAATAAATGTTACTTCAAGAACGCGAAGAACACGGCGCCGATGACCAGTACAAAGGCCACGACGTGATTCCACTGGAGTGTTTCGGTGCGGAACATGGTGATGGCCATGGTGGTGAACACCGTGAGGGAAATGGCCTCTTGGATAATCTTCAGCTGCATGAGGCTGAAGGGCCCGCCGTTGATACGGCTCCCGATGTTGTTGGCGGGAATCATGAAGAAGTATTCGATGAGGGCGATACCCCAGCTGGCAAGAATCACGAGGATCAGCGGCCAGTCGGTGCTGATGTGCATCTCCTTCAGTTTCAGGTTGCCGTACCAGGCAAGGGTCATGAAGAAGTTGCTGATGATGAGGAGGATGATGGTGATGATTCCTGCTTTCATTTTGTTCCTCTGAGTCTGTAGGGCTTTCCTGTGCTCATCTGGTAGGCGAGGCGGGCGCGAACCTGCTCCAAATAGGTGATGTACTTTTCACTCTGGTAGTCACGATAGGTCCAGTCGAAATGGTGGAAGTGTCCGTCCTGAAAGTACAGGGTGGGCTCCACGAAAATTCCGTGGCTAATGTAGACGCGCTGCCGTTGGTCCTTGGTGGTGGCCAAGAAGAACTGCCCAAGGGTCATGTAGCCCGGGTCCAGGTTCACGGGGCGAAGTCCCGGCGTTCCCGCACGCTCGGCAATTTCAAGTTCCAGGTCGTTAGTCCAGAGCTTGATATCCACGATGGTTTCCCGCTCCACCAGGGGCTCGTAGCTGAAGAAGGCCCGCACGGGGGTGTCGCCGATTTCTTCTTTGTAGTAGTTGGTGAAGGTAAAGGGGAAGGGGGCGAGGTTCAGGTCCTCTTCGCCGAACTTTTCGCGAAGGGTGGCCCGCACGGCCTCGATGGAGGGAATGTCTTTTGCGAGGATTCCCACGATAATCTTGACTTTGGCCGGTGTCCTGGTTGCGCCCATGGTGCCCCAAATATAATTTTTCTACATATTCTCCTATGATTTCGCTTTTGCGTAGAGCCCTGTTTTGTGCGGTTGCATGTGCGGCCTTTATCTATGCCGATACCCCCCGCGTGGTACCCACCATCGTGGATTCCATTCCCCACGAGCAGAACCACTTTACCCAGGGGCTGTTTTTTGACGGCAAGGACCTGATTGAATCGACGGGTCGTTACGGCGAATCGGGCATTTATCGCCGTACTCTGGATGGCAAGGTCCTGGATTCCCTTAGACTGGAAGAGCGGTATTTTGGTGAGGGCTCCGTGGCTGTGGGAGATGACATCTTCTACTTGACCTGGAAATCCCACAAGGCGTTTATTTTGAACCGCAAACCCTTTGCTATGAAGGGGGTGTTCCGTATTCCTACGGAGGGCTGGGGGCTTACCTACTGGCGGGATGCACTCTTGATGAGCAACGGCAGCCATGAACTTTTGCAGATTGGACTTGGCGGCTTTGCTGTGGTGGGTGTGATTCCCGTGACCGATGGCGGTCGCCCGGTGCAGAATTTGAATGAACTGGAACTGGTCTGTGACACCCTCTACGCCAACATCTGGACCACGGGTTTGATTGCCGTGGTGGAACTACCCAGCGGGAATGTGCTGAAATATCTGGATTTTTCGGCAAAGGTGGCAGAACTGCGCAAGCGCTACCCCGGCATGGATGTGCTGAACGGAATCGCCTTTGATGGTCGTGATTTCTGGATTACGGGTAAGAACTGGCCTTGGATTTACAAGGTGCGGTTCTAGTTTTTTATATTTGTCGCAATAAGGTTAGTGCGGTGTCTATGAACAAAAAAATTCAAATCCTCGCTATAGCGGCCATTGCGGCTTTACTCACTTCTTGTAATACTGGTAGTGGTGCGGGCATTGCCGCTGCCAGTTCGTACTCGGATCTTGGAACCTGTTCATCTGCGAACGAGGGGATTGTTCGTACGGTTTCTAATGAGAATACGAGTTATCGCTGTGAAAATGGAACTTGGAAAAAACAGTCAAGTGGGTTGATCCCCGGAGAAGGTTTTTCGGGTGGAGACAATTCGAAAGAAAATCAGGATGATGATAATTCTCTAGTAGTTGATGGTGATTTCTGCTCTATGAAGACGGATTATAGCACCTACGTCGAAATGAAGTCTGATTTGTTCTATGAAGGTTACGTGATTGTAAGCATTAAACGGAAGGGGGATGTTGCCACAGCGGTCCTTTCGTTTAAGAAAGTCTCTGAGTCTAGGTTCCTTTCCATTTGTAATGAATGGAAGAACAGGTTGGCTGGATATATGACCTTGGATGCTTCGGCAAAGTGTAATGAAGACACGATGAAAATGACGGCAGAGGGTGAATACATAGGGAATAAGACTCCTGAGAAGGCTTTTGCCTCTGCTGCCGAGGATGCTGAAGATTATTGCAGTGACTTGAACGACTAGTACGGGTGTAAAAGCTCTTGTAATGTTTTTCTTTTTTTTGTATATTGTGTAGTATGAAAATGACCCTGAACCTGCTACTTCTATTGCGACTTGCCACTGGAGCGAGGTTTTAGGCCGTTTTCAAGAAATTTAACCTAAAAGAGCCCGCTCCAATATGGTGGCGGGTTTTTCATTTTTTGGGCAATTTCTATCTTTGAGACCGAAAAATGAATCTTGCGGCCATGTTGTGTGGGCGAGGAGATAAGATGAGCGATATGAATGCTGCCGAAATGGCAAAAAGACAACCCTTCTTCTATGACGTCACCCTGCGTGACGGCAACCAGGCGCTGCCCAAGCCCTGGAACAACGCCCAGAAAAAGGACGTGTTCCTGCTGTTGCTGAAGCTCGGAGTCCAGGGCGCCGAGGTGGGTTTCCCTGCCTCTTCCGAGATGGATTTCGAGTCTTGTAAGGAACTGGCCCAGTTGACCGCCAAGATGGCGGAAGAGGGTGATGAGGTTGCTCAGAAGATCGTAGTTTCGGGTCTTGCCCGCTGTGTGGAAAGTGATATTCAGCGTTGCTGGGAGGCTGTCCAGTATGCGCCGCACCCCCGTATCCACACCTTCCTCGCTACAAGCAAGCTCTCTATGGAATATGTGTTGCACCTGACTCCTGAGCAGGTGAAGGAACGCGCGGTCCATTGTGTGAAGCTCGCCAAGTCCCTGGTGGGCGACAAGGGCGACGTGGAGTTCAGCGCCGAGCATTTTGGCGACTGCCTGGATAACATGGATTTTGTAATTGACGTGCTGAAGGCCGTGGTGGAGGCGGGAGCCACCACCATAAACCTGCCCAATACGGTGGAGCGGTATAGGCCCTTCTTGTACGTGAACCAGATTAAGCAGGTTTATGAAGCCTTGCCCAAGAATATTGCCATCTCGGTCCATTGTCATAACGACTTGGGCATGGCTACGGCCGCCACGGTGGAAAGCTTCTTTGTGGGCGCCACCCAGCTGGAAGTGGCACTGAACGGCCTGGGTGAACGTTGCGGCAACACCAACTTCTACGAGACGGCGGTGGCCCTGCACAATTCCGGCGTGAATACCGGGCTTCACTTGGAACGGATTTACGAGACGGCCATTTTGATTTCCCAGTGGTCCGGCGTGAGCATTTACAGCCGCGCTCCGCTGATTGGTGCGGAGGCCATTGTGCACCGTAGCGGTATCCACCAGGATGGCGCCTCCAAGACCAAGGACATGAAGAAGGGTGCTTACCGCCCCATCGACTACTCCATCATTGGGCGCCACCAGAACGACTCCATCTCCTTTACCAGCCAGAGCGGTCGTACGGCGGTTTACGAGATTATCACCAAGTTCGGTTACCGGCTCTCCCTGGCCGAGGCTGCGGAACTGCAGCCTATCCTCAAGGAACTGAGCGAGAAAGAGGGCGAACTCAGCGCCGAGCGTGTGCTGGACGTGTTCCGCGAAGAACGCGTGAACGTGAACGCCCGCCTGGTGTTCAACAATGTGGAAGTGATTCCCGACGAGAACCGCTTTATATTCCACTTCAAGAAGGACGGCGAGGCTATCCGCAGGTCCGTGACCGCCGAGGGCCCCATCGAGGCTGGCCTTATCTTGATGCGTGAAATCAACATGCCTGTGGAACTGGTGAAGTACCGCCAGGTGGTGGTCCCCGAAAAGGACAAGCTGTGGGCCGGTCGCGGCCTGAGCCGTATCCTTTTGCGTGCGGGCGGCAAGGAAGAAGAGGGCCGTGGGGTTTCTAGCGATACCCTGAAGGCCAACATGCGTGCCTTGTTCAGCGGCGTGAACCTGTTATACAAGTAGGTGCATTATGTGGAAGGCCCTGTCCGATGTTGCTCGCCCCTTTAAAATCAAGCGGGAA
>JAEEGL012565119.1_pt1 | contig 10468 bp, 11 predicted proteins | sample 9134231 | NCBI WGS metagenome assembly JAEEGL01 (sample SAMN16246548, study PRJNA631951) | gut metagenome | biome: gut microbiome; feature: rumen; material: fiber-attached | host: Bos | place: Iran: Karaj | collected 2018-10 | reverse complement strand
TCTCCACCCAGTCGCGGAACTCCACGTCCGCGATGGTCGTGATGAGCTGCCCGTTCATGTCGTAAAGATAGGAAGTGCGGTCGGATTTCGTGAGCTGCGCGGGGTCGAACGTGGGCGCGGTGTCGACGTACGCCTTCGCGACGCCGACCGTCAGTCCGACGGCGACCGCGCCGAGGAGGATGCCCACGACGACGAGGAGCTTAACGGCGTTGAAGAGTATGGCGAGGATGAACGGGCGCGGCCTGCTGCGGCGCCGTAAAAGCGGCTCCGGCGGGGTCTTAACTGCGCCCCCTTCCGCTTCCGCGCGGCGGCGGCGGTACGCCTCCCACTCGGCCTCCGTCTTCGGGAAAAGCTGCGTCGTCGTGGTCTCCGAGGGCTTTTTATAGCGCGCTTTTACGCGCGTGGTGCCCTCCTGCCCCGCGCTCTGTTCCGCCGGCGTTTCGGCGGGAGAGACGATCTCCCCCGCGTCCCGCACGCGGAAAGCATTATGAACGGTATCCTTCGCCTTTCTGAAAAAGTCTTTCATGGCCGTATTATAGCACGCTCCGCCCCGTCCCGCAAGCCGCGCGCCGCCGCCCCCGTCCGCGCGCGAAAAAAATGAAAATTATCAGAATCGCGCCCCGCGCGCGCATGCTATACTGGCAGCGTAGAGAGAACATATGTTCTATTATTTGCCCCCGCGTCCAAGGGCGGCGGGCCAAAGGGAAAGGAGAAAAGGAATGACGGAACAGTTGAAGGCGCCCGGGGAGGCGCAGGCGCTGGCGCGGTGGGCGTACGCGCTGTTCGAGGAGTTCCGCGCGGCGTACGCGGGCGAATGGAACCGCCTCGAGAAGGCGGAACGGATGTATCGGGGCGACCACTGGTGGGACGTGCCGGTGCGCGACCCGAACGAGCCGCGGCCGGTGACGCCGGTGCTGCAGTCGCCGGTGGAGAACGTGAGCGCGGACCTGATGGACATGCTCCCCGAGGCGGTCATCACGGCGGAGAGCGCAGAGGACGCGCTCGTTGCGCGCACGGTGGAGGCGATCGTGCGGCAGAACCACGACGCGGCGTGCTACGAAAGGGAGTATAAAAAGCTCGCGCACGACCTTCTGGTGGGCGGGTACATGGTGCAGGAGGTGGGCTACGATCCGTACATGAACCGCGGCCTCGGCGGCGCGTTCATCCGGCACGTGGACAACCGGAGCATCCTCTTCGACCCGCTCGCGGCGGACGTGCAGGACAGCCGCGCGGTGTTTAAGATCGCCATGCGGACGCGCGCGTGGCTTTGTGAGCGGTACCCCGACCGCGCGCCGGAATGGGCGGCGGGCGGCGACATGTACCGCGCGGAGGACGCCGTAAAGGACGACGCGCTGCAGGCCGACCGGCGCGGCGCGGTGCTCGTCATCGAGTGCTGGTGGCGCGAGTACGACGCGCGCGCGAACCGCTTTCGCGTCCACATGGCGCGGCTCGCGGCGGGGCAGGTGCTGGAGGACAGCAGGGCCCTTAGGCCCATGGGCTACTACGCGCACGGGGAGTACCCGTTCATCGTGACGCCGCTCTTTATGAGGAAGGGCACGTGCCTTGGGTACGGGTTCGTGGACATGTTTGAGACGCAGCAGCGCTTTTCCGACAAGCTCGACCAGATCGTCCTGAAGAACGCGCTCATGGCGAGCCGGAATAAGCTCCTCGTCACGCACGCGTCGGGCTTTGACCCGGAGGACCTCAGGGACTGGGCGAAGGACGTGCATCAGGGCGAGACCCTGAACGGCCTTACGTGGTTCTCCACCCCGCCCCTGCCCGCGTACGTCATCGGCTACATCCGCATGGTGCGCGAGAGCATCAAGGAGGAGAGCGGCGCGAACGACTTTTCGCGCGGGAACGCGACGGGCGGCATCACGGCGGCTTCGGCCATCGCGGCACTGCAGGAGATGAGCGCCAAGCGCGCGCGCATGGCGGCGCGGCAGATGCACGGCGCCTTTAAGGACGCGGTGCGCATGGAGATCGAGGTGGAGCGCGAATTTAGCCTCTTCACGCGCGAGGTGAACGTGACGGTGGACGGCGAGGAAAGGCGCGTGCGCTTCTCCTCGGCGCTGATGGAACGGGAAGGCCGGTACGGCAAAAAGCCGATCGAATTCTACATCTCCATCAAGGTGCAGAAGGCGAACCGCTGGAGCGTCATGAGCCAGAACGAGCTGGTACTGCAGATGACGAAGCTCGGCGTCATCACGCCCGAGCAGGCGGCGGGGCTCATGCACTTCGACGGCAAGGACGAGATCATGAAGGAAATACGGGAAGCGAAGCGCATGGGAAGCGGCGCGCGGACGGCGGGGCTTTTCAGGCGGAAAAAGGAAAGGAGTTCGGAGGAAAATGTTCAATAACACGGAGAAAAAGGAACGGCAGCCGAAGGAGAAGCGCGCGGAAACGGCCGCGCGCATCCAGAGGGAGCTGATGAAGGTCGTGAACGAGGGGAAAATGCCCAGGGGCTTCGACCTCGCGGAGGCATTGAAGGACGGGGACTTTGTCAGGCTCCTCACCGAAATGCCCGCCTACGCGGCGGTCCGCGTGTACGCGGCGGAACAGGCGGCGGGGCGCGCCGAGGAGGAGGCGCTCGACCGGCTTGCGAGAAAGCGGCAGGAGCAGATTTCACTGCCGCAGCCCGCGCGCGCCGCGGGCGGTACGGCGCCCGTGATCGACTACATGGCGCTCTCCTCGGAGCAGTTCGCGCACCTCGAGGAAAAGCTGAAGGCCGCCGCGGCCGCCGGAAAGCGCGTGCCGTTTTAAGAGAAGGCGCGCGATTGATTTATGGGCGGGTTGCGCCTATATTTTCCGCGGCGGGCGATGCACCGGGAGGGCTGGCATGGCTTTTTCGCGGCGGCAAACGGCGCGCGGGCGGGACAGGTGACGGTTTCGGAGAAAACTCCGGTCAAAGAGAAAGGGAACACTCCCGCAAGTTAACCCCCAACTGCATGAGTGGTTGGGCATTGTGAACGACAGTGTTCCCTTTCGGGAATGTAACGCAGCCGGAAAACGAAGGCAAGAAAAAACAGGAGGAAAAAGGAAGATGTCGATGCAGACGACGATCAACACGACGGACAGCACGTCGTTAAACAAGCAGTATTACGACAAAAAGCTTCTGGAAAGCGCGAAGCGAAAGCTCGTTCACGCGCGCTACGGCCAGAAGCGCAGCATCCCGAAGAACCACGGCAAATCCGTGGAGTTCAGGCGCTGGGACATGTTCGACCCGAAGGACGCGATACTCGGCCTCACCGAGGGTGTGACGCCAGAAAGTCAGGCGCTTTCGCAGTCCACGGTCGAGGCGGAGCTGAAGCAGTACGGCGCGTACGTGGAGGTGAGCGACCTTCTCGACATGACGGCGTTTGACAACGTCCTCAACGACAGCGCGCAGCTCTTAGGCGAACAGATCGGCACGGTGGTCGAGTGGGTCACGCGCGACGTGATGTGCGCGGGCGAAAACGTCCAGTACGCGGGCGGCGCGGAAAGCCGCGCGGCGCTCACGGCGGACGACAAACTCACGGTCGACGAAATTCGGAAGGCCGTGCGCACCCTGAAGAAGGCGCACGCGCGCCCGTTCGACGCGGCGGAGGGCGTCGGGAAACTGAGGAGCCCGCACTTTATCTGCATCTGCTCGCCCGAGGCGACCTACGACCTGCAGGCGGACAGCCTCTGGCAGGACGTGTCGAAGTACTCGAACGCCGAGCAGATCTACACGGGCGAGATCGGCAGGCTCTTCGGGGTGGTGTTCGTGGAGAGCACCGAGGCGAAGGTGTTTAAGCCCGCGTTAAAGGGCGAGCTTGCGTCCGGCTCGACGACGACCGTGCTGAAAATCAAGGGCGGTCTTACCGCCGAGCAGGCGGAGGCGCTCACGGCGGAAGGCGTGACGCTGACGGTCGGCACGGACGCGAACCTGTCGGTCAGCGCCGCGAGCGCGGACGCGGGCACGGTGACGCTCACGAACGCGCTTTCCGCCGCGCCCGCGCAGGGCACGAAGGTTTTCACGGAGGACGCGGGCGCGAACGGCATGGACGTGCACGCCACGCTCCTCTTCGGGCAGGACGCTTACGGCGTGATCGACGCGGACGGCAACGGCACCGTGGAGATCATCGTGAAGCCCCACGGCTCGGCGGGCGCGGACGACCCGCTGGACCAGCGCGCCACGGTCGGCGCGAAGGTGGGCGCCTACGCCGCGGCGATCCTCAACGACGCGTGGCTCCTTCGCATCGAGCACGCGGTATCCTGACGAAAACCGGCGTCCGGCCGCAATTTTTCGCGGCCGGACGGCCTTTTGCGGGAAGGAAGGAGAAACAAGGCATGAAAAGAGTGATTGGCGGGCGAAAGGGGGAAAAACGATGACCCTGAACGACATTATCGTGGCGGCGCTGCGGCAGCTCGACCGCGGGCACGACAGCCTGACGCTCGACACCTGGCGCGACAAGTTCGCGCACTTCGCGAACGAGGCGGCGGACGACCTCGCGCACACGCTCGCACTGAAGCGCACGGACAGCGCGGCGGTGGCGGACGGCATGATCGACACGTCGCTTCTGCCGCGCGGGTGCTTTAAGATCGTCTCCGTCAGCCGCGGCGGGAAGGAGCTGCCGTTCCTGACGGGCCTCGGGAGCGGCGTCGTGCGCGTGAAGGCGGCGGACGGCGAGGCCGACGTGAAATACGTCTACGCCCCGAAGCCCATGTCCTCGCCGACGGACGTGCCGGAGGTGCCGGAGATCTGCCACGGGCTGATCGTCACCTACGTCGTCGGGCGCGAGCGCGCGTCGGGCGACGCGTCGACGCAGCGCGGGGCGAACGTCTACTTTGAGCTCTACCGCGCGGGGAAGATGCGCCTTAGGAGCGACCTTGCGGAAGCGGACGCGTTCGCGTTCCGGAACAGGTGGTGAGGAACATGGCGGTACGGGAATACCGGATACGGGAATTTCAGGGGATCGACCAGAGCGCTTTTGAGAACGGGCTCGACCCCGCGTACAGCCCCGACGCCTGCAACATGGACACGAGCGACGGCGCGCTCAAGGTGGCGCGCGGGTACGTGAGGCACATCCCCTCCCCCGTCCCCGGCACGGGCGCGATACGCAGGCTGTACCTGTGGCGCTCGCTCGTGACGACGCGCTGCGTCGTCGTCGCGGGGAACGCCGTCTACGCGTGGCGCGACACGGACGAAACGCCCGCGTGGGAGACGGTCTACACCTACCCCGACACGGTGACGGGGCTTCGCATCTCGTTCTGCGAGGCGAAGATCGGGAGTACGGACGTGCTGCTCATCGCGTGCGGGGAGCATCCGATCGTCAAGTGGGACGGGACGAACCCCGCCGCCGCGTTCGGCAGCGCGGCGGGGCTGTCGGACAAACACGTCAACTACCTCGCGATGCACTATTCGCGCCTCTTCTGCGCGGGCGACCCCGAATACCCGAGCCGGCTCTACTGGAGCAAGGCGCCGGGCGATGGGCGTTCGATCGAGGACTGGACGGCGGACGACGCGAGCGAAAACACGGGCGGCGGGCACGTGGAGGTGGGCGACACGTCGGGCGACCCCATTACCGGACTCGTCGCGATGTCGAACCAGCTCCTCATATTCAAGCGCTCGTCCATTTACCGGCTCCTCGGCGACAGGCCGGGGAACTACCGCGTCTACCGCGTGAGCGCGGAGACGGAAAGATGCGCGCACACGGCGTGTATGAAAAGCGGCGACATGCCCTGCTGGCTCACGAAGGCGGGGATATTCTACTACGACGGACAGAACGCGCAGCGGCTCTTTAACGCGCGAAATATACAGGGGTTCCTTGCCGGGGCGCGGGTGACGGCGACAAAGGCCGCGAAGAACCGCGACCTGCTCTACTTTACGGCCTATGAGGGCTCTGAGAGCGCGACCGCCTGCGACAACGCCATGGTCGTCTACGACACGCTGCGGCGCACGTACATGATCCGGCGCGGGTTCACCGCGGCGGACATCTGCGCGGCGGACGGCACGCTCTACCTGATCGGCGAAGGGCGGTACGTCTGCCGCTTCGACGAGGGCGACGACTACGACGGCGCGCCGATCGAGGCGTACTGGGATACGCCTTTAACCGACCTAGACGGCAAGCCGCAGATTAAGCTCCTCATGGAAATGTACTTTCGCGGCCGCGGCCTGACGGTCTCGGGCGAGGGGGCGGTCGTCTGCGTCGAGGCGCAGGCGGGGCGAAACAGGAACCACTACCGGTACCTGATGCCGGAAAGGATCGAGGACGTCTTGGAAATCCCCTTAAAGAGCGAGGGGCGCACGTTCCGGTTCCGCTTTTCCAACGAGGCGGGGAGCCGGTTTGAGATACAGGGCGGCGTGCAGGTGCTCTTCCAGCAGCGGCTGCGCGCGCTGTGAGGAAGGAGGACGCGGAATATGGCATACACACCGACGGGCGTACAGGCGCTGTTCCCCGTGTATCTGCCGCGGCAGATGCAGAAGGGCGAGGACCGCGAACGGCACGACGACGCCGTCGCCCAGAACGAGAACAATCTCAATCAGAATTTTTCCATACTCTATCAGAAGCTGATCGAGATGGAAGCCATGCTCAGCGAAGACTGAAAAAGGAGGAGGTTTCATGGCAGGGTATTATTTAGACGGCTACGCGCCGCCCGCGGGCGTGACGAGCCGCGAACAGGTGAAAGAGGTGCAGAGAAGGCTGAACGCCGCGGGCGCGGGCCTGAAGGAGGACGGCGTGTGGGGCCCCAAAACGCAGGCGGCCTACAATGCTGCGGGCGGCGGCGCGGGGAGCTTCGACATGCGCGCCGCGCAGTTCGACGAAACGCTTCCGGCGAAAGAAACCAAAGCCGTGCAGCGCGCACTGAATGTGCCGCTGACGGGCGTATGGGACGAAGCGACGAAGCAGGCGTTTTACGAGCGCGGCGACGAGGCGCTGTACTCGGACGTATACACGGATGAGAACGGCAATACGGTCAAAAAGTACGGGACCGTTTACACGGGCAACGCGGTCGCGCCGTGGACGACGGAAAAGGAGCGGAAGAAGAGCATTTCCGACCACATCGCAAAGGACGGCGGGCAGTACCTCGGCTTTGACGGCATGGGCGGCGTGTTCGACCTCGCGGGCTACAGCTCGAACGACTATTTTTTGCAGGGGACGGCGGGCGTGACGCGCGAGCAGCTAAAAGGCACCGCCGCCGAGAACGCGAACGATATTATGATACAGGCGGCGCTTCGCGCGGACCCGATCTTCGCGCAGAGCGACGGGTTTTACGTGAACCCCGACGGCATGTTCGGGAACATTCAGCTGCCGGGCGGCATCAGTTCGAAGGCCATATTGGAGGCCATTGCGAAAGCGCGGGGCGTGGAGCTCATTAGAGACCAGTACCTTCCCGCCGTGGGGTATTTCAACGGCACGGGCTGGGAGGACGCGCCGTACCAGTCGGTGTCCGACCTCCTCTCCCCCGCCTACCGCGAGGCGCCCGTGAGCCTGATCGCGGAAACGCTGAACGGGAACGCGGCGCCGCTGCCGCAGGCGCGGACGCAGCCGCAGGAGGAGCCGGCGCAGGACGAAGCGTGGCTTATGGAGCTCGGGCGCTATCTTGCGCGCCTGAACGCCGGATATTGAGGAGGAAACGGATATGGCAGGGTATTATTTGAACGGATACGCGCCGCCCGCGGGCGTAAATACGAGAGAACAGGTGAAGGACGTGCAGAGAAGGCTGAACGCCGCGGGCGCGGGCTTAAAGGAAGACGGCGTATGGGGGCCGAAGACGCAGGCGGCCTACGACGCGGCGAACGGCGGCGCGGGGCGCGCTTTGACGGATAAGATCAAAAGCTACGCCTCGCAGATACTGGCCGCGCTCGACGTGCCGCAGACGAAGTACGAAACGCGCGGCGAAAAGGAGATCGCGGACGACGTTGCCGCGTGGCTGCGCCCGAGCTACGACAGCGCGATCGCGGACAGGCGGCGCGCGACGGACACGTACCGCGCTCAGATCGACGCGGACGCGCTCGCGCGCGGCATGGGGTCGAGCACGTATGTGAGCGACCTGAAATCCCGCCAGCTCACGAACGAGGCGCGGGACATCGCGAACCTTGAGACGGAGTACGCGGCGGCGCTCGGGAAACTCGTCTACGACGCGCTTTCTAAAGAAGAGGAGCGCGCCTTCGAGGCGGAAAAGCTGAACAGCGAACGGCTGTACGACGCGAATATGCTCGCTTTGGAGAGCGCGTACACGCTGTACCGCGACGAAATGGCTGCGCCGCAGGCCGCCGCGAAAAGGAGCGGCGGCAGCGGCCGGAGCGGCGGCGCAAGGAACGCGGTGCGGGACGACATCATCCCCGCGACGCGCGCGCAGTGCGAGGAATTTCTTTCTTTGCAGAGCGAGGAGGCGCGCGGGCTCATCTACTACAGCGCGGACGCGCAGAGCGCGCGAATCCGCGACGAGCTCATCGCATCCGTCGGCCCCGCGGGCTATATGCAGCTGCAGGAAATGTACCCCGGCTACCACTACGGGGTGTGGTAAAAAAGGGCGAAAAACGCGCATTTATCAGGCGGAAATCCACGGTTTTCGGGGATTTCCGCCTTTTTTCGCGCCTGCAGGAAAAGGTGCGGCGCGATTGCGGCCGCGCCGCCCGCCCGCGCGGGCGAAAAAAAGCCCCGCGGAGGCGAAGGGCGAAACGGCGCGTGAAAACAGGCGAAAACGGCGAGAAAAGAGAAAAAGCGCGTGAAAACTTTGGGGAGGGAGCGGCAGACGCGCCGCCCGCCCGCGCGGGCGAAAAAACGCGCCGCGGAGGCGAAAGACGAACAAAGCGCATGAAAACGGCGTGAAAGCGCATGAAAACAGGAGAAAACGGCGAAAAAAACGTGAGCGGGAGAAAAAACGCGCCCGTCAGAAGGGCGCGATCGTTAGGATCTCTTTTTTCTGCTTTTCGGCGTATTTCACGGTCGCGGCCGTGCCGCCGCCCGCGCGCCCGTCGTAGACGGCGAGGACGCGCTCGGACTGGTCGACCATGTAGCGGTTGCGCACCATGTAGCAGCTCTTCGTGTACGCGGGCGAATGCACCTTCACCTCGTCGCAGCGGCGGATGAGCCGCTGAAAGAGCGGGTCGGGCGTCTTCAGGCGCCCCGGGTAGGGGATGGCGGCCTCGAGGAACAGGGGCCGTTTTTCCTTTTCCTCGACGACGAGCTTTGCAAACAGCAGGTCGGCGCCCGCCGCGAATCCGGAGAGGAATCGCGTAAAGCCCTCGTCGATCGCGCGGCGAATTTCGCGCCGCAGTTCTTCTTCGATGCGCGTCCAGTCCATGCCTTCCGCGTCGCGGTGGCCGGTCACACAGCAGCTTTTCATCGGTGGGGGTCGCCTCCTTTTCAGGTTGCGTTTCGGGGCGAATGGGTGTATAACTTTTGTTGGGAGTTGATGCAAAATGAAATATACCATAGACATCGCCGGAATGCAACGGGAGCTGCCGCTCTGCCGGCTCAGTGACGACACCTATCTTGGCGCGTTCATACTGTTCGGGGACGTGGAGATCACCGTCCACGCCGCGAAGGAACTTCTAAAGCGCGCGCCGGAATTTGACTACCTCTTCGCGCCGGAGGCGAAGGCCATCCCGCTGCTGTACGAAATGTCGCGCCAGAGCGGGAAGAAGTACTTCCTCGCGCGCAAGAAGAAAAAGCTGTACATGCAGGATGTGATCGAGGTCACCGAGCGTTCCATCACGACCGAGGGCGAACAGAAGCTGTTCCTCGGCGGCGCGGACGCGAAGGAGATGTGCGGCAAGCGCGTCGTCCTGCTGGACGACGTCATTTCCACGGGCGAATCGATGAAGGCGCTCGAAGCCCTCGCCGCCCGCGCGGGCGCGAACGTCGTCGCGCGCATGGGCGTGCTCGCGGAGGGCGCGTCGGCGAACCGGACGGACATCACTTTCCTGCAGCGCCTGCCGCTCTTCAACGCCGACGGCACGCCGAAAAACTGATATGATCGACGAACGTGAAAAACCCGTCTACGCGGCGCTCGACGAAATGGGGATCGCCTACGGGCGCGTGGAGCATCCCGCGGCCATGACCATGGCCGACTGCGACGAGATCGACCGCGATATGGACGCGCAGCACTGCAAAAACCTCTTTCTGTGCAACCGGCAGGAGACGGAGTTCTTCCTGCTGCTGCTCGCGGGCGAGAAGAAATTCCGCACCGCGCAGGTGAGCGCGCAGATCGGGAAGCCGCGCCTGAGCTTCGGCACCCCCGAACGGCTCGCGGAGATTCTCGGCCTGACGCCCGGCGCCGTCACGCCCATGGGGCTCATCAACGACACGGCGCGCCGCGTGCGCGTGCTCATCGACCGCGACGTGAAAAGCTGTCCGCGCGTGGTGGTGCACCCGAACGTCAACACCGCGTCGATCGCGCTGGAGACCGAGGCGCTCATCCGCTTTATCGAAAGCATGGGCTACGAGATCACCTACGTGGATATCGCGTAAGGAGACGATATTTTTGCCCCGCCTTT
>JAEEGL012131958.1_pt1 | contig 10468 bp, 5 predicted proteins | sample 9134231 | NCBI WGS metagenome assembly JAEEGL01 (sample SAMN16246548, study PRJNA631951) | gut metagenome | biome: gut microbiome; feature: rumen; material: fiber-attached | host: Bos | place: Iran: Karaj | collected 2018-10 | reverse complement strand
TCTGCTACAGCTTCAACGGCTCTCCCACGCAGCTGATCCTCATCGCCAACATCGCCACCTCCATCGCCACGCCTGTCGGCGGCCTTTTCGTGCTGCTGCTGATCTGGCGCAAGGACGTCAACGAGGGCTACAAGGCCCCCACCGCCCTGCGCATCTGCATGACCATCAGCTATGTGTTCGTGCTGATCATGACGGTCTCCGCCTTCCAGAAGACCATCATCCCCGGCATCGCCAAGCTCTTCGCCTGATTTCCTGACGCAGAACACCGCTCCGGTTGAAAAACCGGGGCGGTGTTTTGCGTTTTCCGTGTTTTTCTGTTGAAAAACAGGGGAAGAGTGTCGTATAATAAAAATGGATAAATATCTGAAAAAATGGAAACAGCTTCCACAGCCGCTGTTTCTCCGGAAGGAAGTAGACGACTATGATGATTGCACCCGCGGTACTGCTGTCCGCGGCGCTGCTGCTGGCGCTGGTGCTGAACCTGGCGATCAAGCCGGCGTTCTCAGGCAAGCTCACCACCGCCTTCCTGGTGGTCTCCGCGCTGGGCGGTCTGATCTTCTACGGTGCGGGCTATATGGAACTGACCGGGGATCTGGTCCAGACCGTGGTGCGTACTCCGCTGTCGGTCATGCGCATGTTCCTCGGCGTCAACGAACTGAGCTCCATTGCGGGCACCCGCCTGATTTCTGCGCGCGCGGGGATCATCCTGTTCTGGCTGCTGCATCTGTTGGCCTTCGCCTCTGTGGCCAGCGCCGCCCTGAACACCCTCGGGGCTACGGCTATGCGCCAGCTGCGCTTCCTGCTGTCCCGACGCGGGGATCTGACGCTGATCTACGGCATCAACGAAAACAGCATTGCGCTGGGCAAGGAGTGTCTGGCGGCGGGCGGCTGTTCCGTGGTCTACGTCACAGAGAGCGCGCCGGTCTCCCTGGTTGCTGAACTCAACGGCGCCGGCATGTCGGTGCTGGAGGGAATGGCCGCCACAGCCTGTGACGGCAGGACCATGCGTCGGCTGCATCTGGGAAAACGGAAGCTGACGGTCTACGCCCTGGACGCGGCTGAGGACAAGAATCTGTATTTTGCCCTGCGTCTGCGCAACGCTCTGGAGAAGCTGGGCGTCCCGGCAGAGCGGACGCGGGTGACCCTTCCCGGGGCGGAGGACATCATCGCCTCCATGCTCCAGGTGTCCCAGGAGGGCTATGGCTTCGGCTATGTCCACGTGTTCGACGTCAGCACGCTCACGGCCCGGGCTCTGATCCGGCTCTGTCCGCCCTGGGAGTCTGTGAGCTTTGACGCCGAGGGCCGGGCCAAAGAGGACTACGAGTGCGTGATCGTGGGCTTTGGCAGCCTGGGCCAGGCGGTTTTGAAGCAGCTGGTGATGAACGGCCAGTTTGCCGGGGCGCAGTTTCACGCCGCGATTTTCTCCACCGGCTTCAGCCAGGAGGCCGGTTACCTGATGGCGGACGCGCCCGCTCTGCTCGCAAATTACGACATCCGCAGCTTCGAGGAGGACGCTCGGGGCAGCGAGTTTTACAAGTACATCGACCAAAGACTTTCCACCCTGAAGCTGATTGCCATATGCACAGGGGATGCGGGGACCAATCGGGAAATCTCCGACAATCTGATGCTCTTTCTGAAACGGCGCGGGGCGGAGAATATCTGTGTGGTCCGCTGCGGGGACAAGGCCGCCCGCTATCAGGAGCGGGTGGGCAGCCCCATCCTCTCCCAAAACATCTATACCCGCGCTTTCCTCTCCGCGGAGGATGCCGACCGCAGTGCCATTCTGCTCAACGCGGTCTATGACCACTCCGAGCGCAGCGACTGGGAAAAGTGGGTGGCCTGCGACAGCTTCAGCAAGATATCCTCCCGGGCCTCGGCGGACTTTATGCCCGCTTTCCTCCGGGCCGCGGGCGTCACCAGTGAGGAACTGCTGGCAGGCGACTGGCAGCCCGAAGAGGCGCTGCTGCGCAATCTGGGCGAGACAGAGCATATGCGCTGGAACGCCTTCCATTTTGCCATGGGCTACAGCACCATGAGCGAGGAGGAGTTTGAAGCCAACGCCAAAGCCTGGGCCCGCTGCAAGGCGGAGGGCAAGCCCTGCAGCATCAAGATTGCCAAAAACAGCGAAAAGCGCACCCACGCCTGTCTTATCCCCTGGGAAGAGCTGGACGAGCTGTCCCGGCGGGAAAACGCGATCACGGGGCGCAATGTGGACTACCAGCAGACCGATATCGACAACGTGCTGACGCTGCCGAAGCTCCTGCGCGCGGGAGAGAAGAAAGGGGCGGTCAAATGAAGAAGTCTGTCAGAGGAATTCTTGTCGCCCTGTGCGTGTATCTGGGGCTGCTGCTTTTGCTTCTGGCCGCGGAGAGCGGCGCCCCGGGCGCCAGCATCCGAAGCTTTGGGGACGCGCTCTGGTTTTCGCTGATCACCATGACCACCGTGGGCTACGGCGACCTGTCGCCGGTGACGTTCCCGGGCCGCCTGGTGGGCACGGTTTTCGCCCTGTGCAGCATCGGCATCCTGACGGCACTGATCGGCGTCAGTCTGCGCTTTATCGGCGGCGCGTTCATTCCCCAGCGGCGTCTGCGTCTGGGGCGGCACCGCAGCTGGTATGTATTCTTTGAGGAGGGCCCTGAGGCCGCGGCCCTGGCTGAGGCGCTGCGGAACGCCGATCCCGGCTGCCTGCTTGTTTTCCCCGAGGGGGAGGAAAAGCGCGTCGGCGGCAGCGGGGTGGTGCGCACAGATTTTGACATGGAATTGCTGCTGCGCCTCAAGGGCGGAAAAGAGGGACTGAGCCTCTTCTACATGGGGCCGGAGCCCTGGAACAATTACAGCCGGGCGCTGCAGAGCGCCGAGGCGGGGATCGCCAGCTATTGCATGGCGGACATCGCGGCGGAGAAACTGCCGCCGGAGCTGCAGCTCTTCAGTCCCACAGAGGCCATGAGCCGCGGTTACTGGAAGGCTCACCCCCTGAAAAAAGGGGAGCAGACCGTGGTGCTCATCGGCGGGGGCGCCGCCTGCACTGCGCTGCTGGAGCGGGCGCTGCTGACCAATGTGTTTGAGCCGGGCCGCAACACGAACTACCATGTCTTCAGCGCAAGCGGGACTTTCGCCGCCATACACCCGGAGATCATGAAGGCCCTGGCCGGGGAGGACGGCGACAGCCTTGTCTTTCACAGCGAGAGCTGGACCGGCAACCGGGAGCTGCTGGAGCGGGCAGACCGCGTCCTGATCTGCGCCGACAGCGACCGGGAGAACCACCGGGTGTGCGAGCAGCTGGCCAGCTGGTTTGTCAGTCCCGCCCAGGTGCATGTGCGTCTGACGGAGCCGGTGCCGGGGATCGAGAGCTTCGGCGGACTGGCCGAGAGCTTCACGCCGGAGTTCGTGATGAAGGACGAGGTCAACCGCCGGGCGATCCTGATGAACGACATCTACAATGAAGGGGCGGAGCACCCCGTCTCCTGGCGGGATCTGAGTCCCTTCCTGCGCCAGTCCAACATCGCTGCGGCCGATCACCTGATCGTTAAGGCGCGCTATCTGCTGGAGGACGAGAGCCTGTCGGAGCTCTCCGCCGAGGACTGCCGCAGGGCCTACGCCCGCTTTGCCGAACTGCGGGAGACGAGAGCCGACCTGCTGCAGGAGCTGGAACACCGGCGCTGGATGCGCTTTTATCAGATGTACAACTGGCGCTATGCCCCCAAGCGCGACAACGCAAGGCGGCTGCACCCGCTGCTGGTGCCCTATGAGGCGCTGAGCCCCGAGGACCAGAGAAAGGACGCCTACGCCTGGGAGATGCTGGGGAGACTTGGCGACAGAGGATAGAAACAGAGACGTGCGTTCTCGCGGAGAACGTTTTTCAAAACAGCATGAAGGAGGTGCCCTCTTGAAAAACTGGTGGAAGAGACTGAGCAGCGCAGCCCTGGCCGCGATGCTGACGCTTCAGCTCAACGGCAAAGCTTTTGCACTGGATGTGACGGACACGCCTGACGATGAGAACCTGCCGCAGATGGAACAGCCGGCCGCTGAGAACAGCGATCCTGTTGGCGGGGGTTTGATCGACGGCAAAGAAACCGTCCCCAATAAAGTTGGTATCGAAGAAGACGAAGAAGAGGAAGAAGAGGAAGAAGAGGAAGACGAGGACGACGAGGACGAGGACGAGGATGATGAGGAAGTCCGAGTCGAGAGCGAAGAAAACCAGAACGAGGCGGGTATCTCCCTGAGAGCGGCGTCTCTGCCTGGGAGCGGCACGGCGGTGCAGTTAAACGCAGTGCAGACCGACGGGCAGACGGCTGGGCAGACCGACGGCACACAGCCGGACGATCAGGGAACGCCGCAGGATGCAACCACCCCAGTGCTGACCGTAGCGGGGGAGACCGTGGATCTCACGGCGGGCGGCAGCGGCGCCGGCTGGAGCTACGATGCCCAGGACAGCAGCGTGGTGCTGGTCAATTTCGACGGCTCGACCCAGAGCATCACCACCACCGCCAGCGACGTCACCATCAAAGCAGCCGGCCTGAACCGGCTGGAGAAGCTCTCGGTGGATGGGGACATTCACCTGATCGGCACGGGCATCCTCCTGGTAGACAAGATCGAGATGACGGAGGGAAAGAGCTTTTCCCTTCAGCCCAATAAAGAGATTTACGGCGAAGACGGCGGCAGCGTAGCGGTCTTCCTCAAACAGGAGGACGGGAGCTATCTGCTCATCAACGACGCTGTGACCGGTCTGCTGGACGAGAAATACACCCTGCCCGAGGGCGTGACCCTGGTGATGCCGGAGGGGACGGAGCTGAAGCTCCAGAGCCTGGCCATCGGCGAGCTGCTGGTGGATGGGGCGCCTGTGCAGGTCGAATACTCCATGGTTAGTGAAAGCAAAGTCGAAAGCCGACTCGTAGCCGCACAGACGGCAAGAAGGGATGCCGAGCTCGAGCCCGGCTTTGTGGAGCTTTCGTCCACCGCAGCCCAGCTGACCATCCCGGAGACGGCGAAGCTGATCGTGGAAAACGCGGCGAAACTGGTACTCAACGAGATCTCCAAATTGCACAGCGGAAGCCTGGTGCCGAAGCTGATGGTGGCGGGATCGCTGGAGCTGGACGGCTCTTTCAGCGGCGGGGTTGTTGTGCTGGAGCGTGACAATGCCCTGAGTGGGACGGGCGTTATCCAAAATGCCGAGATCCAGGTACATGCTGATCAGCCCGCAATCACCGCAGCGGATTCCAGAATCGTACTCGCCGACAGAACGGAGACGGGTACGCTGGCCCTGTCCGGTCAAAACAGCATCCATTTCAGTGGTGACACCGAGATAGGAACACTGAAGCTGAACGAAGGCGGCGTTAACGCAGCGTCTTTCTCTGCCCTTGATCAGACCGGGCATCACAGCACATTGACTGTGGATACGCTCAGCGGCAAGGGAACCATCACCTGTCAAAACGGAAACATCGAGGTCGGTACGAACAGCTCCGGCAGCAATGTGCAGGAGATCGTCTCGACCGGCGGCGTCATCGTACACAATGCGGGGACGGACCAGGAAGAACTGTTTGTCGTCGGGCCAAGCGGACCGATTCCCGTCAGCGGCAGCGGTGCCGAGTACAGCAACGGGCACTATTCCTTCCCGGTCGTGAAGGTCATCGTTAGCGGAACTATGAATGTGGATGGATCCGTCACGGAGGGAGTCAGCCCCAACGGCACGGATGCGGAGACCGTATACAGCTTTGGCAGCGGATGGACCACGATCAGTCTGAGTCAGCTCCAGGCGGCTCTGCTCCCGACAGGGGAAATGCAAAGATGGATCGAGGTTTATTATGCCGATGGCAGCGGAAAGCCGCAGAGAATGGTCCTGACCGAGAAAGACCAACTTGACGGAGAGACCATGGACGCCTCTCAGATCAGTCTGATCCGGACCGTAGCGGTGATCTACACAACAAACGGCACCGGCGGCGGCAGCTCCACCAGCACCAATACCAGCTTTACCGGAAGCGGCGTATTGGGTGCCGGCGCTGGCTCGGTCAAGGGCGGCAAGAGCACGTCCATCCTGTCCGGCACGGGCATTACAAAACCGACCCAGCCTGATACCGGCGGGGACAACACCGGCAGCAACACCGGCAGCACGGACCCCGATGACAACGGCGAAAACGGCGCCGGGAATACGGGCGAGAGCGGCACAAATACGCAGAACCGCGGCACGGAGGAGCCCGGCACCGCGATGCGTATCTGGGTGGACCGGAAAAATCCGAAAGAAGCATATGTCCTCCATATCGAGAAGGACGGCGCGGAGTTCAGCGAGACGGCAGACAGCATCCAGGTCCGCATGCCCTTCACACTCACGACAGAAATGACCGGCCATAAGCTCTATGTGGTCTTCCTTGACCGCAACGGCAAGCCGCAGGCTTTTGCCGCGCACTATGACAAAGAGAGCAAAGAATTGGTTTTCGAGACAGAGCTGCTGGGAAAATTCACCGTTGTCACCTTCGATTTTCCGGGTGAGGAGTTTTCGGCGGAGTTTTATGCCACGCTGGCTGAGCTGGAGGAAGTCATCCATCTGGAGAAGTCTGAGGCATAAGAAGCGGGGAAATGACGGCCGCGCCGGGAGACACTGGTCAGGCCGGGCAAACAATGGCAGCGATATCAGCAGGCGACCGCAGAGGGAGAGATTGGAATGAAAAGAAAATGGATTAAGAGAAGCGGCAGTTTTCTTTGCGCGCTGCTGCTGCTGTTCTCTCTCAACGGGGGAGCTTTCGCGGAGACGGGAGCGCCGGCTGCGGAGCTTGCTTCAGAGACGCAGGAGCCTGCGACTTCGGGGGACGCTGCACGTTCCCAAACGGATGAAACGCTTGCTCTGCCTGGACAGAACAACTATGAAGGCACAGACAACTATGAAGGCACAGAGGATGAAAGCGACGGCGACAGCAATTCGCCTGTACCGGACGGTGGAGTTGTCCTGACTTCCGCGCCCGCTTCGGGAGGGACCACGGACACGACCCAGCCAGACCCGCTGCTTGTGATCGGGGGAACCGAGCTGGACTTCACACAGGAGGCAAGCGGCGACGGGTGGAGTTATGTGTGCGATGAGAATGGGGGATACGTCGCCCTGGCAGGCTACAGCGGCGCAGACCAGATCGTCGGCACAGCGGGGAGCGATCTGACGATCAAGAATACCGGTCTGAACCATGTGGGAACGTTGATCGTGGATGGGAACCTGAACCTGATCGGCAGCGGAATCCTGCTGGTGGACAACATGGAACTTGCCAGCGGCGCGGACTTCAACCTCCTGACCAACACCAGCATCTATAAAGACGGTACCGGCAGCGTGGCGGTCTTCGTCAGACGCGAGGAGACGACGAACGACGAAGAGGGCAATCCGGTCTCGAATATCTATTATGAACTGCTCAATCAAACTGTACCGGGGATTCTGGATGAGGACTGTGTCATTCCTGCGGGCGTGACACTCAGAATTCCGGCGCAAGGCTCCCTGGTCATGCAGAGCGTCACAGTGTACCAGATCGGCGAGTACATTTTCCAGGCCCCGCCGGAGGGCGTAGAGGCCGCAACACAAACCGTCTACAATCTGGATCCTGTACAGGAGTTTGAACTCAATTTCTTTATAACCTCTATCGATAACACACTCTGTTCATCTCCTGTGACCACCGCACCGCAGCTTACCATCTCTGAAACGGCGCAGATGATCGTAGATGCGGCCGCCAGCATCACCTGCAACGCGATCAAACAGACCATAAGGTGGGAAACGCTCGACAGCACCAATGTCTCTGTCAGGAATTACATCCCCTCAATTCTGGTGCAGGGGAAACTCTCACTGGAGGGCGCGGCCCAGAATATGATTCATAACGCGATCATACGCCGGGATATCGGAGGCGAATGTGACGATACGATCGCAAACTGCGTCGTTCAAATCCGTGAGAACGAGGAGGATTCGTGGCCGGACGACAAGACGGTGGAAGTGGAAACACCCGGAAGCGGCTCAGCCGGCGGCGGCCACACAGTTACGACCACCACAACACAGACCGGCAATGCAAAACTCGGGCAAAATGCCGGCTCTATTACCGGAAGCGGTGAAGGAACATCCATATTGACCGGCGGTGGGATCACAAACCCCATCAGCAGAAAGCAGAATGGTCCTTCCGAAAGCGACAACGGAAACACCGGAGAGGCGTGGGATGTGCAGGGGAAGCCTGCCGAAACAGATGGACAGACCGGTCAGATCTGGGTAGATGAGAAGAAAGAGGAAGGCACGTATGTGCTGCACATGGAAGAAGACGGGCGGGAGATAACAGAACTGCACGGAATGGTCTCTGTCCGCATGGACTATACGTATAAGGCGGGAGATGCCGGAAAGAAGCTGTATGTGGTCTTCCGCGACCGCAGCGGAAAGCTGCAGGCCTTCGCGGCACACTATGACGCCGAGAGCAAAGAATTGTTTTTTGAGACGAACCAGCTGGGAAGGTTCGTGGTTGTCGCCTTCCTTTTCCCGGGTGATGAGTTTTCACCGGGGTTTTATACCGCGCTGGCAAAGCTGGAGGAAGTTGAGAAACTGAGCTGAAACGGGAACAGAGGGACGGATTCATGAACGAAAGATATGACATTTACTATCTCTCCCCGGCGCCCGACGCCAAAACTGCACAGATCCTGGCCGAGAGCATCCGGCGTTATCGTTTGCCCTCGGGCGTGAAGCTCCCGGATCCAAGCCTGGGATATCAGCGCACGGTGCTGGACCTGTCCGGTGAACCCATTGACGACGCGCTGAGACAGGCGTTGGACCAGAGCCGCTGTCTGGTGCTGTTCTGCTCTCCGGATACCAAGAGCGACCCGGTGATCCTGGAAAAGCTGAAGCATTTTACACAGGTCCACGGCCAGGAGAACATCGTTGCTGTCTTGACGCGGGGAGAACCCATCGACTGCTTCCCCGAGAGTTTTATTGAAAAGAAAACGGTGCGGCATATCATGCCGGACATGTCTGTGGTGGAGCGCGTGGACACCATCGAACCTGTGGCGGCTGATCTCAGAGGCAACACCGAAAAGCGGCGGCGGGAGCTGCTGCGCTATGAGACCGTTCGCATCACCGCCTCGGTGCTGGGGCTGCACCCGGACAATCTGGAGCAGCGCCACCGCGCCCGGCGCAGACGCGCGATTCAGACCACGCTCGGCGTGGTCGGCGCGGTGTGTCTTGCTGCGGCGGCCGTGTTTCTGCGGCTGGGCTGGATCGCAAGAACCGAAGGCAATATCGCCAGGGAGCAGACGGCGCTGAGTGTGCACATCGCACAGCGCACCATGGAAGAGCTGCCGGCGGCCTTTTCCGACGAACCGGACGCTCTGACCTATCTCGACGAGGCCGTGGAGAATGCCCGGACGGATTTGGAGGCCCTTGGCCTGGGCGATCTGCTGGACGGCGCGGAGACGGAGGGCTGAACATGGAATTTGCGTATGATGTGTTCTTCAGCTACCGGCACCGTCCGCTCGACGGAGAGATCACACAGAAGTCCTTCAATGCCATCGAGAGCTACCGCCTGCCGCAGAGCATCCGCGACCGGGGCTGCAGGGATATCCGCAGAGCTTTCCGGGACACGGAGGAACTTCCTGTCAGCCGCATTCTCACGGACACCATCGACCGCGCGCTGCATTCCACCAACTGCCTGGTGGTAGTCTGCTCCACGGACACCCCCAGCTCCGAGTGGATCGACCGCGAGGTGCAGACCTTTATTGAGATCGGCCGCGCCGACCACATCTATCCGCTGCTGATCAGCGGCGATCCGGAGCACTCCTTCCCGCCCTCTTTGAAGCTGGTGCCGGACGTGATGGACCGGGTCATGGATATTCGCACGCCGGGCAACGACGTGAAGAAGATGATGGCCAAAGAGGAGACCGAGCTGCTGCGGGTCATTGCCGCGATTGTGGGCTGTAAAGAGAGCGAGCTGCTGCGGGAGCACAAGCTGCGAAAAAGCAGGCGCTTTGCCCTGCGGGCTCTGGGCTGGACAGCGGCTTTCGTGCTTATCGCCGGGGTTTCGCTGTTTCTGATGCATCGGGCGCAGGACTACCGGGACGAAGCCCGGCTGCGGGAGGAAGGCTCCATGCGCATCCTCAGCGAGCTGACCTACGATCTGCCGGACCATCTGACCAATGTCCCGGGCGCGTATGGACGCATTGCGGATATCCTTGAGCAGAACACGCGGGACATCAATGCCATTCTCACACTTTCCACCGAGGCGGATCGCGCCGCGTTTGAGGCGGGGGCAAACTATGAAAAGCTCGCCACCGCCAGCACCGCCCTGGGCGAGCTGGACCGGGCGCTGGAGGCAGAGAGCGAGGCTGTCGTCATTTATCGGAGACTCGAAGACAGCGGCGCGCCGGAGGCCAAGACGGCCCTGGCCTCAGCGGACAACAACCGCGGCAGCATTCTCAACGCCGCCGGCCGCTACGAGGAAGCAGCCCGGTCCTATGAGGAGGCCATTGCGCGGCT
>JAEEGL012068148.1_pt1 | contig 10468 bp, 7 predicted proteins | sample 9134231 | NCBI WGS metagenome assembly JAEEGL01 (sample SAMN16246548, study PRJNA631951) | gut metagenome | biome: gut microbiome; feature: rumen; material: fiber-attached | host: Bos | place: Iran: Karaj | collected 2018-10 | reverse complement strand
GGGCTGCTAGCTCAGGTGGTTAGAGCGCACCCCTGATAAGGGTGAGGTCGGTGGTTCGAGTCCACTGCGGCCCAAATAAAAAAGACGATGACTTTTGTTATCGTCTTTTTTATTGCTGTCAGTAGGACGAGAACCGCAAAAATATATTTCTCTCCAAGTGCAAGATACAAAGTGTAACAAAGCAGAGAGACAAAAACGCATCAACGTAAATTGTAACAATTGTAAAAATTTTTTACAAACTAGCAAATTATTTTTTTAGAGGTTATATTATGCATATGAGGATGTATAAAATGTAGAACGGTATTCTCATCATGAGGTCTAAAAAGTGGTAGATAACAGGAACGCAGGATTTTTTGGCATAGGCGGCGCTTTTAATTTCAAAAGCGGCGATGCATCCGGAACGGCTGCAAAAATGAGCCAAGAAAAATATGGCTCAGAAGCTATGTACCTGCCGCCTGCGGAGGGAGAAGGGAATGAAGATCCGTTCTTCAATCAACCGTTTGTCGATAGAAGCGCTCTATTAAGAGCGACTTTAAACTCACTTGCGATGAATAATGTTGCTTCTGTCATAAATGCACGAAAACACAAAAAGGGATTGTTAGACACAGAAAATGAACCTTTAGAAGAAGATTCAGATGAAGACACAGAGCATGACGAAAAAATAAAACGCCTCGAAGATGTTTATAAAGATGAAGAACAGTCAACCTAGCCTTATTGTACAATTCCCGCATCAAAATTTATGATAAAATAATATTGTAAATAAACGGAGCTTGATTTTATGCCAAAAGAAAGTAAGAAAAAAAAGAATGCATCCTCAAGGGAACAGAGGTTTTTCAACTTTTGGAGAGGTGTATTTCAATTTATTATAACCCATATATTTTATATGATAAGGCTGAGGTTAATTTACAGATTAGAAGTTGAGGGGAAAGAAAATATCCCGTCAAGTAATGAATACATAATTGCACCAAATCATTTGTCCACACTTGATCCGCCTACAATAGCAGCTGTGTTCCCGAGACCTGTTGCTTTTATGGCAAAAAAAGAATTATTTGAAAATCCATTCTTGTGTTGGTGGCTTAATTGGCTCGGCGCATTTGCGGTAGACAGAGAAAATTTGAGCGTTTCTACAATTAGGACGGTTTTAACAATCAGAAAAACTGAATGGGTTTTTGGTATTTTCCCTCAAGGGAGAAGACAAGAACCTGGAATTATATCAAGTGTTACAAAAGGTTTTGCATCACTTGCTAAAACTACCAAGTGCGGAATTCTGCCCGTTGGGCTTATAGGCACACAAGAAGCAAGACACCTTCCGTTCAGCGGAAAAATTGTTGTAAAGATTGGAAAATTAATACCGTATTCTGATAATGTTGACGATATGGTTGAAAAATGGAAACAATCAATTCAGGAATTAACCGGATTTGAAGTTAAAGAACTTGTAGCAGTATAGAGGTAAAGATGTTTGGAAGTTTTTGGGAAAGAAATTATAATAAGAGAACAGAAAAAGATTATGGGTTGATAAGAACTATTTATTACGCACTTTTTGTATTGTTTGTCGTAATACCTGTATCTAAACTCATGTATAATCTTAAGATTGAAGGCAGGGAAAATGTTCCTAAAACTTCAAAAGTAATTTTTGCAGGAAACCACGTTTCTTATCTTGACCCGCCAATGCTTACATATGCGGTTTGGAAAAAAGTTGCATATATGGGCAAAAAAGAATTATTTACAAGTCCAAACATGCTTTTAAGAGCAATATGTATTTCTTTAGGCGGATTTGCAGTTAATCGTGAAAAACCTGAACTTGCAACATTCAAAACTGTTAAGGCCATTTTTAATACAGATTGGTCTCTCGGCATTTTCCCCCAAGGGCATATTGTTAATGAACCTGTAATTGAAAATATTAATAAAGGATTTACCCTTTTTGCAAAAAAACATCAGGCTGATATTGTGCCTGTCGCTGTATGTGGATTTGACGGTTATGCGCATAAGCTTTTTGAAAAGCATATGACATTAAAAGTCGGAAAACCAATCTCTTATCAACTTTCTGATGATGAAATCGTAAAAGAATGGGCACGCCAGATATGTGAATTGACGGGATTTGAAAACAGAGTTGAAGAACAGTTGAAAGAGGAAATCAAAGAAGAAGTTAAAATTTCTTAACATTGTTGCTTAAAAAGTCAATTTTTTATATTCAGGTGTTTTACAAGTTTTGTGTAAATAGCCGGAGAAGTGCATGCAGGTTTTACAAATAAATCCTATAAGTTTTTTTAATAACAACCAAACAAATCAATCTCAGCATTGTCCGTCTTTTGGTTTAAAAATGCAAAAACCGCTTGAGAGTGATACTGTTTCATTCAAGGGTTTTAGATTTGACAAAGTGCTTGAAGCTACAGCGCATAGTAATAATGAAAAGTTAAAAATACCTGCAAAAAACTTTATGGCAATCTTGCAAGCAATAGCAATTGATCTGAAAGATTATGGTGTAAGTTTTAACAAATCACTTTGTGAACCAAATTCTATAAAATCACCTAAGTCAGTTGTGTCAAAAATCAAACGCTCAAGAACATTTAAAGTTCCGGATAGAATCAGAGGTACTTTATATTGCAAGAATATTTATGACATGTCTGTCCTTTTCAAAAGAATTCTGCCTGCATTAGAGGAACAAGGTTATTTTGTTGCAGATACAGAGATAGCGTTAGAAGAAGCAATGAAACGAGGATACCAACCAACCCCAGAAGAAATAAAAAAAGGAGTAGTGAACTATCCTGATATTGATATAAGGTTGAATGATGAGGATTACGAAAATCCGATAAGAAATATTGAATCAATACCTGACAACATGAAGTATTGTATAGGAAAACCGCAGCCATCCGGTTATGAAGATATTCAAATACGATTGGAAAAAACTGACGGCACTAAAAAAACAAAAAAAGCAAAATTTTGGCATGAATTAATTATTTTAGTAGGAGAAGAGTATGATAAAACCAAACACAATGAGTCTGAACACATATATGCATACACACGACAATTTCAGGAATTAAATTTGTACAACAACGAAGATTCTGAAAAGACTGTCCAACTGATTAAATGGTGCATAAGCAGAATCAAAAGAATTTTTAGCAATGAAATTACGCAAAAAGTGTATGAAAATGCTAAGAGTAAAGATTTATATGGTGAAACAGAAGAATATTTACCAATCACATTGACTGAAGATGATAAAAGTACTCTTACAAAATGTTATAATAAGATTATGAGCTTAACAGAAGAGTATTATAAACAAAAGAAAAAAAGTAAATCCGACAACGAAAAAGCACAAAATGCTATTAAAAGAGAAGAGAAAGAAGATCTTGAACGATTAGGTGCTATACGGGAAGGATTAACAAAGGCGGTTGATTTCTACAAAAATTATAATGAAACAAGCAACAATAAAAAAAAGAAGACAAAAAATAATGTATAACCTGCTATTTTGAAGGCTTGTTCTTCTTCTGTGATTTACTGTTTTTCTTTGTAAAATTCTGTGAATTTGAAGTGCTGTATGATGTTTGAATTCTTTTTACGCTGAATACATCAGGCATTGCCTGGATTGCTGTCATCACACGTCTCAGGGTATCAATATTGTCAAGTTCAATACCGAGTTCAATTATACCGACTTTACCTTTGGATTTTACGTTTGCGGATATAATATTCGTATTGTTATCGGAAACAACGCTGATAATATCCTTTAAAAGCCCCATTTTCTCAGCAGTTTCAACCCTTATTGTTGTTGTATAAGTTTTATTGATATTATTTCCGGCCCAATGTATATCCAAAAGCCTTTCCGGCGCTATTTCATTAAGGGTTTTACAGTCAAGCCTATGCACACTTACGCCCTTAGAACGTGTCACAACTCCGACAATTGGTTCACCGGGAATCGGAGAACAACATCTGGCAAACGAATACAAAAGACCTTCCAAGCCGATAATATCTTTTTCGGAAGCTTTTTTTGTATGGTGCTGGAACTGGTGTTCTTCTTTAGTTTCCTGTTTTTGTGGCTTTGAAAGCCTGTTAATTATCTTATTTATTGTGGTTTCGCCATACCCAAGAGCGGCAAACAAATCTTCGGAACTTGTATAATTCATTTGTTTCGCAACTTTTTCAAATTCGCCGGCTTTTACATAATCATCAAATACTGTTTTTGTAAGTTCATGTTCAAGGTTTGCACGCCCAATTTCAATATGATCCTCGCGTTTATTCTTTTTATACCATTGTTTAATTTTTGATGTTGCTTGCTTTGTAACAACAAAATTTAACCAATCAAGTCTTGGCGCAGCAACTTTTGAAGTCATAATTTCAACAATATCACCGTTTTTGAGCTTTGTATCCAAAGGTGTAATTCTGCCATTAATCAAAGCTCCAACAGTTTTATGCCCGACATCAGAGTGAATACGATAAGCAAAGTCAACAGGGGTTGCCCCTTGAGGTAAATCGATTACGTCCCCGCCCGGAGTGAATGCAAACACCTGGTCTGAAAAAATATCAAGTTTGACCGAATTTACATAATCTTCTGCATTTTGTGTGTCTTTGTTGTACTCGACAAGTTTTCTCATCCACGAAAACTTTATATCACTGGCAGAATCAGCTTTTTTGGAGCCCTTTTCTTTATATCTCCAATGTGCCGCAACACCATACTCAGCGATGTCGTGCATTTGCCATGTTCTTATCTGAACTTCCAACGGTTTTTGACGTGGACCAATTACGGAGGTGTGTAAAGACTGATAAAGGTTACCTTTCGGCATTGCAATATAGTCCTTAAATCGTCCGGGGATTGGTTTAAATCTCGAGTGAATAAGCCCCAAAACCTCATAACATTCTTTTTCGGAGTCAACTATTACACGTACCGCAGTTATATCATACAAATCATGGAATTGAACATTAAGCCTTTCCATTTTTTTATAAATACTGTAATAATGTTTCGCCCGACCGGTTATAGTTGCATTTATACCGCTTTTTTTAACATCTTTGGAAATTGTATCAATAAGTTCATTAACGGCAAGTTCACGTTCAGCTTTTTTTTGTGAAACGAGCTGCGCAATTTCATAATATTTGTCGGGATGAAGGTATTTTAAAGACAAGTCTTCAAGCTCAGCTTTGATTTTACCTACACCTAAACGATTAGCAAGCGGAGCGAAAATATCAATTGTTTCCTGTGCAATTTTTTGCTGCTTTTGTGCGGACATGTAGTTTAATGTACGCATATTGTGAAGTCTGTCAGCAAGTTTTAAAAGAATTATACGAACATCACTTGCCATAGCAATAAACATTCTTCTGAAGTTTTCCGCCTGACGTTCTTCCGTTGATTTGAATTGCAATTTCCCGAGTTTGGTCACACCCTGTACAAGGTTCAACACATCCTCACCAAATTTTTCTTTGATTTCTTCGGGTTTCGTGTCAGTATCTTCCAAGATATCGTGAAGAAATCCTGATATTATTGTATGCTTGTCTGCTCTCAAACCGACAAGAATTTTTACGACCTCCATGGGGTGAATTATGTATGGCTCTTCGGAAACCCTGAATTGTCCTTCATGCTTTTGTTTTGCAAATTCAAACGCTTGCTCTATTTCTGCTATATCCGAATCTTGATAATGGCCATCTTGGAGCATCTCTCTTATTTCATTGAAAGATATTTCGTATTTTTCTTCCATAACATAGTTATCATAGTGTTTTTTTTTACTTTAATCAAGAGGGGGGGGATAAATAAGAGGGTATATAAGGAGGGAAAAATGAAACCGAATGTGAGAACATTGATGGAAAGTAAATTAAAAATCCCCAAAAAAAGACTTGAAAAGTCTGAAAAACAGGTTAAAATATAAGTAGCAGTTAAAGTATGCTGCACTAATGTTCATTTAAAGAATGGAAAGGGCCGATGAGGCCCTTTCTATTTTTTTGCTATTATATATTTATGAAAAAGGCCTTGTTATATTTTGTCTTAATAACTACCGCAATTCTGATGCTCATTCCGTTTTTTGCTATGTTTTTAATTTCTCTGAGCGGAAACGAAAACATATTTACTAATTATCGGAATATTAATTTGAGTTTCTGCGCATATAAAAATGTATTTGAATCAATTCCGGTTGCAAAATATTTCTTAAACAGTCTGATTGTAGCGTTATTCACCACCATTGGACAGGTATTAATCTCTGCACTTGCCGGTTATGGCTTTGCGAGAATGAAATTTAAAGGTTCAGATATTTTATTTTACATAATATTAGTAACTATGATGGTTCCTCCGCAGGTAAATATAGTACCTTTGTTTTATCTTATGAGCAAACTGGGCTGGATAAATACCTATCAAGCATTAATAGTCCCAGGTATCTTCGGTGGATTTGGAGTTTATCTTATGAGAAACTATTTCCTTAATTTCTCGAAAGAACTTGAAGATGCTTCCAAACTTGACGGGTGCAATCCTATACAAACATTTACCAAAATTGCCCTGCCTTGTGCAGCACCAGCTTTAGCGACACTGTCTGTCTTTACGTTTGTAACTACCTGGAACAGTTTCATGTGGCCATTAATTGTAACAAATACAGATTCTATGCGAACCCTTGCCGTAGGTCTTACGATATTTAAAGGTTCGTTTAGGGAAATCACTATGTGGGGCGAATTGACCGCTTGCGCCTGTATATGTTCAATCCCTGTTATCATCGTATTTCTACTAGGGAAAAACTACCTGATTAATAACCCTCAAGAAGGTGGAATCAAAGGCTAAAACAGGAGAAAATACCGCCTTACATGACAAATTGACATTTTTGAGGCTTAATTTTATCATTTACTTATGAGAGTTTAATGGGGATTTGTATTATGAATTTAAAATTGATTAGAAATATTGGTATTGGTTTTGGGGGAGTTTTAATAGGACTGTATGTCTTATTTCTGATTTTGCCGTTTATTGTTTCGCCAATAATCAATAATTACATTCCACAGATAAATAACGAGATAAAGAAATCCACAGGATTAAATTCATCAATAGAGGGAATAAATCTTGTCACCACTCCTAAGCTTACAGTTGGAGCAAAGGTCGGGAAATTTGTTATTACAACTCCCGATAACAAAGAAGTAATGAATGCTGAAGATTTTCAGGTCAAGATGTCTTTGCTTCCGCTTTTGGCTAAAAGAATTGAAGTTGATCTTGTCAAATTGAATAAAATTGATATTAATCTTGGTTTGAATAAAGACGGCTCTTTTGAGATTGAAAAATATTTTCCTGCTCAAACAGAAACATCCCCAAAAGAACAAGATGATACTATTGTATCAGATTTACCCTTCGGATTAAGACTTTCAAATCATCTGCCTGATTTTAAGTTAGGTCAATATAGCATCAAGTTTATGGATGTTTCAAACGGAAAATCTTATGTACTCAAAGGCAACAAAATAGAGCTGACTGATTTTATCTTAAACAAAGGTGTAAAAGTTAACGCTGACGGCAGTTTTACTCTCGCAGGCAGAGAGCAGCTTAAGTATAACCTAAAGATTAACAACAAAATAATGCCGGATATAGATTTGCATGAACTGGTTTTTAATCCTGATGAAGAATCCAAAAAAGGTAAAAAGAAAAAATCACAGGACATGGACATAAATATTCTGGAGATTCTAAAAGGCTTGTATGATTACAAAATTACTGCAAGTGCGGATTCTGATATAACTCTGACAAAAGATGCCAATAAAGGTTATATTAACATTGAAAATATGTCAGTTTCTCCTTCCGGGGTAGTTTTGCCTCCAAGCAACGCAAAATTGAATTTTAAAGGGAACAAGATAGAAATCGATTCAAATTTGTATACAGCACAGAACGAAATATCAACAGTTAAAGGTACTGTAAAAACAGGAAAAAATACGGATATTGACCTGAATTTCAAATCCGGTGCCGAACTTTCAAATATATTTAAAATTGTAAATGCTTTTGCTATGACATTTAACGTAAAAGATTTACAAACTCTTAGCGCAAACGGAAAAATTGATGCTGATTTCAACATAAAATCCAACCTGAAAAAAGTAACTTCCGACGGTTATTTAAAAATACCGTCAGCTGTTGTAAGGTACGGATTATACAATATAACAATAGATAAGATTAATACGGATATTGCGTTAAGCAACAACAATGTTAATATTAAAAACTTAAGTTTTACAATCTTTGGGCATCCATTGAAACTATACGGGCTTGTTAAAGAAGATGCTACCGCAGATTTACATTTGGTTGGTGACAATTTGAGCCTTAAAGGTTTAATCATAGCTTGCGGCCAAGCCGCCCTTTTAAAAGAAAACCCAATTAATTCCGGCTTGGTATCATTGAAAGCAGACATAGTAGGAAAGCTCGACAGCATTAAACCAACTGCAAAAATTGTTTTAAACAATGTTGATATAAAAAACATACCTTCAAATACAATAGTTAAACTTCCTCTCACAAATATAAGCATAGTCACAGACGGACAAACATTTTCTGGTACAGCTGTAAGTAACAATATTAAAGCAATTAACCCTGTAGCGACAGTTGATATACCTAAACTTTCAGCAAATATTAAGGAAGATGTCATAGAAATTACGGAAACTCCAGTAAAAGTTGAAAATATTAATTTTAAAACAAGCGGAAAAATAAAGAATTATATGACAGAAAAAATAGCTTTGGATTTCGTTACTTGGGGCGATATTAAATCCAAACTTACAGGAGATGTTAATGTTGCAAAACAAACATTAAACTTATCTTATGCAACAACAGAAAACTCCGCTATTGTTATTCCTATGTTTGATAAATCAAAAATAATATTTAATACAAATTTGGGAATTACAGGAAGTATGCTTAATCCGCAGGTTTCCGGTACTGTTATTGTTCCGTCTTTAAATATGCCTGAAATTCCTATTGTTATGGAAAACATAAATGCAAAAGTCCATGGTGATATTATTAATGGTAATGCTACCGTTGCAAAATTTGTAAATAACGGAATTGTTGCCAATGACATAGTTTCTGATTTTTCAATGAAGGGAGAAAATTTCTACTTAAAAAATCTTAAAGGAAACGCTTTTGATGGTAAATTTAACGGCGACATTATTTACAATATGGCGAATGCCAAAACAAATGTCGTTTTAAAAGGTGAAAATATGAATGCTGAAAAAGCAGTTGAAGGTGCAGCCGGAATAAAAGGAGCTTTATCAGGAACTTTGGGCTTTGATACAAAATTGAATCTTGTTGTTTATCCTGATTTCAATGAATTATTGCGTTCTATTGGAGGAAATCTTTCGTTCAAAATTACACAGGGTGCCTTTGGTAAAATAGGCCGACTCGAAAATTTCCTTCAAGCAAACAATATCATTGCAAATTCTATATTAAAAACCACTGTTGCATCATTTTCAAATGTTGCGGCAATCAAAAATTCCGCACAATTTGATTACATCTCCGGTGATATGACTTTTTCAAACGGATGGGCAAATATTTCCAATATAAAAAGTACCGGGAAATCGATTGCATACTTTGTTACGGGAAAATATAATCTGGTAAACGGAACAGCAAATGTTTCCGTTTTGGGGAGAATGGATGGGGCAATTGTAAAACTCCTCGGTCCGATAGGTGAATTATCTGTTGAAAAAATACTTTCATATATTCCGAAGCTCGGGGATTTAACAGCAAGATATGCGGATTTGATGACAACAGATCCTGATAGGGAAAGAGTGAAGGATATTCCGGCACTTTCGACCGGAACAGAAACATACAAAGACTTTAAAGTCGAATTTAACGGCGGAATTGAAAGTGTAAGTTCGGTTAAATCATTTAAATGGCTTTCCAAAGTTGATACCAGTGCAATAGAGCAAATGAGTATTAAGGATACTGTTAAATCACTTAAAACAAATTTGAATACTGATGTTACAACAACAGTAAGGGATACTGTAAATGCTGTTAAAGAACAAAGGGATCAAATAAAAGAATCTGTAAATGAACTAAAAAATCTTTTTAAACTCAAACCGGTGACACCAGCAGAAACAGAATCGACAGCAACTTCTGCGCAAACTTCTTCCGAACCTGTTCAAGAAACTACAAGTGAATCTGTTGGAGAATAAGGTAAGTGAGCTTTAGAACAATGTTACCCGACCCTTATCAACCGACGCGAACCAACTTGTAGGTATGACCATTGAGGGTGACCTGTAGGCTTTTTTGTACTTGTGAGCTTTAGACCAACGTCACCCGACCCTTATCAACCGACGCGAACCAACTTGTAGGTATAACCATTGAGGGTGGCCTGTAGGCTTTTTTGTACTTGTAAGCTTTAAACCAATGTCACCCGACCCTTATCAACCGACGCGAACCAATTTGTAGATATGACGATTGAGGGTGACCTGTCATTTTTATTTACATGGATAAGCTTCAGACCAACGTCACCCGACCCTTATCAACCGACGCGAACCAACTTGTAGGTATAACCATTGAGGGTGACCTGTAGGCTTT
>JAEEGL012036264.1_pt1 | contig 10468 bp, 9 predicted proteins | sample 9134231 | NCBI WGS metagenome assembly JAEEGL01 (sample SAMN16246548, study PRJNA631951) | gut metagenome | biome: gut microbiome; feature: rumen; material: fiber-attached | host: Bos | place: Iran: Karaj | collected 2018-10 | reverse complement strand
GGAATCATCTCACTTCTTATAGACGTCTATTCAGGAAGGACTCCTCAGGAGATAGCTGAAGATGACTTCGGCTTCCTTGACCAGATCGGCCTCAAGGAGAACCTCTCCCCTACCAGGGCTGGCGGCCTTGCCTCAATGGTGGAGACCATTAAGAAGAAGGCGGCGGAGGCGATGGCGGAGGCGATGGCGGAGCCTGAGGCTCAGCCGGAGGCTGAAGCCGAAGTGCTTACGGCCGCCGACGTCAAGGAACTGGCACCGCTGTACGAGAACGTGGTTCTGGCCCTGAAACAGGTTTATGACCCTGAAATCCCGGTGAACATTTACGATCTGGGACTCATATATGAGATTAACATAAACAAGGAGCACAAGGTTCATATCCGTATGACTTTCACAGCCCCCAACTGTCCTATGGCAGACTACGTGGTGAATGATATCAAGACTGGTGTAGAGGACGTTCCCGGGGTTACAGGCTGCGATATCGACTTGGTATTTGAGCCTGCCTGGAACACAAGTATGATGACTGACGAAGCCAGGGTGGCACTGAATATGGATTTTGACATAGAGGACGATTCTCAGGAATGACGGTTTATCTTTCATTAGGCACCAACAAAGGAAACAGGGAGCGCAACATAAGGCGCGCCCTTTGTCTTTTGAATATAGCCCTTGGAAAGCGTTACAAGGCCATTTCGGATATCGTCAACACAAAGGCTGCGGGCTTCGAGGGCCCCGATTTCCTCAATTGTGTCGCCGCGTACGACCTGCGCCTCTCCCCCGGCGCCCTGCTGCGCCGCTGCAAGAGAATAGAGCGTTTGATGGGGCGCCGGGACGCCCCGGAGTACGCCCCCGACGGCAGCCGCATCTACCACGACCGCGTCATTGACATCGACATCCTCCTTTACGGAGACAGGAAAGTGGACGAGCCGGGGCTGCAGATTCCGCATCCTCAGTTGGAGGCGCGTCCTTTCTTCGGCGAAATGATTGCCCAAGTGCGCCAGAAGCTGGGTATCACATCTATTTGATACTTTATTAATTATTTTTAATTTTGCTTGATTTTGAAATAACAGATAAAAAACACTTCGTATGACTCAGGACGAACTTTTTAAAGTGCTTGTAGCGCATTGCAAGGAATACGGATTCATTTTCCCTTCCAGCGAGATTTATGACGGACTTGCCGCAGTTTATGATTACGGCCAGATGGGAGTGGAACTCAAGAACAACATAAAGAGTTACTGGTGGAATGCCATGACCCGCCTGAACGAGAACATTGTGGGAATAGATTCCTGCATCTTCATGCATCCAAAAATCTGGGAGGCTTCAGGCCACGTGGGAGCTTTTAACGACCCGCTCATAGACAACAAGGATTCCAAGAAAAGATACCGCGCAGACGTCCTCATTGAGGATTATCTGGGCAAACTGGAAGAGAAGGTGAACAAGGAGGTGGAGAAGGGCCGCCGCAAATTCGGCGACAGCTTCGACGAGGCCCAGTTCCGCGCCACCAACCCCAACGTGCTTCGCGAGCAGGCCAAGTACGACCAGGTTCACGAGCGCTACGTAAAGGCAGAGAAAGCCAACGACCTGGCGGAGTACAGGCAGATTATCATAGACTGCAACATTGTCTGCCCTATCAGCGGCACCTGCAACTGGACTGACGTGCGTCAGTTCAACCTTATGTTCAGCACCTCTATGGGTAGCACTTCAGAGGGAGCCAACATCATCTATCTGCGTCCTGAGACAGCGCAGGGTATTTTCGTAAACTACCTGAATGTGCAGAAGACCGGCAGGATGAAGATTCCTTTCGGAATAGCCCAGATTGGAAAGGCCTTCCGCAACGAGATTGTGGCCCGTCAGTTCATCTTCCGAATGAGGGAGTTCGAGCAGATGGAAATGCAGTTCTTCATCAAGCCCGGCACCGAGCTGGAATGGTTTGCCAAATGGAAGGAGCAGAGGCTCAAATGGCACGTCAACCTGGGAATGGGAGCAGAGAACTACCGCTTCCACGACCACGAGAAACTGGCCCACTACGCCAACGCCGCCACCGACATCGAGTTCCAGTTCCCGTTCGGATTCAAGGAGCTTGAGGGAATTCACAGCCGCACCAACTTCGACCTTGGTAACCACCAGAAATTCTCCGGAAAGAAGATCCAGTACTTCGACAACGAGACCAACGAGAGCTACACTCCGTACGTGATAGAAACCAGTATCGGTGTTGACCGTACCGTGCTTGCAGTTCTCAGCCATTCGTTCCATGAGGAGACACTTGAGAACGGCGAGACCCGCGTTGTAATGAGCATTCCTCCTGCACTGGCTCCTGTCAAGGCCGCCGTGCTGCCTCTGGTAAAGAAGGACGGCCTTCCCGAGGTTGCCCAGAAGATAATGAACGACCTCAAGTACGACTTCAACTGCCAGTACGAAGACAAGGACAGCATCGGAAAGCGCTACCGCCGTCAGGACGCCATCGGAACCCCGTTCTGCATCACAGTGGACCACGAGACCCTGAACGACAACTGCGTTACCGTCCGCGACCGTGACACTATGAAGCAGGAGAGAGTTCCTATCGCACAGCTTCACGACCTCATCGACAAGAAAGTCAGTCTCAATAATCTCTTAAGGAACCTGTAGACTGTTGTGTTGAAGGCTACATTCAAGATAAGGTACAATACCGAATGGGGAGAGGACCTGTTTCTTGTAGCAGGCGATAGAAAGTATCCTATGAAATGGGGAGAGGGCGCCATTTGGAGCGTTTCTGTCCCCGATTTCCCCGTACAGGACCTGGAAGACTACACCTATGTGGTGATGCGCCGCGCCTGCATAGAGCGCACCGAGTGGCGTCACCACAGCCGCAAAGTGCCCAAGAAATCGGTAGAGGCTCTTTTCAACGACTCGTGGATAGACTGCCCCGTAAAGGGCTGCCCCTTCCCGCGCGAGCATCAGGCCCCTATGTTCGATACTCCGGGCTTCCGCGGCGCGGGCACGGCGGTGCCGGTGTTCTCGCTCCGCAGCGCCGCAGGATTCGGCATAGGAGAATTCCGCGACCTTCATCCTCTGGTGGACTGGGCCGCAGCCACAGGGCAGCGCGTCATCCAGATTCTCCCTATCAACGACACCACGCGCAAGGGCGGCTGGGAAGACTCCTACCCGTACAATCCCGTGAGCAGTTTCGCCCTCAATCCTATGTACATCCGCCTTCAGGAGATAGGTGTCAAGGAAGATTCTGCGTTCAGCCGCAAGCGTAACGAACTCAACGCCCTGCCAGAGATAGACTACCCCGCCGTTTTCAAGGCAAAGACCAAATATATGCGTCAGGCTTTCGCCGCCAATGGCGAGGCCGATATGCAGGACGCTTCCTATAAGCAGTTCTGCCAGGACAACGCGTTCTGGCTGGACGAATACGCTGCCTTCTGCGCAGAGCGTGACGCCGACTCCCCCGATTTCCACCGCTGGATCCAGTTCCACCTGGACTGGCAGTTGAAGGAGGAGGTGGCTTACGCACGCTCCAAGGGTATCGCCCTCAAGGGCGACCTCCCCATTGGAGTGAGCGCCGACAGCGCTGACGCCCGCTTCCATCCGCAACTGTTCAACCTGGACTCACGCGCCGGCGCCCCGCCAGACTTCTTCTCCAAAGAAGGCCAGAACTGGGGCTTCCCCACCTACAACTGGGAACATATGGCGGCTGACGGCTATGCCTGGTGGAAGGCCCGCCTGCGCAAGATGGCGGAGTACTTCGACGCGTTCCGCATAGACCATATCCTGGGCTTTTTCCGCATTTGGGAGATTCCTGCAGCATACAGCGGTGGCAGTATGGGGCATTTCAACCCAGCACTGCCATACAGTGCCGACGAACTGGCCAAGGCCGGCTTGCCGGAAGACCCTGCCATTTTCCTGGAAGACCCGCACCGGAAAGGCTGGTTCCATCCTCGGATTTCTCCGGATACTTCTGCTCTGGATTTCCAGCAGAAGAAGATTTTCGACCAGATGTACTGGGATTTCTTCTATCACCGTCACGAAGAATTCTGGAAACTCAACGGCCAGAAGAAACTTCCTGAACTTCTTTGTGCTACAGGTATGCTGGCCTGTGGCGAGGACCTGGGAATGATACCCCAGTGTGTGCACGAGGTGATGGACCACGAGAAGATACTGACTCTGGAGATGCCTCAGATGGAGAAGGGGCGGCCATGGCCGTACCTTAGCGTATGCGCCACGTCCAGCCACGACCTTGAGACGCTGCGGATGCAAAAAGAGGACGACAGGACTCCGCTGGAGTGCGCGGGCATCCTGCAGGAGAATCTGAACTCTGTGTCTATGCTTGCCATTTTCCCTATCCAGGACTGGCTGTCGATAGATGCATCTCTGCGTAGGGAAGACTTTATGTCTGAGAGAATCAACTATCCCGCCAACCCCCATAATCAGTGGAAATACCGTCTCCACCTCAATCTGGAAGAACTCGCAAAGGAAACGGAATTTTCCTCCAAGGTTGCCGCTATGATCAAAGCTTCCAACCGATAGGGCTTGACTTATCTAGGAAAGGTGTAAAAGTATATTTTTTTGGGCATTAACCTCAAAAACATTATATTAGGAGTATGAAACGGATTGTCTTCCTGCCAATTCTGTTAATACTCTCTTTTGTTGTAGCCTCCTGTGGCCGGTATTCAGCCGGTCGCGAACAATTACGCGACATAGCTTCATATGCAGATGCCTCTCCGGACAGCGCACGAGTCTCTCTTGAACGGATGAACCGGCGTCTTCTCGTGACCCGCTCCTTAAGGGCTCGGCACGCTTTGCTCTATTCTCAGGCAATGGACCGTACAAATAATCTCATTACAGATGACTCCATTGCAACGGTTGCAGTTAATTACTATCAACGGTTCGGCAAACCTCAGGATCGTTTCGTTGCTCTTTATTATCGAGGGAGAGTTTATGAGAATGCGAAGGACTATTCCTCTGCCATTCAGGATTATATTACGGCAGAAGCCATCAAATCCGATAAAGTATCACCAAGATACCGGGCATCTGCGGCTATTCATTGTTATCATCTTTATTTCAATCAAGAAGACTTGGTCCATGCTGAGAAATCTGCATTGGAAGCCATCAAATATACAAAAGAGGCAAACTGGACATCCAATTATGCAGCAAGTTTGATGAATTTGGCGAAAGTTTCGGCTGTCGATAACCAAATTGCTCGTGCAGACAGTTGCCGTCAAGAAATTGAGCCCTTGATGGAGCAGTTGAGTTTACCCATCTGGCTTGCCGTAAAGGAATTTGACATTTTGCGGCAAGTGCTTTATGGCGATACCGATTACGATTTATTAACGAATGCTGTTAATGATATACTTGAACGTTGTAGGATCGATTCAACTATGATTCCCTGGAATTCACTTTCGCTTGCATATCAGAAGATGGGCGATAATGAACTTGCGTTGACTGCTCTTGAAAACTATGATAGGTATCAACCTAATGATTATCAGCACTCTTTGAAGTATTATGCCAACTTGAGCTCTCTATTGGATAGTTTAGGTAGAGATACTGATAGTAAGGTTGCATATAGGCAGTACATTGCTTTATCTGATTCTGCCCATACATCAATGCTTTCGCAGCAGGTTTCCACACTTGAGGAACGGCATCAGGAACAGGTAAAGGCTATTCGCCTTCGCCAGAGTGCAGCAATACTATGCTTGATTACTCTTTCCATCATTTGCATCGGAGTTCCTACCTTATATCGTCGCAAAAAAAGACATACCCAATTGCTTGCAATGTACGATAACCTTCAGGCAGAACTCTCTTCATTGAAAGAGATTCAGTCAAATCAGGAGGATATGAGCAAAGAAGCGGTGTCCATATTAGGCCAGCGAATTACCGCCCTGAGCCGTTTCCTTTCCAACGAAACACCGGAATCTCTGGAACAGGTATCATCTCAATTGGAGACCCTGACAGAAAACCGCCGGGAGTTGCTGGACACAATAGGCATGCTTTACGCCGTATACCATCCCAACTTTGTTTCGCAGTTGGCGGGATATGGACTTTCCTCCACGGAGGTCGGCTATTGCTGTCTTCTCGTACTTGGAGTACGCAGTGGAGAGATTGGAGACATCATCAACCGGTCGGGTGTATACAACATAGCCAGCGGCATCAAATCCAAGTTCGGTGACCTTGCTGAGGGGCAGCATCTTGCAACAATCGTAAAGAAAATATACTCTGAATCATAGCCCTTAGTTTTCAAAACGGGAAAATGAGTTTTGTTGACTGGTAATCATCTGATTATCAGTCATTTTTGTTTTCAAATAATGAGTTTTTTGTTTTTGAGATGAGTTTTTTCAAAGAGAACTTTGAACCAACAAAAACTCAAAATAATGAAAAGAAGTACAATCCTTTTTGCTGTCATCATTGCATCTGTTTTTTCCTTTATATGGGAGAATAACCTATTTGCCGCGCAAGACAAAATCATAGTCTATAATGATAATGAAATAGTTGAAGAATCCCCATTAAGTACAACTATCTTTGAATTAGATTATGATTCAGGGGCAGCTCAAATAACTATTTCAACTATTCAGTCGTCTGCTTTGACTGTTTTCATCATAGACAGTGATTCGAGTGCAGTTGTCAGCTCTCATTATTATCCTGAAATCCCGGGGTATCCAAACCAATCCTACATCATAAATGCTCCTCTAGTTCCTGGGGAATATATCATTTATTTGACAATGGAAGGATCAGCTTGGCAGGGGATATTCATTGTAGACTAAAAACAGATAAAGCAATGAACAAGTTAATGGTTGAGGACAGTTGGATAAAAACAAGTTTTGCCTCTATGTCATTTTTCTTCTTAATTGGAGGATTTGCGATTGGTTTGGTTCGTACCATCAGTAGGTGGATGACAGGTGTCTCAGCATTGTTCTTATTAATCCGAATCATTGTGTGTCTTTTCTCCCGCAAAAACAAAACAATCAGTCATCCGTGGCTGATTCTATTTGGGCTCATTGCTTCTGGGTATATCCTTCTTATGTTAGACATCCTTATAGGATAAGTAATAACCTCTTATATCTCAAAACTTAGTATTGTTTAATTATGAAAAAGTCTCTTTTCTTCGGTTTGCTTTTATGCTCAACCGTTTTACTGTTTCTTTTAAACTCCTGTAGTTCTTCCCACGAGGAGATCCTCAATCTTGAAGATAATTACCCAAAAAATGTCAATCAAGCGCAACCAATCAATCAAGACATAGGTCTTATCAGCCAGCTTGAATCAATTAATCAGACAATTATCAATAACCAGACAGAAACAAAATCTTTCTGGGATTGGCCAGCACGTGTATGGCGGTACGCTAAAGCAGACGCAGTAGGAGGGTTTAAATATCTTAGAGAAAATACTACAGCCATACAATGGTTATATAGCTTAATTGTCTTTGATGTTGATTTCTTAACAGAAACTATAATTAAGTCTGTAGGGGCAGCCGGAGGAGCATCAAAAAAGGCAAAAGATGAAAGTAACGGCGGGTGCGCAATTGTAGTGACGCCAAATGATTTTAGAAAAGCTGAACTTTGTATGACACAGGCTCTTTATTATAATGTTGTAGTTCAAAGCTCGGGAAGTAACACCTTAGAACCTAATTACGACGTTCTCCCGGATATCACGGATCTTCCATTACTATTACCTCAGGATTATGGGTGGGCTGAAGTACTGGGTCAAGGACACAATCGTATGATGTCCGTGTATAACTTGGACGAAACATCTTTTGAGGCCTTGTTCGTGGATGAGGATATAGATGAGCTGATTGAAGATTTTGAAGATACTTATAATATTGACAGTACATACGAACAACAGTATCTCTCTATTCTGAACAGCATTCCTTATGACATTGATTACTCTCTCTACTTTGATGACCAGGAAATAACAGAAAATGTGATGATTCTTTTCTCTGAAGCAGTAGAGAATTATGCGAATAGTGCGCAAAATGTCCTTCAGATAGTCAATCAGTACATTTCAACTATAGCGGCTTCAAATGAACTGGAAGATGAAGAGAAGGCTGTCTTGATTGGAGCTTTATCGATAGCCGCTTACTCGGCAGATTACTGGGAAAACTATAATGCGAATCTTTATTAATATTATTTGATATGAGAAGAATTGTTTTTTGCTGCTTGATCCTGTTGCTGGGAACAATGGCCTGGGGGCAGGTGATAAGGGATGGCATCCTTCTAAAAGAGAATGGAAAGAAACTGTCAAAAGAAGAGATGATGATCCAGCTGTCCGATATCAACGGCCTGGATATGAGTGGAGAATGGATGGAGGCTGAGCGGAAGATAACAGCCTACGGAACCGTTTGGCTTGTTTCCAAGGCGGCTTTTGCAGGGAGCATCATAACCTATCTGGTTGTGGCGGAACACCCGATGCACCCTTGGGAAAGTGACCACGATCAGAAATGCTTCAACGCTTGCTTCTGGACGGCTGTGGGGACAGGGGTTCTCTCAAATGTTTTGATGCGTCGTTGTATTAATCCCCAATTCTTCAAGATACACGAAATCCTTGGTGCCTGGGAAGCAACGCACCAAAGTCCGCAAGTGTCGCTGCAGATAGGGGCTCTTTCTGACGGGACTTTCGGCTTAGCCCTGCAGTTCTGAGAAGAACATCAGTTTTACGTTGATGATTGTTACCAGCCTTGGGCGGTGACGGGCATTTCGAGGCCTTCGGGGGTGACAAGGACGGTTCCGGCCTCGGGGAGGGCCAGGTGGCCGATGATGTCGAAGGTCTGGAAGTCCTTGCGGAACTTGTCAAGGCTCAGGATGGGGATGGTGAACAGCAACTGGTAGTCATCCCCTCCGTTCATCGCTGCAGAAATAGGGTCGATGTCCATTTCCTTGCCCCTCTGGAAGGTGTTCCCTTCGAAAGGAATCATAGCCGCGTAGATCTTTACGCCAAGGCCGCTGTCGCGGGAAAGCCGTTTTACGGCGTCCGCGAGTCCGCGGGTCAGGAAGTATCCGTGAGAAGGGTAGATTTCAGCCTCTTCCAGCTGAGAGACGATGCTGGGGTTGAGCTCCGGCTTCAGGTAGGCCTGGACCAGCATCCTGCTGGCTTCCAGGCTTACTTCGCCTCCGCTCTCGAAGAATCGTTTTTCCCTTTGGAGCACCCTGAGGCCCATATAGGCGGCTCCGAGGCGGCCTGACACGCAGATCAGGTCCTTGCTCTTGGCGGGGTTGCGGCGTTTGGCGTTCAGGATTGTGGTCTCCCCTGTTGCGTTTACGCTTATTGTGAGGCCGTTTTGCGACGGAACCAGATCCAGGTCCACGTCCTTGAAGCCGTTCTCTTTGGCAGCGGTGGAGATGCCTTCCCAGATATCCTTGACCTGGGGGAAATCCAGCTTGGCGGACAGGCCCAGGATTACGGAGAGCGTGCGCGGATGGGACATACGCGCGTAGAGTTCTCCGCAGACGCTGAGGACAGCCTTGTATCCCAGGTGCTTGAGAGGGAAGTATACGAGGTCGAAGTCAATCCCTTCAAGGAGGACCCTGGAGGCGCTGGTTATCTGCGCCCCTTTTGCCGGAGTCTCGAAAGAGGGGGAGTGGCACGGTTTGAAGGGAGTGCCTGAATAGAGTCTTTCAATTGCTTCTATCTTGCCGATATCTGAAAAGCTGTCACCTGTCATGAATCGCGTATTGTGGTTTAGGCAAAAGTAGCAATAATATTTATATCTTTGCCGTATGAAATGGATAATGACAGCCCTTTCAGCGGCATTGCTGGCCGTTTCGGCAATGGCTCAGAGCACAGCGGGAGTTTCCGTGATGTCCTTCAACATCCGCGGCGAGAACGATACTGACGGATCCAATTCCTGGGCTTTCCGTTACGTAGCAGCTTCAATGATGCTTGAAGACACCGCCGCCGACCTGGTATGTCTCCAGGAGGCTACCTATGACCAGTTGAAGTATTATGCCGACCTGCTATCCAAGAGCAAGTGGATTGGAGTAGGACGCGACGACGGCAAGAAAGCCGGAGAATATACGGCATTCCTGTATAACAGCAAGAATCTCACTGCCGGCAAGAGCGGAACTTTCTGGCTGTCTGAGACCCCGGACAAGGCTTCTTCCGGCTGGGGTGCAGATCATCCCTGCGATGCCGTTTGGGCGGTTTTCAAAGAAAAGAAATCAGGAAAGAGTTTCCTGGCGGTCAACACTCACATTGACGTGGAGGACCCGGCTTTCCGCAAGCAGGCCCTTGACCTGATAATGCAGAAAATCCAGGAATTGAACACCGGAAACCTGCCTGTAGTACTTACAGGAGGATTCAATATGGAAGACGGGGACGAGAATATGGCCGTGGTAAAATCCAGCCTTCAGAATGCCAGGAGCGTCGCTTTCAACACGGACGACGTGCGGACTTACCACAACTACGGAAAGGTTTCTATGAAGATAGACCACATCTATTTCGGAGGATTCAGCTCCTGCCAGGAGTTCAAGACAATAACCACCCGTTATAATGACAGGGCCTATGT
>JAEEGL010506625.1_pt1 | contig 10468 bp, 11 predicted proteins | sample 9134231 | NCBI WGS metagenome assembly JAEEGL01 (sample SAMN16246548, study PRJNA631951) | gut metagenome | biome: gut microbiome; feature: rumen; material: fiber-attached | host: Bos | place: Iran: Karaj | collected 2018-10 | reverse complement strand
GCTGCGCGCGGCGTCGCCGAAGGCCGCCTCCAGCCGCGCCAGCGCCTTCAGCGTCCCGGCGTAGTGCCAGTTCAGCAGGGCGCCAGGCTTCTCGCCGCCGTGGCCAGGCGGCGCGCCCCGTTCCCAAGCCGCGTCCTCCACCCAGTCGTAGAAGTTCCAGCCCTGGGGGCACGTCACGAGGCCGTCCGCTCCCTCGCAGACCTGGAAGGCCTCCGCGACGCCCTCCGCCATTGGCAGCAGCCTGCGCACCAGCGGCGCATCGTCGGTCCATCGGGCGTAGTCCTCCAGCATGGCGACCCACCACAGCGCAAAGGGCGGGATCACCTGGGAGTGGCGGTCGGGATAGCGCGAGAGCATCAGCCCGTTCTCCAGCCTGCTCTCCGCCAGCGTCAGCAGCGCCTTCCGAGGCAGACGGCGGTCACGGGTCAGAAGATAGGTCGCCAGCACCTGCAGCCGCGTGTCCCCCACATACATCAGCCGCTCGTAGAACGGACAGTCCATGTAGGTGTCGTGGGCGCACATCCGAATGGTGCGCACCAGCGTCTCGCGCCAGCGGCCGTCGTCGCCCGCATCCAGTTGGAAACCGCCCTCCTCCGACAGCGGGTAGCCAGAAGACGCCAGGGCGAAGTCCTCCAGGCGCAACGGCGCGGGGCCCGTGCGGATTTCCAGCATCGCATAGCGGCCGGCCTGCCAGTCCAGGTTGGTGAAGAAGGCAGGACGCGTTCCCGTCTGGAAGCAGTCGCCTTTCCCGAAGAACCAGCGGCCCTCCCACTCGTCGCGCCGCCCTTTCAACGGCTGGAAGCGCTCCGTCTGCGACACCGTGAAGAGCGCCTCCGTGAAACGCAGACTCACCGAGGCGCCGCGCCCCGCCCCGTGGAACGACGCCAGCACGCAGCCGTAGCGCCCCAGATCCGCCAGCGCGCGGAAGCGCGTCCGCGGCGGCACCTCGACCGCCTGCCCCTGGAGCAACCGCTCCGCCAGCGCCACCCATTCCAAGCGGCATGACTCCGCCGCCAGCATCGTCCCGTCGTCGCCGTCGTCCGCATACACCGCGTGCGCGCCAAGCCAGGGCGCCTCCTGCTGCGGCGGCAGCGGCGACTCATAGATCCGCGGTGCCGCGGCAGCAGGGCAGCCGTAGACGGCAGGCTGCCAGCCGCGCGTCGGCGCCGCCAGCGTTCGACCGTCCATCACAACCGGGTAGCCTGCCGTCGCCGCGATGTGCTCCAGGCGCACGGAGAGCCCCATGGCCTCGTGCATCTCCCAAGGCGCCCGCCCCGTGTCCAGCCAGGCCGCATGGCGCGGCGAGACCGCCTGCATCGCCACGCCGCAGAAAGCGGACGTCCGTGAATAGGCGGCGTGCTCCCCCAGCCGCCACGCCAGCAGACGCACCTCGTTCCGGCCGCGCCGCAGCGGCAGCCGCACACGACGGCAGAAGCACTGTCCCGCCGCGCTGTTCTCTCCGAGGCGCGCCACCAGCGCGCCATTCACGAAAAGGAGCGCCTCATCCAGCGCGCAGCAGCGCACCTCCGCGGCCTCCGCGCGCGGCGCCTGGAAACGCACGCGGAAGTGCGCCGCCAGCCCCGCGCCCTCGTAGACGAGGAACGGGAACGCGCCGTCCCGCGCATTCAACGGCCTCCCCCACCACGACTGCGATGCATCATGCCCCATGATGCCCTACCGATACGCAAAGTTGTCCGCCAGCGACAGATTCGAATACGGATTGCCTGGCTTGCTTCGCTCGGAACTCGCGTGTCCATCCATCCACAGCACGTTGACCGCCTGGCTGTGCCGCGGCCCCAGCACCGCCACATAGCCGCTCTGCGCATTCGAAAACCACAGCATGAAGTAGCCCCGCTCCAGCAGCAGGCTCCCCGCCCGATAGAAGCCGTCCGCCATCAGCACCTTCTGGCCTGGACGGTTGAACTTGTCCCGCCGCGACGACGCATTTCCCGCGTAGTTCGGGTCGATCATCTCCAGCGAAGTGCAGACGCTCAGCGCGTAGTCTGGATAGAGCCATGGCCAGTCCGTGTGGTTCCCCATCCCGTTCACGATATCCGCGTCCGACCCAGTCACCCGCGCCCACGGACTGCGGCAGACGTCGCCGCCCAGCCCGGACGGGCACATGAACATCCGCCCCTGGATGTACTTCTCGCCCACCAGCTGCGTCGTCCAGCTCGAGCATGCGCCGTTCCGATATTCCGTGCGCGGGTACATCCGCGGGAACTCCTCGACGTTGTCGTCGCAGTACATGTTCATCGCCAGCCCCTGCTGCTTCAGATTCGACAGGCAGTTCGTCGCCTTCGCCTTCTCCCGCGCCTTCGACAGCGCAGGCAGCAGCATCGACGCCAGAATGGCGATGATCGCGATCACCACCAGCAGTTCAATCAGGGTAAAACTCTTGTTCTTCATCAGTGCATCTCCTTTTGTATTATCCACTCTGCAAAAAACACTCAATGATTCACGGCCACCTTCGCCACCGATTCCCGCCGCAGCAGAACCATCGCGATCTGCTGGAGCGCCGCAGGGCGTTCCCCCCGCAGCAGACGCCGAATGGTCTCCACCGCCGCGTCCGCCATCGTCTCCACCGGATAGCGCACCGTCGTCAACGCGGGACGCACATTCGCGGTGTAGCAGCGATCGTCGAAGCCGACCACGCTCAAATCCTCTGGGATTGCAATCCCCTCCTGCCGCGCGTATTCATAGAGCATCAGCGCCGAAATGTCCTTCACGCACAGCATCGCCGTCACCCCCTGGCGGCGGTAGGTCTGCACGAAGTCGCTCATCCGCTTCAGCGGCGGCTGCATCCCGTCCACCGGAGCCGCCAGCAGTTCCAGCCCGACCTCCCTGAGATAGTCCCGCGCCCCACGGAAACGGTCCCCGAACTCGTCCGGATGCTCGGGGTCGCACAGCGCGATCCCGATGCGGCGGTGTCCCTGCGCAACCAGATACGAGGCCACCTCCCGCCCCGCCGCGTAGTTGTCCGGCATGATGCAGTAGGAGAAGTTGTCCTGGCGGTTCAGATGCACCACGCCCGCGCAACGCCGCTCCAGTTCGCGGATCTGCAGTGGATGCGGGCTGCCCCCCATCAGAACCACCACGTCCGTCTCCCCCAGATCCGGCAGCAGCTCCGCCGAAAAGTCCTCATAGAAAAGCACCACGCACGTCGCCTGCCCCTCCAGCCCATACCGCATCCGCTCGAACATCGCCCGAAAAATCGGGTTCTCGTACATCGACAGCTGCAGCATCACGAACACACGCCGAGCCTTCTCCCCACGACCCGCCTCGATCAGCCGCAACGCCTCCCCGGACACCACCGCGCTCCGACCGCAACGCACCAACATCCCAGCCGCCAGCAACTCCGACAAACCCTCGCGAATCGTATTCCGACTCAATCCATAGCGCACGCACAACCCACGCTCCGACGGCAACTTCGCCCCAACGGGGTAGATCCCGCAACGGATCGCCTCCATCACATTCCGCGAAAACGCCGACTGCTTCGATTTGATCGCACCTTCTACCATGGTTGCTCCCTAAAAAAGACCAAATGGATTTTTGTTTGGTATTTAAATTATACCATATTTTCCAAGAAATGCAAGCCCCGCCACAGAAAAAAACGGGTAAAAATCGACCCGCCCCCCATTTTGCGCCCCGGGGGGAAACGGCAAGGGAGGCGTTTCTCCGCCCCTCTCTCCATGGCGTCTGCGATGCCTGTCGCTTGTCTCCCGCCCTGCCCCGCCGCGCGCCCCTCCCTCCGCGAAATCCACCCGCGCAGGGGAGAGAGCATCCCTGAAATCTGGATTATATTCTGGAAACGCGTTTTGAGCAACCACGACACAGAGGAGCAATTCATGGGCACCAAGGCAAAACTCCAGGCGGGCGAATCCGTGATGATGATCAAGATCGCCTACCAGGATCCCGCAATCTACGAAATGGTCGGACTCCTGGGCTTCGACTGCGTCTGGATCTGCAACGAGCACATCGGCATCGACCCATCCAAGCTCGATTCCATCATCCGCGCGTGCCGCCTGAGCGGAATGGAGGCCGTCGTCCGCATCAAGCCCGCCAACTACATGCCCATGCTCCATGCGCTTGAATTCGGCGCCAAAGGCATCATGCTCCCCCGCGCCAGCGGCCCCGACGAAGTGCGCCGAATCGTCCGCGACATGAAGTTCCACCCCGAGGGCGCGCGCGGCGTCGACGGCGTCAACGCCGAGGCGCGCTTCGGCCTCATCCCCTACGAAGAGTATCTCAAACGCGCCAATGCGGAGAACTTCCTCATCGTGCAGATTGAGGATCCCGAGACCCTCCCCTATATCGAGGACATCGCCGCGGTGGACGGCGTGGACGTGGTCTTCGTCGGCCCCGCCGACCTCTCGCTGAACCTGGGCATCGCGGGGCAGTTCGAGCACCCCAAGATGATGGAGGTCTATCGGCGCGTCGTCGCCGCCTGCGAGAAATACCACAAGGTCCCTGGCGTCGCCTGTGGCCTCGCCCGCGTGAAGCACTTCCAGGAAATGGGCTACCGCTTCTTTGCCAGCATCGGGGATTACTCATTCCTGTTCAACGGGTTCAAGAATCTCCACGGGCAACTTGAGGAAATGGGCTTCAAACTCCGCCCCATCGCCAAGTTCTGACCCGCCACAGTCGGATTCCGCGCCGCGCCGTTTTCGGCACGGGACTCCACCGAAATCGGCACAGCCCTGCGCCGCATCCGCCCATGCCCCATCCCACCCCCGAAGAGTTCGCCACCATCTGCGAGTTGAACGCCCGCGAAGCCGACGCCCTGCGCCGCATCCTGTCGGAACCGCGCATTCTGGCCACGGCGGAAGCCATCGCCCGCGCGTGCTTCTTCCCAGGAGGCGCCGACACGCCGCCCGCCCCCGAATCCGCCGACCTCTCGCGCGCCTGGTTCGCCGCCGCATACCTCAGTTTCGGACATTCGCGCGACTGCTACCGCGCCCTGGGCTTCCCCGACGCGGTCTGGCGCGACACGATGACCGACCTCAAGGTCTGGCTGCGCAACGAAGCGCGCAACCGCGGCGTCATCGGCCTCGGCCCCCTCGCCCGCCCCTGGGAAGTCGAACTCTACCACGGCCGCGTCACCCGCCACGGCCGCCTCGAATGCAACACCGAGTTCCAGTATGGCCACGAACCGCTGCTCGACGACAGCCGCCGCATCCTCCTCGCGCCAGGCGCCCCCGTCATCAACCTCCATATCCCCGAGGACGGCCCGCTCGACCTGGCCGAATGCAGCGCCTCCCTGAAGCGCATCGACCGCTTCTTCGCCCAGTGCCGCCCCGACTACGCATGGCAGGGCTTCCTCTGCGAAAGCTGGCTCCTCGATCGGCAGCTCCTCCCCATGCTCCCCCCTGGCTCCAACATCGCGCGCTTCCAGGCCCTGGGACGGCACTATACCATGCACCCCACCGACGACACCATCTTCCGCATCTTCGGCACCGCCGCCCCGACCGCCATCGCGCGCCCCACCTCCCTCCAGGCCAGCGCCGCGCGCTTCCTCCAAAACGGCGGGCAATTCATCGAGGAGGGAATGTTCATCCCCCGCGACGCCATCGAAGCCGTCGACTTCGACCTGACCCGCCTCCCGAACACGAGGTGACCGAACTAACTCCGCCAACGCCCCAAAAGACACGTGCCGCCCCGATGAAAAACGCCGCGGGAACCGCAGATTCTCACCAATAATGCCCGCATCGCATTGAAAAAACGGCTTGGGCGGTTATATTTAGCCGTTTTACCATCATTCGCAATCCTGCAAATCGTCGCGCAATTCGGAGATAAAAGCATGGCAACTAGTACATTCCGCAACAAGAACAACGTTCGTCCCCGCAAGACTGGCGCCGCCAAGCGCCGCCGCTGCCTCATCCAGCGCCGCCGTCTGGTCTCCCTCGGCATGACGGAAGAGCAGGTCGACAAACTCGACGTCAAGGAACTCCGCACCAAACTCAAGGAGCCGAAGCGCCTCCAGCGCCAGTTGGCGAAGGCCGCCGCGAAGGCCGCCGCCACCGAGGCATAACGGTGCCCCGTTCGGATCGCTTAAGCACGCTTTCGGCTTTCTGCCGTTGCGTGCTTTTTTTTTGGCGGACGGTTGTAAAATTCCGCCAGGGCGGCGTATAATAAGATAGCCGCCACAAAGATCCCCCAAGCGTTCCATTCTCCCATGCTGTGCCCCAAATGCCATTCATCGGAAGACAAGGTGATTGACTCGCGCCTGATGAACAACGGCGAGACCATCCGCCGTCGGCGGCAGTGCCTCAACTGCAACTACCGCTTCACCACGCACGAGACCATCATCCCCGTCAACATCACCACCGTCATCAAGCGCGACGGCCGACGCGAAGAGTTCTCCGTCGACAAGTTGCGCGAGGGCATCCGAATGGCCTGCTGGAAGCGGAACATCAGCTCGGAAGTGCTCGACCGAATCGTCGGCGACATCACCATCCGGCTGACCCTCCTCTCCCAAAGCGAAATCAGTTCGCAGGAAATCGGCGAAATGGTCATGGAGGCACTGAAGCAGGTCGACGAAGTCGCCTACGTCCGCTTCGCCTCCGTCTACCGCCATTTCAAGGACGCCGACGCCTTTGTGCATGAAGTCAAGTCCCTGAGCCATCCGGAGGACGCGCCCCCCCCCAGCCCATGATCCAGCTGAATCCCAGAAATCTCCTCCTCCACACCCCTGGCGCCGCCCCCGCCTCGCTCGACCGCGGCGCCCTCCTCGCGGAACTGCGACAGGCCTGCGACGCCTGCGCCGTCGATTCCTCCTGGCTCGCCGACCATCTCCTCGACGCCCTCGAAGCAAAGGTCGCCGACGCCAACGAGGCAGGCCAGCGCCTTTCCCCCGCCGATGTCCGAGGCAACCTCTGCACCGCCTTGCGCCACAGCGGCCTCGGCGAAGTCGCCGACGCTTTCGAGCGCGCCCCCGCGACCGCAGCCGCGCCAGTCGCCACCGCCACCGCCGACCTGCCACCGCCGCTGCTGCCCACGCGATACATCACGCCCGCCGAATGGGCAGCCGCCCTGCCCGCGCCGCTGGCGCCGCTTGCCCGACAGCACCTCGTGGAGTTCGAGACGCTCTCCGACCTCCTCCCCGCCCCTGTCCTGAAAGTGCGTTTGGCGCGCCTCCTCGAAGCGCCCGACGCCCCCCGCGACGACCTGGCGCTGCTGGGGGCGCTCCAGCGCCTCCTCGACCAGCTCCCCGCCGTGCTGGCCGCCATGCGCGTCCTGGTCGGGCAGCGCTGGCCTGAGATCACGCCCGCCTCCATCCGTCTGCGCGTCACCGACCTGGACGCCTTCGTCCAGTTCGCGGTCCCGAACCGAGGCCGCAAGGCCTTCCGCGAACGCGTCGAGACGCTCATCGCGCAGCGCCTCGCCGCCGTCACTCCCCCCTGCCCCCTGCTGTTCCGCTGATCTGCCCCATGCCCTCCTCCACCTACGACATCGTAGTCATCGGCAGCGGCCTCGGCGGCCTCACCGCCGCCAACCGCCTCGCCCGCGCGGGCTATCGGGTGCTTCTCGCCGAACAGCATACCCAGATCGGCGGGCTCGCCACCTGGTTCCGCCGCAAGTCCCACATCTTCGACGTCGCCCTGCACGGCTTCCCCGTCGGCATGAAGAAGAGCCTCCGCAAATACTGGGGACAGCGCTTCGCCGACCAGATCATCCAAGTGCGCTCCGTCCGCTTCGACAACCCCCAGTACCACCTCGAATCCGTCTTCGACACCCGCGACTTCACCGCCAAACTCATCGGGCACTTCGGCATCCCCGAAGCCACCGTCCGCGCATTCTTCGAGGGCGTCGCCGAGATGAACCACTACGACGACCAGTCCCTCACCACCAGGCAGTTCTTCTCGCGCTTCTTCCCCGGCCGCACCGACGTCTGGCGCTTCCTCATGGAGCCCATCACCTACGCGAACGGCTCCACCCTCGACGAACCCGCCCTCACCTACGGCATCGTCTTCGGAAACTTCATGAGCGAAGGCGTCTACACCTTCCTCGGCGGCACCGACCTCATGCTCCGCATGATGGACGAGGAACTCCGCAGAAACGGCGTGGAAATCCGCCTGGGCGCACCCGCCGAACGCATCCTCTGCGGCCCGCGCGGCGTCGAGGGCGTGCAGATCGGCGGCCACGCCGTCGCCTGCCGCGCGGTCGTCTCGAACGGATCGCTGCTCCGCACGGTCAACGAACTGGCGGGCCCCGAGCACTTCTCGGCGGAGTTCCTGGAGGCGCTCGCCAAGGTGCGCCTCTCGACCTCCTCGTGCCAGGTCTACATCGGCATCAAGCCGGGCGAACGCCTCCCCTACCTGGGCGAACTGCTCTTTGAATCCACCTGCCCCGAATACGACGCAGAGGCGCTGGTCTCGCATCACGTCACCAGCCGCACCTTCTCCTTCTACTACCCTGAGATCCGCCCTGGCAGCACCCAATACGCCGTCGTCGCCTCCATGAACGCGCGGCACGCCGACTGGGCCGCCCTCGCCCCCGAGCAGTACCGCGCCGAAAAGGCCCGCATGACCGAAGAGACCATCGCCTCCCTCGAACGGCGCATCCCGAACCTGCGGCAAATCATTGACTACACCTGCGCCGCCACCCCGCGCACCTTCGAGCGCTACACTGGACACCTCCAGGGCGCCACCTTCGGCACCAAGTTCGAGGGTCTCAACTGCTCCCGGCGCCTCCCGCGCGAACTCCCTGGCCTCTTCCACACAGGCTCCGTCGGCATCATCATGTCAGGCTGGCTCGGCGCCGTCAACTACGGCGTCATCACCGCCAACGCCGTCGACCAGTTCCTCTGCCAGCAGCCATGACCGAAACCACGCCCACCCCCTCGCTCCGCGACCAGCTCGCGCCCCTCGCCTCCTTCGCGCGCCGCGCGCACCTCTTCGTCACGGGGCGCGAAAAACTCCACCGATCCGCCCGCGGACTCGCCTTCGTCCTCATCACCGAGGATATCTCCGAAAACAGCCGACGCGAGACCCTCGAACGCTGCAACTGCCCCATCTACCAGGCCCTCACCACCGACGACGTCAAGACCCTCTTCGGACTCGAAAACGCCAAAATCGTCGGTTTCCGGAAAAACGGCCTCAGCGACAACCTCGCCAGGCACCTCCAGCCGTTTCTCGTTGTTCCCCAACCGCGCCAACAGGCGCCATCCACCCACCCACAACAACAAGGAGATCAGAAAAATGCGTAAACTGACAGCATTCCTGCTCGCGGCGTTCCTGGTTGTGGCCGCTATCGGCTGCCATGACCACAAGAAGAAGACGGTCATCGTCCAACAGCCCACCAACCCCCGCCCCGTCGTCGTGAATCCCGGCCACGGCCGCCCGCACCCGAAACCGCTTCCCCCCAAACCGCGTCCCGGCGTGCCGAAACCCCATCCTGGCGCTCCGAAACCCGGCCACAAGCCCAATCCCGGCAAACCGCATCCCGGCACTCCGAAACCCGGCTTCAAGCCCAATCCCGGCAAGGTCGTGCCTGGCAAACCGCGTCCCGGCAAACCCACGCCCCCGAGAGGCCCGAAGAAGCCCATGCCGCCGAAACCCGGCTACTAATCCCTCCCCCTACCTAAACTCAAAACAAGGAGTCCATACTCATGCGTAAAATCCTGGCCCTTCTCCTTCTGGCGACTCTCGCCTTCCTCCCGATGGCCTGCCATCACCACCACAGCCACCACAAGAGCGGCGGCGGCAAAGGCAAGATCTACAACCCTTCCCACTCCCAGCACCACGGCGGCAATCACGACAAGGTCTACCTCCGCCCACGCCGTTAATCTATCGACATAACCACGCCACACGCTCCTGGACGCACCGCGCCCAGGGGCTATTTTTGGGGGGGAAATGCTATGTCCCCCAAAATGGTCGGTAACAGCCCATCATAATGCAGACACGCCAGAAGCGTGTGGGTTGGGTGCGCATGACGAAGCGGACGTAGCCACGGCGTCCCGCCGTGGCTGGCGGGTGAGCCACACAGGGGTTGCAATTGGGCAGCAGGATCTATCGTTGCGTCGCTCACCGTAACCACGGTAAGACGAACGTGGTTCAGACTGCGTAATATGCAGATCTTCCGGAGTTTCCGGAGTTTTCGGAGTTTCCGGGGATTCCGGAGTTTCCGGAGTTTCCGGGGATTCCGGAGTTTCCGTAAGCGGATACTGGTTTGCTCGGCGGTCCGCCACGGCGAGACGCCGTGGCTACGGCCGCAAATGCGCTGGATTTCCAGAATTTCCTGGATTTCCCGGGGATTGGCTGGCCGCGCGGGAGCGCGGCCCGCGCCAGGCGTTCTGTGCCGGGCCATTCTTGGCCTGGAAGCGCTTGCACGTCCAGCGTGTCGAATCAGCGTACAACCCTGTCAATCATTCCAGATGGTAGAGCCGCAGACCGCACTCCTCGGTGAGTTCGACGTCGATGACGGAGACGGGCGCCGAGCGCGTGCCCCGTTCAGGAAGCAACTCGGC
>JAEEGL010016811.1_pt1 | contig 10468 bp, 8 predicted proteins | sample 9134231 | NCBI WGS metagenome assembly JAEEGL01 (sample SAMN16246548, study PRJNA631951) | gut metagenome | biome: gut microbiome; feature: rumen; material: fiber-attached | host: Bos | place: Iran: Karaj | collected 2018-10 | reverse complement strand
TGCCAGATACGGAGTCTTAAAGTTCTGGGTCAGCTCTATCCCAAAGAGCTGTGAAACACCCATCATGCTGTTGGTGGAGCCTGCAAAGTCGCAGTAGATCTGCAGTGTATAGAGCACCGATGCCAGCATCATTGTGAAAAAGCCACAGGCGCTCATGTCCGCATAAACACTGTCCACCACTGCGCCCAGGCGGTCAGCGATCACCAGCTTCATAAAAAGTCCCCAGATGAGATAGCACATGGCTCTGATAAAACGATCCACATCAAAGAGCTTTGAAGCCTGGCTCTGACTGATGCGCTCCATAAAATCGCCGCATCTCTCAATAGGTCCGCTCATCCACTTGGGAAACCACATCATGTACAGTGCAAATTTAAGGGGATTCTTTTCCGGAAAAACCAGCTTGCCCATGTAAATATCTGCCAGGTAGCTTATGGCCTGGAAAGTATAGAAGGACAGTCCGATGGGCATAGCCAGACCGGTGGTCCCATCTGCCGGGGGTATCAGCACCGGAACATATTTCCATCCGAAGAGAATTAACGCCAGAGCAGCGATACCGACTGTGGCCACTATGCCATTGGTGGCAAAAAATCCCACAAGCCAGGTAAGAAGTGTGATGACGGCCAGGACCACAAGTCCCATTACGCCGCCTTCAAAATAGACGAAGACTATGCTGGCAGCCAGAAGCACATAGCTCTTTAGCTTGCCAGGACATAGCCTGAACAAGATCAGTGTTATGATCAAAAAACATATTGTTGAAAACTGAAGCAACATGTATCAAACTCTCCCCAAAATTTTCCCTCAACCAAGGGTATAAAAAACAACAATCCCTCCAATAATGAGAACCATCCCCATCAGCTTGGACACCGTGATCTTCTCTTTAAAGATCAACCTTGAAAGGAACATAACCAGAATGTAGGCTATAGGCTCCATGACCACAACTCCCATGTAGCCAAGACCGCCGTAGCAGAATATGCCAATGACCATGGACAGCACCAGCAGAGCGTATCCGCCGATAACGAGTATGTTCAGATACTCACGGATAAAGGACGGGTACTCCTTCTGGGCACTCTTTTTCAGCAGCACCTGAGAAGTAGCTGCCACCAGTTCACTTAGGATCATCAGGAAAAAGTACACGTTAAACATTTTTTCCCTCCCCTATATTCATGACAACAACACCTGCCATTACCAGCAGCACACCGGCAACCTTCCCCGGGGTAATGCCCTGACTGAAGATCAGAAAATTCCAGAGCATTGACCACATCAGGGTCATGGACTTGTTGGCGTAGGCCACGGACAGCTGAAACTTCTTGATGATCTGCTGCCACAGTATCGCGTAGATTCCAAGTACTACAAATTCCAGTCCAAAGAAAAGTATGTATCCCCAGCTCAAAAACTCATACTTGGAGGCCATATTGGCCGCCACCGTGGACAGTGAATACACCATGACTGACACTTCCAGAAGGACGATATCAACTGCCCTTATCTTCTTCTCAACCTGCATCAGCCCTTTACCTTCTTTCCCTTGACCTCAAAGAATATCAAACCTGCCAGAGCCAGCAGTGAAATGATCTCGTATAATCTCCAGTATCCCGGCTCTTTGTAGAACACCTGAATGCTGCCTTCAAAGCCCGCCGGCACAGTTACTCTAACCAGCGCAATGTCTGAGGAGGATGTCAAAAGAGCTTTTCCTGTAGCTGTATCCTTTGCCCTGTATCCCTTGTAGTAGAGGAATGGAACATCAACAAAGCTGTCAGAGGCGCTCTTATTTGAAAGAGAGGTTTCTACTATATTCTCAGTTCTGCCCCATCCTGAGATCTCAACGCCCTCTCCGGCTTCAGGAACATTGTGGTCCAGAGTTCCCTCAACATAATTTGCAGGAAGATATTCTCCTCCGATTATGTTGGCTTCCGTGAAATCGCCGTCGTCATAGTAGTACTTCCACATACTTGAGTACGAGCGGGTTGAAATAAAGTATCCGGCGCCGATGCCGCTTATGGCTATAACAACAGCTGCAAAGAGCCCTGCAAACCTTGCAAACCTCTCCTTGTCCCTGAGTAAAAAGACATATACCAGTCCTGAAAGTGCGCTGGAAAGAGCCCAGGTAATTCCAAGGAATCTCCAGGGGCACATGAGGGTCTGGGTTATCATTCCCGTTACAGAAGAGAGCTGTTCCACAAAATCCCAGGGGAAGTGGATGGTTGTCATAAACATTGCCATCAGAGCCCCCACCATGATCTTGTCGGCTATTCTTACAGATTCCAGGTTCTTGCCTTCTCTCTTGACGATGCCTGAAAAGCGAAGCGCAACATAAGCAAATACTCCCATAGCTGCAGGTGCCACGGTAAAGGGCATCTCCATACTAAAGTCGTTGCCCATGGACTCATACATAGCGTATGAATTACCGTCACCACCCGGGAACAGGTTAAAGAGCTGCCACAGCACCGTTCCGTTTGCCCTGTAGCGCCCCTCTGTCCCTGCTTCTCCAACAACCTTGAGAGTTCCGGAGAGCTCCAGGAACGGGAATATGTACCACATGTTGAGTATCAGTACTCCTGCCAGTGAACACAGGAGTCTTGTGATGACATTCTTCTTAAAGGTCTTTTTCCAGTTAATGATCACAAAGGCTGCCACAAATATGGCTGTCATAAGTGTTGACTGAATGTGGGTAAGGACCAGTCCCGATACACCAAGGGTAAAAGGGATGCAGCGCTTAAGACTGTCTATGAGTTTTTCACTACCATCATATTCGTCATAGATGTGGATGATGCCGTAAAGCACCAGGGGCAGGAACATCTGAGCAGAATAGTCACCCACTGCAAACCTGATGTAGATACAGCTGAGCCTGTATGCCGAGAACATGTAAAGGGTCAGAGCGATGAGAGCTCCGGTCCTGGACTTTATGATGCGCTTAAAGCTGTAGAGTCCCACAAAAGCGGTGATGAGATTCACCATGCAGATATAAATCTTCCAGGCCGCCTGCAGCGTTGCGCCAAAGCTCATGATCAGTGCTGCAGGGAACAGGAACAGATCGCAGTAGAATAAAGAGCTGGCATAGCCCATGTTCTCCAGCCAGTAATTGGAGACACGAAGGGGCAGATCTCCTCTGGAGATAGCCTGAGAAAGCGCCTCCATCCTGCCGATGTGGTAGCTGGCATCATGGCCGCTGAGCAAAAATACTGAAAGGGCAAGAAATGAAGTGATAACTGCAAGGAAAAAAGTGTAGATGTATGTGAACAGCTCTTTTTCCTCACGGGTCTCTCTGAGATAAATAGCGATGTCCACAAAGAGAGAAAGGAGCATCACAATAAGCAGCAGCTCGATCTTCCACCAGTTGGTCTCCACGATATCTACGCCGTAAACATAGAGGTAGCCGTTTCCTGTGTAGTTAAAGCTGACGCGATAGCCATCCACCTTCTGCCAGGTATCAAGGCGATACTCTTTTACAAAGTCGGGATCATCGTTAGCATCAAGAGAAACATTGTATCGCATGTTCCGGACTGAATTGGTGTTGTAGTCCGAAAGTGCGGTATATGTGTTATTGTGGTCGGTGTTTAAATATCTGAGTCGGATGCGGTAGCTTCCGGGATGAAGGTTTGCCACGGGAGAGAGAATCTGGGCCTCCTGGGTCATTCCGTTGTCAATGTAGACGCCGGGCTGGGTCACATCAAAAAGCCCCTCAATATACACGCCGTTTTCATATTCAAAACTGTCTGCTCCAAAGCTGTAGTTTGCCTTTGGCACCAGAAAAAGGACCAGGCAGGCCAGGATGGCCACCAGCTCTGTTATCAGTAATATGCGATATCTCTTCAGCATTTCTTTTCCCTCTTCATATAAAGATACATGCCAACTATTGTGGGCAGGATGTAGATCACAGCCCAGGAATATCTTGGCTGACGGACGATAAGGGGCGCCATGAGCACAAACAGAAGTGACAGCCACAGAGGTATCATGGCTATCCTTCCGCCCTTAAGGCCCTTGTCTTTCATAAGACTTACCAGAATAAACATAATGTAAACGTACATGGCCAGGTTGTTCATGGCTGCCACAAAGGGGAACTGGTTCAGCATCCTGTACATACTACAGATCATGATGGGCCAGCCCTGCATAGCCTGTGGAACCTCAATTCCTGTCCACTCGATAAATTCCGGGGTTGCAACGCCCTTACCGTTGTCGCAGTCCTGGTTATAGACCACGATGTCCGCATCGGGCATAAAGATGAAATAGTTCTGATTCCAGGTGGCCTGAACGTAGCACATGGGGTGCTTGAAGAACATCTTAAACCACGTGATCAGATAGTCTGCGATGTGTTTGGTGTCACCCTCGATGTAGAGGCTCTTGATGTCATCGGCACACAGCGGATCGTAGGATGTGGTGAAATAATCCCAGTCAAAGGTAGCCTGCAAAACCTTAAGCTCCTCATCAGTCAGCTCGTCGTAGTAGTCCCTGACGTACCTGGCACTCTGCTGGAATGGCAGGCAAAAGGCCTCCTTGATGGAGCCCTCAACCACGTTGTAGTGAACCGTTATGGCGTGGTTTATAAGGGTAACAAGAACCAGTGGCAAAAGAGCCATAACCACGGGATATATATTGAATCCGGCCTTCTTTTTGGCAAGCTTTACTATCCAGATGATGGCCAGGATCGCTGTCATTATTATGTAGATGTGAAGACCGTTCTTGCGGCAAAGTGCCATGAAGCATGCGCCGTAAACCCATGAGACAAGAAGAGACCAGTCTTTTTTGAAGCTAAAGTCAAGGTCGTCCCTAAGTACGATCCTGATTACGCACAATGTCCAAATGATATAGCCGATCATGTGGGGATAATCCTTGATGACCCAGGCTGCATTTCCGGTGAAATAAGGCGTAAAGCAGTAAAGCACCATGCTGAACAGACGAAGCCAGAAGGGTGTCTTCCACTGGTGCATCATGTAGACCGTATAAGCCAGGGCTGCTGCCATCACTGAGGATTCAACGAATCTGTAGATGAGAAGTCCCACATTGGCACTGCCAAAAATCTGCATTCCGGCATTAACAAAGCTGCCGTAGAGCCATGTGTGGAATATTGGCTGCCAGCTGGAGTAAGGGAGCTGACCAAAATAGAAATTGAGCTGGTTCCAGTCGTCGGACCCCAGAGCCGCAGGATATCTGGCAAAGAGGTGGAAGGACCAGGACAGCACAATTGCAATAAAGCAGAACCAGAAGGGATGCTTTCTGTAGAGAGAGCGAAGCTTTGGAAATCTGCCGGTATTGATCTTAAATATGGTATCGCTCTGCTCAAACAGGTGGTTTACCAGTCTGACAAAGAGCCTGAACATGAAATAAAAACCAAAAAGGATTATGAGGGCGATCACCAGGTTAAAGGCCGGGCTTATCAGTGCCCGGAGGTCATTTCCCAGGCGATAGCCTCTTCCGCCGGTGTACATAACGGCAAAAAAGCCGGCAAGAAGCCTCTCACGGTGCATGGAGCGAAGGCTCTTTTCCCCGGGGCCGAAGGCTCTCATGTAGATAAAGAAAAATGCGAAGGCCACCACTGATATGACAAAAGCCTTTCCTGCAAAGGCACTGGTAGTGTACTCAAAGATCTTGAAAAGCGCCCGCTTTATGGGATCTCCAATATGCGATTCATAGGGCTCTGTTATGTCAAAGTCCACAAAAAGTGCTGCGCCGGATAAAAAGGCGGCCACAAAGCACTTTAAGCCGGACCAGGGCTCATCTTTTTTAAAAAACATAGTGCCTCCGTCAGTTATCTGGATAGATTGCTTCTTTGAAATGCTGGGCCATGTGCTCGTTGCAGGCCGCATTTACATGGATATTGTCAAGGAGCCACTGGGAGCTGTTGTCCTCGTGAATGGTTCCGTAGTAGTTATCAACAAATGAGACGCCTGTGGCGCCGGATACGTCGATCATAAACTGCAGATAGGTTGTAAGTCTGCCGTTTCCAAAGTCGTACATATCTCCGCTTACCAGAGCGCCTGAGTTGTCATAGGCATAGCACATAGGGAAGGACATGCAGACTATCCTTATGTGGGGGAATTTCTCCTGGATCAGCTTGATGCCTGCGTTAAGAGCTCCGCTGTAGGTCTGGGGATCCGAGTCGTTGTCCGGATTCATACCGATGCGAAGGCTTATGTAGTCCTGGGCGTCATAGAACACCACCAGGGTGTCCACAAGGCTCATATCAACTGCTGCAAGATCCTGGGTGTGAAGGGTGTAGTAACCGTTCTCCAGATTCCCTGCCGCTGCTTCCATCTGTGAGAAGTCTCCGCTGGTGATGGCCTGGCTTACGCTGTAGAAGCTGAAGGCATCCAGGGGATAGCTGCCATCATACTGAGCATTCTTAAGGGCAACTGTTGACTGAGGAAAGCCCACATTGATGCAGTTTGCGCCAACCTTAGAGGCGATCTGCTGGGTTACACCGTTCTCATCTGCGTAGTAGGTCAGAATGTCATTTCCCAGGAAAAGAATCGTCTCCACTCCGTCATCTGCCTGAAGGGCCTTTCTGTCCTCAGGCATCAGGAATATCTGATCCATGATCTCAACCGAGAAATCGCCTTCCACCACGCCTTCAGTTTCGGCGGTTCCTTTATTCCAGAGCCAGAGTCTGTATACTGAAAATACCACAACTCCCAGGATCACCAGAATGATCACTGCGTGAACCCATGCCGGGATGTTGTTCTCCTGTCTTCTTACAGGTCTTCTGTTTCGTGAATTGTTACCACTCATTGTGTCGCTTCCTTATAGGTATTTTTATATCCTCACCAGTCTGTGGAAAAGAGAGTATCGAAGTCAAATTCTTCCACGATGCTCCTCATCTTCAGGAGCTCTTTTTCCATCTCCTGTGAGGAATGGACCTGATAGGTTCCATCTTTAAAACATTCTACCATAAATCTGTTGATCTCGGGCTTGTAATGGGAGTAGTCCGCATAGTTGTTCAGGTCCGTTACTTCCTCCATGGTCTGGAAGTAGAACAGGTGCACATTGTCGTACTCCAGAAGCCTGTCCGCCACATACTGGTACTGGGCAAAGGCCGCCTCATAGAAGTTCTCCTGCTGCAGATTGTGCCAGTAGAGAATGCTGTAGGGCGGGAAGAAGAAATAAAACTGCGTCTGTGGATGCTCCTCCACAAAGGGCAGGATGTTTTTCTCCAGGTTGGCTTGGGTTGTGGGTATAACGTCCTCTTTTGTGATGACCTGGTCTGACTTCTCCGGCTCCTCGTAGGTGTGCATCACGTACTGGATGTTGTAGAAATCCGGAGTCCACCAGCTGGCGTAGATCTCAGATAAGTCTGACCCCTTGCCCTGGATCACAGGCCGGAGAATGTACTGAAACAGCACGTCCTTGTTCAGCACATAGTTCACGTCATTGAAGATGTTTCTGTCATAGAGATGCTCCGGCAGGGGATACTTGGTCTCCTCTGTATCCGCGGTCATGGTGGGTATATCCATGGCAAAGAACACGGCTCCCATGTCCTGGGTCTGTCTGGCATGGGTGGAAGGGTCAAATACGATGGATAAAATATTGTAGTCATCCTTGGGATAAGCGCCGCTGTAGCTGAGCTTTACTGTATCGTAGCCCAAAAGCTCCTTAAAATCATCCGTATCGAAATTAACCGTCATGGATGAGCCGATGATGCATCCGTTATAATCCATGTTCTTGGCCATTCCCGGGTTCTGGGAGAGCTGATTGTCCACCACGTACGGGAAGCCCTCAAGGGGCGTATGGTAGTGGAAGAAAGGATCCACATAGACTATCAGCGCCGCTATCAAGACCAGCACCGCCAGCATCGCTGTCATCAGCGTGATGAACAGCCGCCTATAAAATTTGTTTTTATTGTCCATATTATTCATAGCTTTCATCAGAAATTCATGTACAGGAATGTGCTGACTCCTGCAAGGCTAATGATACTCCAGAGCATCAGGATAAGTGTGGCAACAGTGGTCCCTGCGCCGATCCTGCATTTCCGGGAGGTGGTAATGGCATTTTCGCAAAAGAAAATGATGACCACCGCTACTATCAGGAACAACCACAGACATATGTCCCATCCAAAGCTGAGTTTTGAGATGGGGGTCACCTTTATCACATACCAGATCTCATCCAGCTGGAAACAGGAGGAAAGGTGGGTTGCCAGCCTCTTATGCCCTCCGGTGAACATCCGGATGATCAGGGTCAGGGCATCCCTTATGGTATCAGCCCTGAAGAACACCCAGGCAATGGTGACATAGGCAAAGGTAAGAAGCTCCTTGACTGCCCTGACCACCACCGGTTCCTTTTTGGTATCGCCGACTGACTTTCCGGCAGCCTTGTTTTTCCCAGACCCAAGAGCACGCTCTGCCACATAGAGAACTCCATGCATTGCGCCCCAGACAATGAATGTCCAGCCATTTCCGTGCCACAGGCCGCTGAGGAGGAACACGATCATAAGGTTAAGGTAGGTCCGGGCTGCTCCTCTTCTGTTACCACCAAGAGGGATATAAACGTATTTAGTAAAAAACTTCGTAAGAGAAATATGCCATCTCTTCCAGAAATCTACGATCCCCACTGCTTTGTAGGGGGAATTGAAGTTCACCGGAAGCTCAAACCCGATGGCCATGCACACAGCTGCTGCCATATCGCAGTAGCCGCTGAAATCAAAATACAGCTGGAAGGAATAAAACACTGCTATCAGCACCGCCTCAAGGCTTCCCAGTGTTGTCAGGTTCTCATAGCCAAAATCCACGGCCTTTCCAAAGGTATCAGCCAGGATGACCTTCTTGAAAAGTCCCAGGGACAGCAGGAAAAGAGCTCTAAGTATAACTTCAAAATCCTCTCTGCTGTCCAGTGCATCATCCATACTCTTCTCAAAATCCTTGTAGCCCATGAGGGGGCCCTGCAAGAGCTTTGGGAAAAACAGGATGTAGGCAAGGTAATCAACAATGGAAAACTTCCCGGTCTCACCACGGTAAGTATCCACCACGTAAGATATCTGATTAAAGGTGTAGAAGCTGACAGCTACCGGGAAGAAGAAGCCAGAGAATTTAAAGAAAAGAAGTGAAACCACATTCAACACAACAGCAATTGCCAGAAGGCTCTTTGATCTCTTTGACGCAATAAGAGATGAAAGCACTGCATTTACCGCAATACTCACTCCCAGCACCACAAGGTTTTTTACCCCAAAAGGGGCATAAAAAATCAGGGATGCCAGGACTACAAGCCACTTGCAAACATCCCCAGATCCAGGATTCCTATAAGACTCCTTCCTGGCCACGTAAAATGCCACCAGAAAGACCGGCAAAAACGCCAGAAGAAAACTGTATGAATTAAAAAGCATTACTATCCTCTTATTTACTGCTTATCTGCGGGTCTTCGTAGATATTGTAATCATCAATGGTAGCCTTGAGTTTAAGCCCAAGAGTGGTGAGGTTTTTGTCTATCCTGCGGTCCTTGTAGAGAATGATGTACTGACAGTTTGCCTGTCTTGTGGCCTCCAAAAGCTCCACAGCATCTATGACCTCAGGCTTCTCCATAACCTCATAAACCTGATTGTAATAATCCCACTGGGTAACCACCATCTCCCTGCCAAAGGGCAGCAGAATATCCGTGTCATACTGGCGGACAAAGTGCACCAGCTCTGACGGGAAAGCAGCCCTTACCCTGGCCTCGCCCTCTGCCGGTGATATCTCATCACAGATATCGATAACATTCTGTGGTATGTGATAGAGATTCTCAGCCACAGACATGTACTGATTAAGATAAACCAGGGAGCCTGACAAAACCGTGATCACCAGAGCCGCCACCAGAGCCAGCCTCTGATACATGTTTTTTTCAAAGCTGAAGATCAACTTGCACATTGCATATCCGATCACCATATACATGGGAAGCAGCCACATAACACGATAATAGGTGTCGCTCCCCTCATTGAAGAGCGCCACGTACACGATCTTTTTGACAGGCAAAAGAAACCCCACCATGATTGCAATAGGCAGAACTCCCAGCAGTATTTTCTTTTTCCAGTTCTTCTCAGTGACGATGATATAGATCGCTGACGCCACCAGAAGAATTGCGAGAAGCGGTTTTCCAAAGTAGAGTTTGAAGGAAACCCAGCATTCCATGAAGATACCGTACATAAAACTCTCCTAAATCATCTGCTAAACAGCGAGAAGTATATTCCCAGATACAAAAGATTAGGGATAACCGACAGGAAGGCCCCCAGGATAACAGTCCATCTCTTTGAGAACACCAGCAGTATCAGTGTCAAAAGAGCTACAAGACCGCTTCCAAAGATAACTCCCATGGAGCTGCAAACTCCCGAGAGCATGTTCACCAGTGTCAGCATTATCCATGCAGATCTGAAGCTCTCACGCTCCTGGGCCTTAAGCCCCTCCAGCATCCACAAAAACAGCCAGAAGATCATGGGGAATACCAGATTACCCACCAGAGCCTTTCCCTGCCAGGTCCTCATAAACATAAAGGTCGCCGGCGTGTATATGGACAC
>JAEEGL017412856.1_pt1 | contig 10469 bp, 8 predicted proteins | sample 9134231 | NCBI WGS metagenome assembly JAEEGL01 (sample SAMN16246548, study PRJNA631951) | gut metagenome | biome: gut microbiome; feature: rumen; material: fiber-attached | host: Bos | place: Iran: Karaj | collected 2018-10 | reverse complement strand
CTTGACTACAGTATTATTGTATATAAGAACCACGGAAATATATATGTCCATAGAAGAAAGATACTGTCTCTTAATTCACCGGAATCAGCAAATTAGATATCCCATCCATTTTACAACGCATTATTGCTCCCTTTCCGAGATGATTTATATAAACACTTCATCCCCTGAATGGACATAACCTAGCTGATTGCCCATCAGTATATTCTGACTTTTTCATCAAATGAGATCCGCTGATCACGGCATCCGGTTTTCAGTACAGCTTACAGAAATTCAACCACGCCGTCCTCAATCCTGTACACGGCTCCGGCTACCACAAGCCCCTGCTCCTCGTCCTTCTGTATCTCCAGGCTATCCTCGATATGCCGGATACTGTGCTTCACATTAAGAACCGCAGCCCTGTAATCATCGGTTTCATCCCCGATAGCAGCCTTTATATCATCCGTAATGTACTTGATAAAGCCATCCGGATCGTGATGTATGGCCGCCGCCACTGCTCCGCAGCCGGTATGGCCTAATACCAGTATAAGCTTCGTTCCCAGGTGTCCGGCCGCATACTCTATGCTCCCCAATTGATGATCGTCAATCACATTTCCTGCCACCCTTATGGTAAAAAGATCCCCGATTGCCGCATGGAATATCCTCTCCGGTATCACCCTGGAGTCGGAACAGCTTATGATTATGGCGTATGGCTCCTGCCCGTTCTTTGCAAAGTGTTCCAGAATCCCCGGTGAAACATCCGACTGAAATGTATCTATGGATGTATACAGCCTGTTTCCCTCTTTTAATCTTTCGATAGCTTCTGATGCGGATATCATTTTGTTCCTCTCTCCTCAATGTACTGCTCCAGTATTTCAGCGGCATCACCGATTATCTCAGCACAGGGGCGCTTTTTGTAGTACGCCTCAGTACGGGCCTCCGGGGTAGGCACATCATGCCGCACGCTTAAGCCCAGCATTTCACGGCAGATTATGGTACCATGCTTTGCCTCGAACCTGTGTGCCAGCTCCTGTATTCCGGCATAATGCTCTGCCTTTACCTGTCCGGTCTCCGGACCATCATACCCGTATAGAAGGCCTGCCACCATAAACATCCCGCTGACGGAACCGCAGACCTCGCGAAGTCTCCCCATACCGCCGCCGAAGGAAGACGCCATCTTCATAAGCATTTTCTCATCTGCCGGAAGCAGATCAGCAAATGCAAGCACTATGGACTGCGAACAGTTATATCCTTTCTTGAAATTTGCCATTGCAGCTTCTCTTCTTGTCATATTCTTCTCCTTATCCCTGCATCCAGGGGTCCTGTCCATTGTTCCCATTGATCATCCGCTGTACTTCATCATTTTCCGACCTGCTGTAGAAGAACAGCACCAGCGTAATATATACCAGCTGAAGTATCAGTGAGATCAATGCCACAAATTTTAAATTGCTGAAAAAGAGTCCTGCCACAAACAGAATGAAATACGGCGGAAACTTGGCCATGAAGGTGATCTTGAACTGCTCACCGCTATCAAGCTTCGTTTTATATGCCATGTCGGAAATAAGCCCTGTAAGGAACTGCAGTATGGCAGCAACAATGCAGTACACTATTATGCTGCAGATCAGCCCGAACAGATCCCAGACGAGGACGACACCGTATAATAAAGGCAGGTATTCATCACACAGCCGGTCTTTGTCTATGTCTATATTTCCAAACTCCGCATAATCAAAGACCTGGGTTTCTCCATCGTCATGCATACCGCCTCCGCGGCGTCCTATGATCAATACCGAATCATGACCTCCTGCTACAAGCGCATCAATTTCCCCCCGGCTCACATGATCTACACTATCGTCAAATACCATATAGACGCCATCTTCATCAAAACGATATGAACGCTCCAGTTCAAGGATTCCGTTTTCTAGCGCAAAATAAGGACATTCGTCCTCTATCTGCGAAATGAAGCGGTACATGCCTATCAGATCTTTTACTCCCTTTACTGCCCAGAGAAGAATAAAACACAGAAGTAACGAAAGCACGATTTTCCAGCCTTTTTCTTTTACAGCTTTGTGATACTTAAAAGGCAGAAAGCAAAATACAGGTGCAGTTAAAAAAATCATTTTACAGTATCCTCCGTTACAACTATTCTATGTCTTTACTCCTGGCCTGCCGTATCTTTATCCACTCCCATATTTCAAGTATAATGCAGCCGAGTCCATGGCAGACAATGTCCTTTATATCAAAGGTTCCTCCGATAAACTTCCGGCTCAGTTATCAGGATACCACTCTTCGATCTGCGCGGTAGGTATCTCGAAATGCTGGTAATCCTTGCGGTCTTCCCAGGCGCCGCCCCATTCAAACCCTTTTTCTATAAATAGCTTATAGCAAAGGTCATTCTCATCGATCTTGTACGGGAAATCGGCCTCCCTGTCCAGATAGGGTTCGCCGGTAACAGGCTCTACGATCCTTTCACCGTCAACGACTTTTGTATAAGGATTGTAGAGAGTATTGATATCTACAGCCAGTCCCAGACCGTGCTTGGAAACCTTTGTCGTATGTGAGATAAACCTGAAATTGAACGAGGAGGAATTATTGTCCTCCATTGAAGCCTCATCATCAGCATCATACTCATCCACCAGCCTGATCTTTTCGATAGGATAATCAGCCTCATACAGCTGCTTTAGTATATCAAGTACATCTTCGGCAATATGGTAGTTTACTATCATTTCACCTTCATGCACATTTCCTTCCAGGTCCTTGTGTAACACATGAAGGTAACGCAGGTCATCCCTTGACAGGGTGCAGTCATCCTTAAAAGACTTTCCTTCTATTCTTGCAAATATATCGTCTGTTATGGGGGTGATATAGAACTGATCACTTACATCCTCTTCTGTACTTTCAGTAACATCCCCGGTCTCGCCGGTTTCAGTCAGCTCATCTGTATTCTTTTCTGTATCATCAACCTTGACAGCCGAACTATCCATAGTTTCCTCTCCGCCGCTTTCAGTAGCCGTGTCCGCAGGGACAGTCGCTGCTGAGCCGTTTGGTTCAAGCCACCCCGGCGTCACGCTGCACCCTACAACAGACAGTGCCGTAACTGTAGATAAAACTGTCAGTATGATCTTTGTCTTTTTCATCTATTCTTCCTCCCCTAAGCTGTATCTGAAATTCAAGGTGAGATCCGAATATTTGTCACTGCCACCTGGTCACCGGTAACAGCTGCATAAATATTTTTACCCGCTCCGGCCAGTTTCACCGTATTTCTGATGGATATTCCGCCGTTTTCCGTGACAACCGTGACCGTATTTCCTCTTACTTCAAAAGAAACGGTCGCATCATATCCGGCAAGATTGGATTCTTTCCACTTCTCCCAATTCTTAAATGCATCCCCCATTCTGACATCAAGATCAACGCTGCATCTCCTGTCACAGGCCCAGGACTCACCGTCAAAGCGCACCAGTGCAAGATCTTTGTAGTCCGTTCCACCCACTGTTCCGTCTTCGCTGCTGAATATATCAATAAAAGGACAGTGCCATACAAGCCTTGCTATAGGAAGACTCTTCGTATGGAAAGAAATCTTCAGACCGTCCTTTATGGCTATTCCTTTTGATGATGCAGTCCTTGGACCATCTATCTGGATATTAGGCACATCACCTTCCGGAAAATCTATATAGCTTACAGCCTCAGCTATTCTTGGTATGTAGCCCTCTGAACACTCATCCTCTGATTTAGTGATATTAATACCCGTAAAATTACAGTGTGAACCCGTAATTCCTATATACATAAACCTGGTACTGTCAGGAAGAGCTATCACAGTCTCAAAGGTCTGTGCTTTCCCGGCTATCCTTACCATTGCATGGTCCCTTACCCTTACAGCTGAGATCATGTATTCACCATTCAGTTTTACATCGGCCGAGCCGTAATCAAAGGTCCTGGTCTGCATCTTCCTTGCTCCGGACTTTTCACTGCGGCCGTCAAACCATAACTCCCCATATTCAAAATAACATCTGCTCTCTATCTCCTTCTCATCACTGTGGGTCACTCCGTCAAGCGAATCAAAAAGCACAAGAGACGGAACCGGTGCAATGCCGGATGTTTCATCATCCGAGCTTACTGCCAGACTTATGGTGGTCATATACGGATTCACCAGTACGCCATCAGAGATTATGCTCCTGTATTCCGTTATGGTCAGGCCACTGCCTGTATCTTCTTTATCGGATTTTTCCTTCATTTCATATTCGGTATCCTGATCTATGAGCTGGAGCATGAGCCTTGCATATACAGCATCAAACTGTGTACCGATACCTTTGACTATCTCCTCCCTTACCCTGTCCTGGGGCATGGGATCACGGTAGCTCCGTATGGAAGTCATAGCGTCGTAAGCATCTGCAATTGCAATGATACGCGCGATCTCAGGAATTGCATCACCCTTAAGCCCTTCGGGATAGCCTGTTCCATCATAATTTTCATGATGATAACGGGCGCCCTTGCTTAAGTATGGATACGCCTTTATCTGCTCAAGTATCTGGGCACCCATTACAGGATGCCCCTTTACAGTCTCATACTCATCCTCTGAAAGCTTTCCGTCTTTGTTGATAATGCTGCTGGGAACGCCGATCTTTCCAACATCATGCAGAAGCGCCGCATAAAAAACAGCGTCGCACTCGCTGGGTGTTTTTCCGTTCATCTCAGCGAGCTTCTTGGAATATCCGGCCACCCTTGATGAATGACCTTGAGTGTATTTGTCCTTTGTATCGATTGCGTTTACAAGTGATTTGGCAGTCTGATCAAAAAGAATACGCAGTCTCTCATGCTCCCTTTCCATCTTCACATGATTGAGCATGATTATGACAAGCATAAGGATTGTAAATAAAGTGGTAAAAACCGCAGGTATTCCAAGGGCGTTATGCTGAACGAATATCCATATGATGATCTTTGGAAGCTGAAGCAGAAGTCCTGCCAAAGAAACAACGAAACCAAGTCTTTTATAGTTAAGGACCATATATACCAGCGCGACATTTGCAAGAGATGCCAGTGCCCCTGTAAAGGCTGAAGGCGGCACTTCATATGAGCCGATGGAAATCTGTCCCTCATACTGTCCCGACAGAACAACAAGTACCGAAAGCAGTATATATATCACTATTGGAAATATGATCGTGATCCTTGGTACTTCCCTTTGAGTCGTAAGAATTTTCCAGGCTTTTCCGAAACCGGAATTATTATCCTGCATTTTTCCTCCCTTTGGCAGTTCCGCCCCCCAACGGTCCCCTGAGTATATTTTGCGTGGCCGGATAATCCGGCTGCATTACATGATTAGCGTCATAATAATATATAATTTCCTGATGCTTATCTATAAGTTTTTAAGCATTTTCAGGTCATGCGCACACTTTCGCTAAGATCACCAGTAATACTCGTAAAACTTAATTGTGTACCCACCGTCAAAAACCTGCCCCGCTTCAAGCACATTGGTAAATTCTCTTTGGCTTAAATCTCCCTCAAAGTCCACAGCGTCACACCTTCCGTACCAGGGTTCTATGCAGATAAACGGAGCATTTTTCTTTTCCGGCGACCATATGGCAAATAAGGGAGTATCAAAGCAGACGTCCACTATATGTTTTCCTTCCTCATCCGCTATGCCCACACGCTTTGTCTGATTACCCTCTATCATATATGTACAGCGGTCAAAAAACTCATCCGTTATGGTCACATAACCGTTATCAAGCGGCAGCGCTATGTCTTCCCTTATGGCAAGTCCCTTTGACACATCATTGCCGTGATGCCTGATACAGTCCGTCCCTTCAAAAAACAGCTTAAATCCGGTCTTGCAGTTTTTCTTATTTCTGTCATAGCCATGGAAAGGGCAAAGGAAAGCCGGATGCGCTCCGATGGAAAAATACATGGTCTCTGTATCAGGATTGATAACCTTCCACATGACCTTTACATCATCCGTTTCATTTCCGGACTCAATCTTATATCCTATCTGCAATTCAAATTCAAAAGGGTATTTTTTGAGCGTCTCTTCGTTTGACTTAAAGGAAAACCATATCTCATCATCCGTACGGCGTAACAGTTCAAATTCATTGTCCCTGGCAAAACCATGCTGCCCCATAGGATATTCCACGCCCCTCCAGCTGTACTTCTTGTCCTTAAGGCTGCCGACAAAAGGGAAAAGTACAGGTGATGTGCGTCCCCAGAATGCCGGGTCGCCATACCACATATATTCCCGCATATTATTCCTGTTTATTACAGATTTTATCTCAGCCCCGAATGAATCAATCTCAACCTTTATCCTGTCATTTACCAGAAAATATCTCATGATATGCATCCTTTCCCGATCAAAACTGTTCTGCAAATTTTGCTCATATGTGAGAAGTTTTAATTACTTATTTTACCATAAAACAGCCTGCATAATATGAAAAAACGGACAGTTTCTCCCCGTCCGCTTCATCCTTAGTATTCTCTTGACATCAGATACTTCATCCGAATCATTTCACCATGCTGTCTGACACAAATTTTACTCTTTGACTATCAGCAGCCTTTCCTCTGTTATATCATAGTACAGATACAGGTCTGCATCCGACACGTCATACACCTTCAGTATACCTTCATTTTCTGGACTTAAGGCTGTAATCTCCGCAGTGATCCTCTTCACGATACCTTTTTCGGCACCGGTCCTTAAAAGCTCCGGTCTGTAGCTTTTCGTGCTTTGTCCCTCAAATACCGCAGTGTAAAGTATCCCCGCTTCCACAAGGTCCTGGAATATATGGCTTCCATAGCTTAACTCCGGTATGTAACCCGCCCTTGATTCCGAAACCTCTGCGATCACATTGAACTCACTTATCTCCGCAAAGGTCGAAGGAACTCCAAGCTCCGGCGATGAAGTGCATATGCGCCCTGGGGTCAGAAGCAAAAGCTTTTTCCCCTTGCCCTTGTAGTACCAGTTTACGTCAGATAAGGCTTTCTTTATATCATATTTACTCTTGTACGGCATATTGTAATATCCGATCGGATCAATATATACCACTGCATCCAGCTTTATCTTTCTGGAAAATCCCATAGATACGCCCTTTGTTTCAAGCAACACCTGATTCTCCATCACATTATCAGGGAATTCCACCCTGTCACCGTCCTGTGTAAGCTGAAGCGGTCTGCACTGCAGCAGGTCTATGACATAGCTTCCGTCCTGGGCGATATTTATCGTATACTCCGTATCCACCGGATACTCGTAATGCTCCTGAATAAGAGAAAGAATATCCTGCATATCTTTCATCAGCGCCTCATTTTGGGTAAGGCCCTCGCAGGAAACATACAGCACTTCACGTTTCTGCCCCTGTTCACGAAGCATCCTCTCGGTATCTGAATTATGTGAAAAGAGCAGCTTCTTCTGATAATAAGGGAACTTATCGCTTATCTTAAGGGGATCGAAGCCCTCAACAGCACCGTTCTCCAGGCTCACGCCATCCACTATCCGCTGTGAGTACTGCTGACGGTCTGACATGGTTGAATGTATTATCCTGGACGGTGCATCAAGGGATACCATTCGAGGATATGAGCCTGTCCGACGGTCAACAGCCGCAGTTCCAAGCCCCATTACCAGTCGCAGCATCCCGCTTTCAGATTTTACATTTCCTATCCTGTAAGGGCTCATGGAATATCCCACACCAGCGGCACATGGCATAAAAAAGCCGTCATACCTTGAACCGGATACACGCTGCACCAGTATCGCCATCTGCTCATCCCGCTTGTCAAGCCCACGTCGTTTCCTGTAATCAAGTGCAGCCTCGCTCATAGTTGATGCGTAAACTTCCTTTATAGCTTTTTCAAATTCCTCAAGCCTCTCCTCGGGAGTCCCCATATTTCCGCAGAATACCGACTCGTATTTTCCCGCAAAGGCATTTCCGAAGCCGTCCTCAAGAATAGAGCTGGACCTGCATATGAAAGGATCACTGCCGTAATAATCCAGTATGCGCCTGAATTCATTTTCTATCCTTCCGGAAAACTTACCTGCCATAAGCCTTTCTGAGAACTCATCTGCAAGCTTAAAGAATCCTTCCTCCGTCCTCTGCTTGATACGCAGATCCCAGAAACCGTTATCGACTATAAATGCATAGAATACATCTGAACCAATATAAAAAGAATCATGCGGCTCTATCCTCGGAAATATGTCCGGTCTGTTATTCTCCACTATCTTTCTCGAAAGCAGCATTCCGCACGCCTTACCGCCTATCATGCCGGTGCCCACCATCCTGGAATGGATCTCAAAATAGTCTTCAGGCTTAAAATTCGCCTTAATTAACTTCCTCATTCTTTCATCACGGGTGAGCATGATATTGCACATTCTGGAGCATTCCTCGGTGACATCTGCACCGGCCTCGTATTTTCGCCTGGTGGATTTAAAGAACCTTTCCCAGCTGTCCTGGTTCTGATCCACATCATCAGCTTTCCCCTTATTCATTATGCTGTAAAAGTGACTGACTTTAGTCCCGTCCGAAAGCACCCTGAAGCTCATATCAGACTTTTTCAGGATATGTGGCTGAAACATTGTGGGCGAATAACGCTTCCACACTTTCATAGGTCTCACATATATATACTCATCCTCCGAAAAGACATCCAGAAAAAGCTGGGTAGTATCCCGAATGGTGGCAATGGCATCAAATGAGTGTCGTCCCCTGATCACCGGAAAATAAGCGACAGTATCAAGGATGAAAAGAAACGGGCAGGTCAGATGAAAGAAATTTCCCATCATAAGGTCCGTTGACCAGGCTGCCTCCAGCTCTGATAAGCAGTCAAAAACATAGAAAGCATCCCTGCCTTCACGCTCTATCAGATTATGGATATCCACCGTAAATGTCTCGAACCTGTGAGACAATTCCACATGCTCGATCTTAAGTCCCTCCCTGGGCGTCAGTATCGGCTCATGTTCTGCAAATCTGATATAGATAAGATTCCTGTGATCGGCTATAGCCTGACCGGCAAAGCGCTCAGCCAGTACGCGGAACTCGTCTAGGTCAGTCACCTGCCATACAACATTGTCGCCAAGCCTTATATACTGCAATGCTTCATCCATCATGGGTATTCCCGAACAAGTCTTATCAAACGCTGCCATAACTGCCCTCCTTTAACCATATCATTGCGCCACGCTGTCACCATATCACCGGTCTAGATCGTAATCCCCATGTATCCGGGATATATCCGTAATCCGTTTATACAAGCTCTGCGAATTCTCCTGTGCTTATACTGTAAAAAGAATGAAAAAAGGCGCCGATATCTCACGATATCGACGCCTTTGCCGTTCATTAAGTTTAGAATATACCATTCATTTCAAAAAATCAATAGCACATAAGTCTATATGACCGTTTCGATCAAAGCACTCCGAAAGCCTTCATCTCCTGCTCAAGCAGCTTTGCATGCTCAGGCTCCATCTCGGTAAGAGGCATACGCAGAGGTCCTGCCGGCTGTCCCTGAAGAGCCATGGCCTTCTTAACAGGGATAGGATTTACCTCACAGAAAAGCGCATTGATAAGAGGAAGTGCATCAAGCTGTATCTGCCTTGCTCCGTCCACATCTCCGTCAAAGAATTTTTGGCACATATCATGGGTCTGCTTAGGAGCCACATTTGAAAGAACGGATATTACACCCTTACCGCCGAGTGAAAGAAGCGGAACTACCTGATCATCATTTCCGGAATAAACATCAACCTTGCCTTTTGCAAGACTCATAAGCTTTACAAGCTGTGAGAAATTACCTGTAGCATCCTTTACACCCACGATATTCTCGTTATCCTCGCAAAGAGCGACCATGGTCTCAGGCAGTATGTTCACGCCGCCTGTCCTGCCGGGGATATTGTAAAGGATAAGAGGAATATTAACAGCTTTTGCAACTGCTTCAAAATGCTGCTTAAGTCCCTTCTGGGTAGCTTTGTTGTAGTAAGGTGTTACTACCAGTGCCGCATCAGCTCCTGCTTCCTCAGCCTCTTTTGTAAGGTAGATTGCTGTCTTAGTACAGTTAGAACCTGTACCTGCAATAACAGGAATCCTCTTGTTTACTACCTTGATGCAATAGCGGATCACATCCAGGTGTTCCTCCTCTGTCATGGTAGCAGCTTCACCCGTGGTGCCACAGACGATTATCGCATCTGTTCCCCCTGCGATCTGGTACTCGATGTTTTTGGCAAATCCCTCATAATCGATGGATCCGTCTTCTTTAAACGGTGTTACAATGGCAACTCCTGCTCCTGTGAATACTGACATATTACTCCTTTCTGCCGCATTGTGCGGTTCTGCGCTTATGCGCCTTCTGGCGGTAGATGTATCCCGATAACCTTCCCGGTGTCTTTCCCACTGCCCGTTTGATGATAAAAAAACACCGATATGGAATACCGGTGTGCTCACTCATAGTTTAAACTGTGATAGCGCCCCATCGGATTCCCGATGACAGTGATACGGATATTCTCCGTACCCCCAGGATAAAGCGCCTGCGATCACGCCTCTCCTTCG
>JAEEGL016179765.1_pt1 | contig 10469 bp, 8 predicted proteins | sample 9134231 | NCBI WGS metagenome assembly JAEEGL01 (sample SAMN16246548, study PRJNA631951) | gut metagenome | biome: gut microbiome; feature: rumen; material: fiber-attached | host: Bos | place: Iran: Karaj | collected 2018-10 | reverse complement strand
CTTGGTCTGTTATATCATGTACACTATGTCTGAGGAGGTGATAGCCAGGATGGGCACTCGCTATGTCTATTTGACTTCGGGTTGGGTATTGGCAGGCCTGCTTCGATACCTGCAAAACATGATTGTCTTCGGTCTGAGCGGTAGCCCAACGAAGTCCCTTGTCAAGGATCATTTTATCCAGTTTTGTGTTTTAGGTTGGATAGCCTCGTTCTTCGTGATTATTTATCTGTAAGTATTTGTGTTGTGGAAAAGGAATACCGTCATGATCTGGATTTGTTGAAGGGACTGGCTATTATTGCCGTGGTACTCTATCATGCAGGTTGGTGCAAGAGCGGCTATCTTGGAGTGGATGTCTTTCTTGTGATTAACGGTTATCTTGTTGTGCCAAAGGTAATGAACGCGATTGCATCAGGACAATTCCGATATTTCAATTTTCTGGAGAAAAAACTATTCCGGATTCTTCCTTTGGTTTTATTGGTGAGTGCCTTTGCCCTATGTATTGGCTATATGGATATGTTGCCGTTTGACTTTCGTTTTCTAAGCGAGGAAGTAGTGGCATCCTCAGTTTTTGCGAACAATATTCTTCAGTCTATTACCACTCAAAACTATTGGGCTGCCATCTATCACAAGGTCATGATGCACACATGGTTCTTGGGCGTACTTTTCCAGTTCTATATCATCTTCCCTTTATTGATGATGGCTTTTCGTAAATGGATGAAGAGTGCTCTGATTGTTTTGACAGTTCTGTCACTTCTGCTTTATCTGAGTCCTATTGACACCATTGCTGATAAGTACTATCTCATACATTATCGTTTCTTTGAATTGTCAATAGGTGGCTTAATTGCCCTCAAAACATATAGAGGTTCTTCTTTGTTGAGTTACGCCTCCCTTCTTGGTATATTGCTGATGATCTTCATAGGTGCCTTTACGATAGGGGAGAGAGCTATGCCCTATAATCTTGTTGGCGGAACGAATACCATTCGTGAGAGTTTCCTGCCTCGTGAACTTATTCTCATTCTGACCGTATCGTTCACGGCACTATACCTTATTTATATTATACAAGAGTCCCTACTGTCATCCATTGCTCAACGCTCTAAGGTATTTGTACCGTTAGGCCGTATGAGTCTGAGCATCTTCCTCTGGCATCAGCCGCTCTTTGCATTCTATCGCTATTTCTATGCAGACGAGATATCTTTTCCGGTTTTGCTTAGTATTATAGCAATCACTCTTTCACTTTCATTCTTCACCTATAATATAATAGAGAAGAGAATTCGACCCAATATCCTCTCTCGCTGTAGTCTGCTTATGTCTTTTATTGCAATTAGTACATTTTCTCTATGGATTTATAGCATAGGTGGAGTTGTAAGAGATGTTCCCGAACTTGATATACGCAAAGGTGATGTCGATCCCAAAGTCTTTGAACGCTATACGGATCGGATCTATGATTACGATAAGGACTTCGCTATAGAATCTACAAAGAAAAAGATTCTGGTTATAGGAAACAGTTTTGCTCGAGATTTTGCCAATATCCTGCTCGAATCCTCAATCTCGGACAGCATCCAACTTTCATATCATGTTGGTCTTAATGATTGCCCATTAAACCGTATTCGTCAATGTGACCGCATCTACTTCTTCGGGTGGAAGCATCAAGTACCTGATGAGGTCTGGCAGAATCTTAGACCACAGGCAGAGATATGGGGTATAGGCACCAAGAATCATGGCACGAGTAATGGCATCTTCTATATAAATCGTCATCGGGAGGGCTATTTCGCTCAAAGAACATCCATAAATCCAGATTTTTTTGCTGTCAATCGTCTCCTTCGTGAAGAGTGGCAGGCACAATATGTCGATTTGTTAAGTTATGCATTGCAACTAGATGGTACAGTCCCCGTGTTCACTTCCAATAATCATCTTATCACTTATGATGGTCGTCATCTCACTCCTGATGGGGCTCGTTTCTATGCAATAAAAAGTAATATCCAAATATATGAATAGATTAGAATGTTCTGCTTTACGTTGTATTGCTATTGTTAGCATAATGCTTCACAATTTTTCGCATTGGTTGCCAGGAGCTGCGCCAGAGAATGAGTTCTCTTTTAGTCTGGAGCATTATGAATACTTTTGGGACAGTGTATTCGGTAAGGATTTCTTAATTCAAATTTTTTCCTTTTTTGGCCATTTGGGAGTTCCTGTTTTTGTGTTTTTAACAGGGTATGGCTTGGCTCGGAAATATGATGGCATGGAACGATTGGAGTGGAAAACATTTCTGTATAATCATTGGAAGAAAATGTTTATACCTTTGGTTGTGGGTACTTTTGCCTATCTTATGGTGATGTTTGTCATGGAAGGACATCTTGTTTGTTCTGTTCCCAGAATTGTTGTACAATGTACGATGTTTCTTAATTTTATTTCGCCGATGCACCTTTTACCTATGCCATATTGGTATTTGGGAATGACCATGCAATTATATGTCATTTATGTGTTGCTTGTACATAAGCGCACTATAAAACCTTTGCTGTTATTCGCAATTGCCTCTTTGATTTTTATGGCTTGTTTTGTTAATTACCCTCAGGTCGTAGTTTTGTCAAAGTTTAATTGTGTCGGTTGGCTCGCACCTTTATGTATGGGTATTGCGTATTCGAGATATCAATCTAAGGTTCATGTTGAAAGATGTATCAGGTTGATTGGGACCTTGGCTATTACATTACTTCTTGTCCTAATATGTGGATTCTACTATTTTACATGGTTGTTGATTCCATTGTTTATCGTAGTTTTGTCAGTTGGAGTGGTTAAGTATGTTCCTGTTTTATTACAACAGAAAATGGACTCAATAGGAAAGAATTCACTATATTTCTTAATAGTTCATCCGATAACGCGAGAGCTAATAATGCCATTAGTTCCCAGTATAGGGGGATATATAAGTTTGTTATTATATATTTGTATAACAGTTGTCATTGTATATGTTTATTTAAATATCAAGAATAAAAGTGTTTTAGTTTAGAGTTTACATATGAAGAAGATTGTATATATTGTTGGTGGGTTGTACCAGCCTAGTGGGATGGGGCAGGTACTGAGTTATAAGGTGAACTATCTGGCAGAGCATACAGATTGGCAGATATATGTGGTTCTGACGGAGCGTCCGGATATGCCTTTCTTCTACAAACTATCTCCTAAGGTCATGTTCGTAAACTTTGATATAAACTTTGATGAACTCGATACCATGCCCATTCTTAAGAAAATATCTACTTATCGTAAGAAACAGGCTGCCTATAAGAAAAAACTGACATCTTATCTGATGGAAATCAGGCCGGATATAACCGTAACTGCGATCCGCCGTGAGATAAACTTCATTAATGATATATCAGACGGAAGTCATAAGGTGGGGGAAATTCATTTCGCAAAACCGGATTACCGTAAGGTAAACAAGTCATATTTGCCTGGATTCGTTAATCGCTGGCTGACGGACAAATGGCAGGGATTGTTGATTAAACAATTGGCTCGCCTGGATAAGTTCGTGATTCTGACAAAGGAAGATGCGAGTTATTGGGATATGCTCAAGAATAAAATCGTTATTCCTAATCCATTAACTAAATATCCAGTTGTACAGGCAGATTGGAACAATAAAGTCGTGATTTCTGTTGGTAGGTATGATACTCAAAAAGGTTTTGATATGCTGATAGAAGCATGGACTTTGGTCGCCTCCAAACATCCCAATTGGAAACTTCGGATTGTTGGCCCTGGAGACAATTCAAAATATCAGAAACAAGCTGATGGTCTTGGATTAAAGGAGAATGTGCTTTGTTTGGGTGCCTCTAATAATGTTTATGAAGAAATGGCCAAGGCATCTTTGTATGTCCTCAGTTCCAGATACGAAGGGTTTGGTTTAGTTCTAATTGAGGCTATGGCTGTCGGTTTGCCTTGTGTGGCTTTTGCATGTCCGGCAGGTCCAAGAGATATTGTCTCTGATCATCAGGATGGCATTTTGGTAGAAAAGAGCAACGTTCCAAGGCTGGCAGAGGCTATTTGTTTTCTGATTGAACACGATAAGGAACGTCAGGAATACGCCGCCCAGGCAAAGATCAATGCCGAGCGCTATCGTGTGGAGAACATCATGCAGAAGTGGATTGCCCTATTCAAGGAAGTCATGGGAGATTAATACGTCTTTTGCTCTTTAGGTATGTGACAGGTACCACACAAATGACTGTGGATATGATGACATATAAAATGTACTGAACAGAATAGTTGTTAATGTAAACAAGTGTATTACCTACAAAGGTACTGATAGTGGCATAATAGAATATCTGGAACAGGTAAATCTCGTATGAGTATTTGCCTATTTTCTCAATATATGTTCGGATATGGAGGTGAGAGTCAAGCATTGAATATGTGTATGTCAGAAATGTCAGGACGAAATAGGCGATGTATAAATAACATACCCAGTGGCAGAGTGGCCAAATATCAAGATGAGTACAGAATAGTGGTTCCATGTTGATTTTGGTGTACGTAAATAAAAACAAGAAGAGCATGCCTATGATGCCTCCAGATATCGTATATATATTTAGGGTCAATCCTCTTGTTGCCAAAAGATAGCCGATGAATATTAGGAAGGTATAACGGAAAAAGGTTATACGGTAGATGTTATCAGGACAATGCGTGATACAAGTAACAAATTCTATGAGTTGAGAGAGAAATATAAAGACAACGAGCAGCCATTTGATGGATAGTCTTTTGAATAATGGCGCAAATAGCGGGATGACAAAAGCTAATTCCAAATATATAAAGATATAGTATGATCCTGGTCCTCGTTTATCCCAGTATAGAGCAGGAGAGAATGTTCCGTCAGTATTATCATAATAAATGAAGTGCTGTATGAGGAACATGATAACAACCATAATGATGAATGGCCAGAGTATCCGCTTCCAGAGTTTTAGAATGCTTGGCATTCGTAAATCGACACCTTTTTTATAATAATGGAAAGCCTGAATAATGAGGAAGATGGGTACGGCCGTATCTCCCCAATAAGGGAAAAGCATAAGTCCCAACTCATCGCGGCTGATACAATGAGTCCAGATGACGAAAAGGATACATAATCCTTTGATGTAGTCTATCTGTGGATCATATCCTGTTTTGTTGAATTCAATTGTCACCATGTTTGGTTTGATGTATTTTTACACATGTCTCAATGATGCAACTATCCAATTTAGCATAGCCTTTTTCGTTCAGATGAATGCCATCGCCGTTATAATAGTTTTTCAGGTCTTCTGTGTATTTGTCATTCCAATCCTTATATCTGACGATTTTTACTTTATCTCCATATTGCTTTTCATCAAACAGGTCATTTAAAGCCTGACGGTATTCTTTCTTGCAATTAATGGGGGTGCCTGTCACAAAGCGTGAAAACGGTCTTAAGAGTTTGCGGCTCGGGATTTGCACTTTATAACAGTTTTCAATATCATAGTCTGGAATTTCCAAAATAATCGGTGTTATTTGATTTGCCAACATGAATTGGATGATAAATGCCATGCTTTGCTTGTAATAGTTGACACTCATCTTTTTATTGGCATCATTGATGCCGGCAGCAACGAAGCAATAGTCATAGCCTTTTGACATAAATGCTGCAAATTCCAAATTATCGAAGAGATACAAATAGATTTCCTTACTGGTCCGTCCGCAACAACCAAAAGATGTGACCTTTGCAGGGTGATTCAACTTTCTTGAAAGACTGTCTGTGATTTTCCCGTCGTATGGTCGATGAAAGAATGCCCAACTATCTCCAATATATGCCACCCGGATGGTGTCGTCATTGCTTCTTTCTATAGTGTATGGCTTACGTTCTTTAGGAGGTGCATAATAGTAGTACATCCCATATCCCAAAATGAGAAGGATGATGGTTACTGCCAGTAGTATATAGTAGCTTTTATGTTTCATCGGTTACCAGATAAGATATTCTTGACTTTGGGCAGATAATTGTCTAAGCCCATGTATATAAGGATGCTGATGGCAGTTGCGAGGATAACACATACAAAGTAGAGAGGGATATGAATCAGGTCTGAGGCATCAGCAAGTTTGGCAGCACAGGCTTTGCGCATGATGACAACAATGGGATAATGGACAGAGAACACGATAAATGCTGCATGAGGCAAGATTTTCGATGTAAATCCATGCTGACAGCAGTAATCTGCTAGAAGGAAAAGGGCGGGAATGTTAAAGATCAGTGCAAATCTGTGTATTTGAAGATTGATGGGTGTTACATAGATAGTATGCACAACAATATCGGCAACTGCAAAGATAACACAAAGGGTTAGATGCCATTTCCGTTGTTTGTCAAAGACTTCCAATGGATTCTTCTTAAGAATGGAGAAATAGGCACCAAGGCAGAAGAAAAGAATGGTCTGTGAGATAAATGCGTTATGTGGCGTAGATAGCCACCAGACAGCTACAGCCAACAGAAAGATTTTTCGTACATATTTTATAATATAATAGAAGAGGGGAGAGAGTATAGACATGATGAGCAAGTTGCGGATATACCAGAAGGGGCATAGGATGGGCACGAAATTCCCATTATCGTAAGATCCCCTGTCCCAAAAGACACGGATGTAGTCAATGATGGTATAGTCTACTATATTTTTCCCATTGATGTCCTGCGGGTATCCCGCCATGAAAGCTACGATATTGAGTGCAAGTAGCAGGGCATTCCATAACAGATATGGAATCAGCAACGTATGGAAGCGTGTTTCCAATTTCTGTTGATAGTTTTTCTTGCTATGGAAAAACAGAAAGCCAGAAATGAAAAAGAATCCAGGTACACCTGTCTCTCCCAACCATAGTGAGAACGGATAGAGGATTCTAAAGTACATGCCATGATTTCCCGGTAGCCCTACCGTCGAATAGCAATGAAGTAGTATTATCAGGAAAATAAGTGGAAACCGAAGCCAAGTAATAGCCTCGGATAGACGTAGTGTATAAGTGTTGTCGTTTGTCATGAATTAACGCCCCCCTAACAGATATATTTCATAATGATACAGAAGAATGGTACTTATTCGTTTTTTTGACTACAAAGATACGAAAATAAACTGTATTTTCCAAAATAACGAGCTGTTTTTTTAAGAAACCAATTGAATAATTTTGAGAGACTCTAGTGTTGGGGTAATAAATTATCGTTTTAGAATCTGTATGCTTTTTGTAATCCAATGAGATGACATCGCTAAAGAATATGAAAGCAGGCATGCCAATATAAACAAAATAAAACTTGATTTATTGTGCTCAAATGATAAAAAATTTTGAAAGATGTACTCATGGACTAAATATAACTCTAAGGATATTTTCCCTATGTGTGAAAGAATTTTATATATTCCTCTATAAGTTTTCTCTAGTATAAGCAATATTGCAAATAGTAATGCAGGTAGACCAAGAGCAAACAATGGAAGAAAGAGAATATGATCTAATGATAGAATCTGCATTTTATCTATTCCTTTAATTACAAAGGAAAGAAATAAGAATAATGCGGAGAGGTATAATTCTTTATTTGTGAAATGCTGATAGTTCATTGCAAATATCATTCCAAATAGAAAAACGGGAAAACGTTCAATGCTCCATGCTAATACCCCAAATAGTGTTTTTTCAATTGTATCCTTGTCTCCGTTTTCTCTGAAAAAAACAGCAAATAATATGCATAAAAGAAAACATGATATTGGGAATAATCTAAGAGATTTACATAACCTAACCAGACAGGGAGATATAACGTAAAAGATAAGGATTGTCCTAATATACCACAAGTCAAGCCCCGTCAATGTCCAGGCCGAGATTGGAATGCTAAATAATCCTATTTCAAATAGTGTATACTTTATTAATCCACATAAGAAACATGTCGGGAATAATCTTTTAAATCTATGCATAAAAAAGATTTTCATAGTATTATCCCCTAGAGATTTGACCATGCCTATTCCTGATAGAAAGAGGAAAACATCAACTCCTAAAAAACCAGGATTAGAAATACCGAAAGCAGAAATCCAATGATACTGCATAATTGATAAAATTGCAATACCCATAATTGAACTTCGATGTTTTGAAATGCTTTCGAAAATAAGTTGACCTATTTCATAATTCATATGTATTTTGTTTTTTTGCCTATTTTGATAAAGGTGACACCTTATGTTGTTACCCATTCCACTGCAAAAGTAATATTTTTACTTTAGTAAAACAAATTTTTTTTGTGTTTTGTTATTTAGAATGATAATAATGTTATGAAAACATCCTGGAACACTACAATTTTTATATAAAAATATGAAAAAGAGGCGAAAACTATTGTTGTTTTTTACTTTTTTTGTAACTTTGTCGTGAATTTCCGGTTCAATTAATAAGAATAGAATAATTATACGATGAAGAAAGTTATAGATATTGGCTTTGGTCGAAAGACTTTGTATGAGTTATATAAATCAACTCAGATGTCAAGTCGGTTGCAATACGGTTTGGCTCAATTGGAGGAAAATTATCAAATAGAGCATATTTCGTGGGAACCTTTTACTGTGATGGGGCTTATTAGGAATAATTTGATGGTTTTGCGGCAATGTGATGTGGTCTTCCTCACCTATTTATATATGCAGCCAGTTTTATTACTTGCATTGTTGCGAAGGTGTGGTTTTTTTAGAAAAAGGAAATTTATAGCGGTTAGTCATGTTCCTTTGCGAGAGGGAAGAAATTCTTTAGAGACAGTTCTTCTTGGTGTTGCGTATAAATCATTTAATAAGATCCTTTTCCATTCACAAAAGAATATGGAAGAAAGTATAAATGCCGGTTTCATCGAAAGGAAGCGATGTGATGTCTTATTATGGGGCGACGATCTTGATTATATAGATAAACATGTCAAAGTTTCGCAAAGTATAACTTTTTTATCAACGGGTCGCGAACACAGGGATTATTTTACTCTCATATCAGCATTTGCAAAGCGGCCAAATTTGCAATTAGAACTATATACAAATTTGTATAATTTTGATAGCAGTAACGAATCTTTAATTCGCGAACAGGGGAAGTATAATAATATCCATATTGAATTTGTGGAGAAAAGTACAGAAACAACCAGATTTTTAGCACAAAAGGTAGGAGAATGTTTTTGTGTTGTAATTCCTGTAGAACAAGAGGGCCTTTTTTATTGTGTTGGATTTACTTCTGTTGTTGAGGCAATGGCTTTATCAAAGCCAATTATCTCAACACGAAATCCTTTCTATCCCATCGATTTGGAAAAAGAGGGTATTGGACTTTATGTAGATGATACAGATTCATGGGTTCATGCTATTGAGTATCTGTATTCACATCCAGAGATTGCAGAAGAAATGGGAAAAAAAGCAAGAAGACTTGCAGAGGAAAAGTTTAATATTGTTGAATGCTCTAAGCAGATAAACCGTTTATTTTGCGAATAGTGAAATATGAGGATATTATACATTACAGACGCTCTTGCGGTATGGGGAGGGATTGAACGTGTGCTTAGTGATAAGATGAACTATCTTGTCCGTGAATACGGGTATGAGGTCTATGTCGTAACAGCTGATCAGGGGGCTCATCCGATACCTTTTCCTCTTGATGACCATATTCACGTTAAGGATTTGAATATTCGCTTTCATCAACAGTACCATTATACCGGCTTAAATCGTATCTTGAAATATCGTGAGTTAGAGCAACTTTTCAGGAATCGGCTGGAATCATATATTACAGAGATTAAGCCAGATGTTATCTCATGTATTCGTGACGGTTATGCAAGTGCTGTACTGAGTATGAAGATGCCTGTTCCTGTCATATTTGAATCTCATGCGATGTTTAGAGATGTGGCGTTTGAAAACTCAACCCTTTTGCATCGATTTATTACTTATTGGAAAAGAAGGAAACTACGGACACTTGATCGATTGGTCACTCTGACGCAAGGGGATGCAGATGACTGGAAGCGGGTATGTCGGCATGTATGCGTGATACCTAATGTCGTTCATCTCAACGACAGCGGAACCTATAGCCAATGCAATTCAAAGAAGGTTATCTTTGTCGGCCGTTTTGACGTTCAGAAAGATTTTGGGACGATGTTGAAGGTTTGGGATTTGGTGCAGCAACGTCATCCTGAATGGGTCCTGAATGTATATGGAAATGGTGAATTAAAGCCTAAATATGAAGAGTTGGTAGCAGGAAAAAAAATGAATGTAGTAATACATCCGGCAGTCCCAGATATTATGGAAAAATATAAGGAGTCTTCAATGCTATTGATGTCTTCACTATATGAACCTTTTGGATTGGTATTAGTTGAAGCGATGAGTTGTGGTATTCCTGTCGTTGCGTTCAATTGTCCATACGGTCCCGCTGATATCATCAAAGACGGCACTGATGGCTTCCTCGTGGAAGACAGAGACATTGAGGCATTTGCGGATCGGGTCTGTCAACTCATGGAAGATGACGATTTACGTCAGCGGATGTGTAAATCTGCAATTCTT
>JAEEGL014274007.1_pt1 | contig 10469 bp, 7 predicted proteins | sample 9134231 | NCBI WGS metagenome assembly JAEEGL01 (sample SAMN16246548, study PRJNA631951) | gut metagenome | biome: gut microbiome; feature: rumen; material: fiber-attached | host: Bos | place: Iran: Karaj | collected 2018-10 | reverse complement strand
TTGATCCTTGTAGAACCAAACTCCACTCCCAATGCAGTTTTTCCGTTTGCGATGATCTCGTTCATTTTCTCTCCTCCTTTTTTATAATAATGGGATAAACCCATTAAAATCTGCGTCATGGGAGACGGGCCGTTTTTAAGGCACGCCCCTCTGAGATAAATCCTATCTGTATACGGCAGAATTCCACTTAAGCTCGTTCTTTAAGCCGCGGATCGTGGTATCTGCGTCGATGACAACTGCCTCGATACCCATTGCCTCTGCCCAGTCCACCATCTGCTCTGTGGTAAGGTCATAGGAAAATGCGGTATGATGAGCTCCACCTGCATATATCCACGCCTCTGCGCCGGTAGCCAGATTGGGCCTAGGTGTCCAAAATGCCGTAGCAACAGGAAGCTTGGGCATGGGCTTTTCAACCTTTTTGCAGTCAACTTCATTAATGATAAGACGGAAGCGTGTCCCCAGATCGATAAGAGATGTGGCCACTGCGGGACCTGTCTTTGATGTGAATACCAGACGTGCAGGATCCTCACGGTCACCCATGGAAAGAGGACATACCTTAATGCCGATGGATCCGTCGGAAACAGAAGGACAAACCTCAAGCATATGAGCCTGTAATATACCCTCCTTGCCGGGGATCAGATTGTAGGTGTAATCCTCCATAAATGAAGTGCCCTTGGCATCCTTCATGCCGGAGGTCATTACCTTCATAAGACGGACCATGGCAGCGGTCTTCCAGTCACCCTCTGCACCGAATCCGTATCCATCCTGCATAAGCCTTTGGATAGCAAGTCCGGGAAGCTGCTTCATGCCGCCTAAATCTCCAAAGTGTGTAACGATGGCCTGATAGTTCTTTTCCTCAAGGAACTTACGAAGTCCTATCTCGATCTGAGCCTGAACTGCAACGTGCTCTCTGAACTCCTTTTCATCCCTTCCTTCAAGAAGGATATCATAGGTATCATAATACTCATCAGTAAGATTTTTGATATCAGCTTCACCTACCGCATCGATGTATTCAACCGCATTATTTACAGGCCATGCATCGATCTCCCAACCGAACTTTATCTGTGCCTCAACCTTGTCACCCTCGGTAACAGCCACGTTTCTCATGTTATCAGCTATACGGGCCACACGAATGTGTGATGATTCCATAATACCGATGGCTGTGCGCATCCAGCTTGCGATGCGCTCCTGTACATTCACATCAGCCCAGTGTCCCATGATGACCTTTCTCTCGATGCCCATGCGGGTAACGATATGTCCGTACTCACGATCACCGTGGGCGGACTGGTTTTCATTCATGAAATCCATATCAATTGTGTCATAGGGTATCTCGTTATTGAACTGGGTATGTAAATGAAGAAGAGGCTTTCTGAACTCTGAAAGGCCCAAGATCCAAGACTTGGCCGGAGAAAATGTATGCATCCATGTGATAACGCCTGCACACTCACGATCTGCATTGGCTTCTGCAAATGTCTGTCTGATAAGCGCATTGTCTATAAGTGTCGGCTTCCAAACTACTTCAAAAGGAAGTCTGCCGGATTTATTGAGCTCATCAACTATCTGCTTTGAATGAGCGGCAACATTGGCCAGACACTCATCGCCGTAGAGGTCCTGTGAACCCGTAGCAAACCAAAATTTGTAGTTTCTTTTTTCCATTATAAAACCCTCCGATAATAATAATTTTGTTTAATGCCGATGTGAAATTATAGTGTGACGATATTAATTAACTACACCAAAAATTCACAACAAAAAAATTATAATTACCGGTCGTTTTATAAACAAGTCAATAAAATACTGAATAAGTTTAATAATTTACACCAAAAAGACCCGGCAACGTTTCCGCTGCCGGGCTCATGTCTAATCCGTAAAATCATATTCAATATGCCAAAGCCTGTTCATGTTCTTTTCATAGACGGCATCATCCAGCGGTTCCCATTTTTCCTCTTCCACCTCGATATACCATCTGCTCTCGTCCACGTCATACTCCATCCAGCCAAAGTCCCCGTACTCCGAGGATATCCCCTCAAACCAATACTGGAACTGGGGCGGATCTATATACTCATTAAGCCAGACATAGCCCTCGGTGGACTTGTCATAGTAGTTGCCATCGGAATCCAAAACCAGCTTTTTATATCCGCCGGCATCGTTATTCTCCTGGTAATCACTCTGGTCGGTAAGACTGTATGTCCCCTCTTCTCCAACAAGGTACATGGTATCACCCAAATCCGGTATATTATAGGTCACACCGGAATCGTAATACTCGGAAGACTCGTAGGAGCTTTCATCCTCCGGATAAAGCTTTTCTGTTAGTCCTTCGAGAAAAGCCGTCAAAATACAGGGAGACAAAATCACAATTAGCGCAATAAGAAGTATTTTTTTCAGCCTCCGGCTCTCAGAAGTCTCCACCTTGTTTTTACTTGGATTCCAGACGCCACCCTCATCTTCCAGATCATCCATCTGGGAAATAACGGTCATGGTTCCGCCGCAGTGAGTGCAGGGCTTTTCCCTGTCTGCCCAGGCCCTGGAGTCTTCCATGCGACAGTAGTCACAGCGGCATACCGCAGTGGTATTATCAAGGATCTTACCATGTTTTGAAAAAACTATATCCTCATAGAAATTGCCATCCTCATCATAATATCCTGCCCTGTATTCACGGCCCGTGGCCTCATCTGTCCAGGGAATATCGAAATGCACATAGTCATGGTGCTTACAACGGTAGATCCTTGGATTTTTACCCCTGTAGCCTGTGGGCTGGTTTGTCCTGGTCTTGTAAACAGGCGCAGAATGATAGCTGCTCCCGGAGTGGGAATAGCTGCTGGAATGGGAGCTGTGGCTGTGATGACTGGACGAATGTGAGCTGTGATGACTACTGCTGTGATGGCTTGATGAATGTGAGCTGTGACTGCTTGATGAATGTCTGCTTGGCATGGACTTCTCCTTATTTTTCCATAGACTCTATTTTATCTATTATCTGCTGCTTAACCTCTTCGGCTATCTCATGGGTCTTTTTGTCCTTATAATCATCATAATAAAGGGGCGGCAAAAAGCATACCTTGGTGACACACTTTCCCAGATGATCACTGTTAAAGGGAAGATAGGTGTCAATAAGGGCCACCGGAACTATGGGCACACGGGCATTATACGCACATTTAAAACTGCCGGGCTTAAACTCCCGGACAGTATTGTGATTGTCTACATAGCCACCTTCGGAATACAGGATGTACTTCCTGCCCTCTTTCACCTCCTGGGTGATCTGGTTCATCACCTTAAGGTTCTGTCTCACATCACCGATGGCAAGCCTCTTTGCCCCCAGCACATCCACCACTTCCTGAACCAGTGACATATGGGACTTTTCCTCATCCATTACAAAAGTGCAGGGCTTTTCGTGGACAGATATAATGGCGAGGGTATCGTATTTGCCCTGGTGGTTGGGATACATCACATATCCGCCGTTCTTCGGCAGGTTCTCCAAGCCGTAAACCTCGGTGGTAATGCCTCCGGTTTTGTTTACCATGATCATTCGTTTTCTGACGAAATCATAACGCTGCTCTTCAGTATATGATCCGTCATGGGACAGCATGAACCGCATTTTAAATATTGCAAAAACTATCCTGTGGAAATTTATGATGATAACAAAAAGAAATCTGTTCAAAATCTTAGCCCTTTATCTTTAGACTCTTGAGGTAGCTTTTCTGCTCCGGGGTGATGCGGTAGCTTTCCATCGCTTTTTGTATGGTCTTGTTATGGGTCCACAACTCAAGCCTCTGCTCCTCAATAAATGGAAGTATTACCTCATACTGTTTGGCCAAAGCCGTGGCAAAATACCATGCGATCATCATGTTCACATAGTATTCCTCCGACCGAAGACCCGACACCATTTCGGGATATGAAACATCAAAATCCTCATCCAAAAAATGCTCCATAAGCATACCCACTCCAAACCTTATAGTATAGGTCTCATCGGAGGCTATCCATATCTTAATGCTATCCAAAAGCCTGCCCCTGTTCTTATTAAAAACCGTAGGTGACATCTGATCGCAGGTAGCCCAGTTGTCAACAAAAGGGAGAAAACGCTCCACCTCATCAATACACCGATCATAATCATTTAAAGCGGATATAACAAAAGCATGGAGCTGGTTTTCATCAAAATACTTATGGGGCAGCTCCTTTAAAAAATCGTCGATATCCTCACGCTTTGCCAGCTGCTTTGCATACTTTCTGAGTACCGGGGTCCTGACCCCTATCACAGACTCCTCATCCACCGTGGGGATAAGCTTTTTTTGAAAATCCCGATATTTAATATCCTGCTGGGCAAATAACTCTTCTTTAATCTCTTCGCAGATCATCTATGCAATCCTCTTACTTAAGGTGCTTATTGATAAGCGGCAATATATCCTCCGGCCTGTAGGGCTTTGCAATGTAGTCATTCATCCCTGCCGCATAGGCCACCTTCACATCAGAGTCAAATGCGTTGGCGGTCATGGCGATGATGGGGATCTCGGAAATCTTCGGATCGGGAATGGCCCGGATCTTTCTGGTGGTCTCAAGGCCATCCATAACAGGCATCATCACATCCATAAGTATCAGATCCACATCCGTAAACTCCCCGTCTGTCAATTTCTGCAGTGCCTCAACACCGCTTTCAGATTTGATCACCGTAAAACCATAGCGGGCGAGAGTCTTCTCGGCCACCATTAGATTAATGGCGGAATCATCCACCACCAAAAGGGTGTAGCCCTCATAGTTCTTATTAAGAACGTCCTCTATATCTTCTTCCTGCGCCTCATCGCCCACGTTTTCCCCTGCTATCTTAAAGGGTAAGATAATGATAAACTCCGTGCCCTCACCCTGTTTGGAGCTGACCTCGATTGTACCGCGCATCATGGTAATGAACTTTTTTACGATGCCCATGCCAAGTCCCGTGCCCTGGGTCTCCCTCACTTCTCCTGTATCCTCTCTGGAAAAAGCATCCCAGATATGCTGACAAAACTCCTCAGACATACCGATGCCGGTATCCCTGACACGGATCTCGTAGACCAGATCTTCATCCTTTTTCTCCAAAATGGAACCCTCTAAGAATACACAGCCGCCATCCTTGGTATATTTGTATGCATTTGACAATAGGTTTAAGATCACCTGGTTGAAACGGAGCTTGTCGCAGAGCACCACGTCGTCCCCAATATCATCTAAGTCCACCAAAAACAGCAGGCCGTTGTCATCCATCTTAACCCGCATGATATCAGCGCAGTCGGTAAGCAGCTCCTTTATGGTAACAGGTTCGGCAGAAAGCTCCATCTTGCCGCTTTCGATCCGGCTCATATCCAAAATGTCGTTTATCAGGTTCATGAGATGGTCCCCGGCTGAGGAAATCTTTTCAAGGTAATCCCTGACCTGCTCCTTGTCCTCGATCTCATCCATGGCAAGTCTGGAAAAGCCGGTAATTGCACTCATGGGAGTGCGGATGTCATGGGACATATTTGAGAAAAACTCTGTCTTGGCCTTGTTGGCCTTGTTAGCCACCTCAATGGCATCTATAAGCCTCTTTTGTCTGTCCTCCAACTCCTCCTTCTGGGAAGCTATAAGCCGGTCCGCGTTCATCTTTTGGGCACGGTAGTCATCAATAACGGAAACCGTAATGAGCATCCGCCCTATCTGCACCTCTGTCCGCTCTATCACATGGTATTCTATCCTTATCCAACGCTCCTTAAGATCATCCTTGTAGACAAACTCCCTGTTATCAATGTCTTTAAAAAGCTCCCTGCAGATCGAATCCGCATCATAAAGCTTTTGCTTTAAGTCCTCCTGAATATCCTCAAGCCTTGAAGCTAAAAGCACGGCAAGGTCATTGCAGGTGGCATCATCCTGTAGGGTAAATGTCCCGTCCTGCTTTACGATACTGACTTTGTTTTCAGAAAAATCAGCAAGATATATGCAGCTGTATTCCTCAGCTAACCTGGCAATGATCTGGTTATCAAGCTTTATCCTGCCAAGCTCCGCATCGGAGATCAGGGTAGCTGATCCAAAGGCCTTTATGGGGGTATCGTTGTCATCCCGTTCAATTGTATACTTTATCCTGAAAGGAATACGGCCAACCGTAAGTGGAATATCTATCTCCAACCCGTCCTCTCCGGCATCGATCCGACGCATAAAATCGCGGTACTTGTCCGCATAATCCGGAGGGAATATCCCCATATCGATGGGGGGCTCGGGATAGTTGTGTACCACCGCCGGAAGTCCTAAATCCCTCATGCATCTGTAGCAGGGGCGCATATCCTTTGTGGCAATTATATACTCCCAGTTGTAGATATTGATCTGCTCACTGGCATTTTTATATCTGTATTCGATATCGTCTAAAGTCTCCTGGGTTCTTTTTTCATTGGAGACATTACTGATGCCCTCGTAGATAACTGCTCCCTCGTCGGTTTTTTCCACAAGAACAAAACGGCTTTTCATGCAAACCTTGTCCTGACCGCAGCAATTGGAAAAAACAATCCTCCAGGTCTCTGCAGTCTGATCCTCGCCCGTGGCTATGCACTTTTTTATGGCATCAAGATATATCTGCAGATTTCTCCCATCAAAACACTCCTGCGGATATGCAGATATATAGTCCTCCTTGGACACATTCATCCATAACTCGGGAATAAATCTCTCATTGAGTTCTAAGATCTTAACCGAATCATCTTTGTGTAAAATGATTGCGGCCGGTTCCGAAAACCTTGAATCAATAATCTCACGATAATTCATATCAGTCCCCCATAGTGTGTCGTCTACAGAATGGCAATACTACATTATATTTTAAGTCAAAATATCGCCATAAGTCAAGAAATCCGTCGCCAAAGTATGATAGTTGTAGATTGGCTGGCGGCTAAGTAAACCCGCAAATCCGATGTAAATGTTAGCCGTAACGTTTTTTTGGCGTGTGAGTCTATATAAAAAGACCCGGGCGAACCCGGGACTTTGTCGACAGTCTGAAGTAACACGTCGAATGTGTTTTTTTGTATTATGTGGTTCAGAAAACTAATGTTTTACAAACTCCGGCAGCCGGTCATTTTTCACACTGAAGGATGAAATATATCCGTATGCCTTGTTGTATATGGTGATACGGCTGCAGTTTTGGTTGTCCGCAAAGGGCATGGTGTTGTCCGGTCCGTACATGGAACCCTGTCCCGCAGATAAAAGGATTTCTCTTATCTCATCAGGATCCGTAAACTCCGCAGCATTGGAGGAATCATAGGAAGCCCCGGTCTGGTCTTCCTCGTAATATTCATCATCATAGTCCTCCGAACCGCTGCTGTAATAGTCCGCTCCGGCGATCTCGATGCTGTCCACATATCCAAGCACATTTTCCACATAGGCCGCATATTCCTCATCCGAAACCACTATACCATGATTCTTCATAAATGATATGGTCCTGTCATAGTTTTCAAAAACCGGGAATACCACTTCACCATACTCATTTGACTCAGACTCCCCCGTAAATGTAACCCGCATTATGGCGCGCTGATCTAAGATGGTATCGTAGTCAAAATGCTCATCCACATCCGCCCTGTAAACCTCTTCAAATTCACGGAAAAGCTTTTTGGACTCCTCACCCGAAAGTCCCTCTGAAAGATCCGTTTTACCCTCAGTATCCTCATAGTAATCGGATAAGCCCGTAATACCGGAATCCACCTTAAAGCTGATATTTTTTACCAGGTCCTCCACCCTTTCGTCTGCCACGGGAAGTCCCACGAAAGCCTCGGCATAATGATCCTCACCCAGGAGGGTGTTCATCACATCCTTATCAATGGTAACCGGAATGTAAACATTACGTCTGATCTTTTTACCGTTTTTCATATTGTAGGTAATGAACACCTGAGTGCTGTTATAGTACCCGGGCTGTCCGTACTTTTCCCTGGTGTATAAAAGTCCCTCTTTCGCAAGGGCAAGGGCCGCGTCCCGATCCCCTGTTACCATCTCCTTTGCCATGATATCATCCTCATCATCTGAAGAAAGATACATGGAACCGTTGTAATTATTCCTAAAATCATAATACCCCGTGGGCACCATGGAAACGCTCTCCACCCTGTCAGCTTTTGGCAAATAGGAATCGTAACCGAAAACATCATACTTAAATCCTGCCAGGATAAGAATGCAGGCCACAAATATCAGCGGCATATGCCAGGCCCGGCGGAAGATGCTTTTTACATTGCAGGCAAAAACTCCCTCCGCCACTACGCATACCGCAAATATGCCAAAGGCCATTGCTATAAGTCCCGAGAATGAAATTATGGAATCATCATTCATAATAGCATTTATCATAAGCTCCATTCCAATGCCGCCGATCATGGCCGTTACGATCTTATAGAGGTTTTCTGCCGGCGTAACTGCCACGGATTTCCCGGCATTTTCATTTTTCCTGTTTTTATATACAAACCAGGTGAGGCATAAAAACACTGCGGTTATCACCAGGTTTATGATAAGCATGGGCATGCCGGATAAAAAGGGCTTTATCACATTTATGGAGCCATAATCCATGTCAGCCAGGTTAATATGCCTTAAGAAATTGACATAATTTAATATGGGTGAGGTAAACCCAAAGGAAACTGCAGCAAAGTCCTGGTAATAGCTTCTGAAATATACACTTTCAAGCACCATGACCAGCAGTCTGATCACTATCTCCGCAAACATGAAAAAGCATACCGAGCAAAGTCCCATGAACAGATTGCCGCACAAAATGGTGGCAAAAATGGAGATGGTATAGATGCATAAAAACTGTACCGACAGGTTTATGAACTCCAATATCATGGCAGGGATCAGTGCAGCAAAATACGCTCCCCTGGCTGCTGCAATGATAAGTCCCAGCAAAAATCCACCACCCATAATGCATGCGTACTGTATAATGCCGTTTACATAGATGGCCATGAAATACTGCATTTTTTTAACGGGCTGGGAAAAGTAAAAGTCCACCTTTTTGCTGTCAAATAAAAAGGTAAAGCCCTGGACTCCTAAAAATACTGCCATGGTAAGAGCCAGAAAATATGATCCTGAACCCAAACCTAAAAAGCCCGTCACCACTCCCCACAATTCTTTGGCAATATCTGCCTTTGTGTCTGTATCCGGATTAAATCCTGAATAGGCCACATTTATGGATAAAAGCTCTATGATCCCGAACCACATAAAGGCAAAGAGCGATAAAAGAGCCGTAACCCATGTGCGGTTCTTACTGATGGACCTCTGGAGGCCGTCAACCCTCAATGATCTTTTTGATGTCATAACCGACCACCTCCGTTTCACTGATAAATATCTCCTCTAAGGTAAGAGGCAGCACTTCAAAAAGCAACATATCCATGTCCTTAAAGTTCTCCCTGATAGCCTCTTTAGGCTGGTTTACGGTGTAGGTATAAACCCTGCCCATGTTGTTTTTAATGATTATATCAAGCTTCTCCTCCACAGCCGTCCGATCCTCATCATTTTTGAAAACGCACTGAATCTTGCTGACGGAAAGTTTCATGTCATTAATGTCCCGATCCAAAAGCACACCACCCTGGTGCAAAAGCCCCACATGATCACAGATGTCCTCAAGCTCCCTCAGGTTGTGGGAAGTCAAAACGGGAGTAAGCCCCCTGTCCTCCATATCCCTGGCAAAAAGGCTCTTTGCGGCCTGGCGCATAACAGGGTCAAGTCCGTCAAAGGTCTCGTCACACAGCAGATACTTTGTACCTGCACAAATCCCCAAAATGATGGAAAGCTGCTTTTTCATTCCCTTGGAATAGGCGGCTATCTTTTTTAAGCGGTCCAAATGGAAGTTTTCCATAAGATAGGTAAAGCGGTCCATGGAAAAAGTCTCCGGATATACACCTGCGTAATACTTTGCCATATCATCCGCAGTGGCAGCCGGAAAATAATAGGGGTCATCGGGGATGAAAAACAGATTGCTTTTCACATTGGGGTTATCATAAACATTCTCTCCGTCCACCATTATCTCACCGCTGTCTGAGCGCAGCACTCCGGATAACATACGAAGCAGTGTGGATTTGCCGGCGCCGTTGGTGCCCACCAGGCCGAAAACCTCTCCCTCGCTCATGCTCATGGTGAGATTGTCCACGGCATAGCTTTTGCCGTCATAGGACTTTCTCACATTATTAATATTTATCATTTTTCAATCCTCCCTATAGCCTCGTCAACAAGCTCCTTAAGGTTTAGTGAAAACTCCTTTGCCTCACGAAGCACATCCACAAGCTTTTCGAGTATCTCTTTTTTGTGATTTTCCACCAGGGTATCTCCGCCCCGGACAAAATTGCCCTTGCCCCGGACAGTGTATATGTACCCCTCTCTCTCCAAAAGAGCATAGGCCTTTTGCACGGTGTTGGGGTTGGTGGAAAGCTCCACCGCCAAAGATCGCACAGAGGGCATGGGATCATTTTCGCTCATGGCGCCGACCAGGATCAAACGCTTGTAGTGATCCGCTATCTGCTCGTATATGGGAC
>JAEEGL013746551.1_pt1 | contig 10469 bp, 5 predicted proteins | sample 9134231 | NCBI WGS metagenome assembly JAEEGL01 (sample SAMN16246548, study PRJNA631951) | gut metagenome | biome: gut microbiome; feature: rumen; material: fiber-attached | host: Bos | place: Iran: Karaj | collected 2018-10 | reverse complement strand
GTTTTACGGAGATCATCTCCTTTATACAGAACTTCCTGTTCACTACGATTTTCGCCTTTATCCTCAGCCGCTCCATGGGTACGGACGGCGTCTGGATCGCTTATGTCTGCGGTGAGACTCTGACTCTGCTCATCATAGCCGTCGTCGTCTGGATCAGGAACGGCAGGATCAGCTTCTCCGCGGACGCGTTCTCACTCCTGCCGCGCGACTTCGGTGTGCAGGAGAAGGACTGCATGGAGATGACCATCCGTTCCGCGCAGGAGGCTGCCGTGGCTTCGCGCAGCGCCTTTGAGTTCTGCAAAACCCACGGAGAAAACAACAGGAACAGCATGCTCATATCCCTCTGCGTGGAGGAAATGGTCAACAATATCGTTCAGCACGGCTTCAAGCGAGACAAAAAAGACCACAGCGTTGATATACGCATCCTTTTCAAGGAAGACTCGCGTATCATTCGTATCCGCGACAACTGTGTGAATTTCGACCCGACAAAATACGTGGAACTGCACCGGACGGACGATCCGGTCGCGCATATCGGTCTGCGAATGGTCATGAATATGGTCAAGAGCGCAAACTACGTGAACTCGCTCGGCCTCAACAACCTTACACTGACACTGTAATACCGGCGGCGGGAGAAATATCTCCCGCCGTTTTCTGATTGACACAAAGGTCCTGAACCAGTACTCTGTATGTATGGTCAGACAACGATTCCGATAGTCCGGGGGCATCGTATATGGATGTTTTCAGCCTAATATCTCTTCTCGGCGGACTTGCCATGTTCCTCTACGGCATGCGTCTCATGGGAGACTCCCTGAAGGAAAACTCATCCGGCGCCTTAAAGACCGCGATGAGCAAGGTAACGGACAACCCCATCAAGGCATTCGTTCTGGGCGTTCTCGTCACCGCGCTCATACAGTCCTCCACCGCGACGATAGTCATTACATCCGGCCTTGTCGGCGCCGGCATACTGACTCTTCGTCAGTCTCTCGGCATCATCATAGGCGCCAACGTCGGCACCACCGTCACAGGTCAGATAATACGTCTTCTGGATATAGACGCGTCGGGCGCGTCCATCCTGCGCTTTTTCCAGCCGTCGACTCTGGCTCCTATAGCGCTGATAATCGGAATAATACTCATTATGGCGAGAGTGTTCAAAAACTCGCGCTCCGTGGGCAATATTGCGGTGGGCTTCGGCATTCTCTTTTCCGGTCTTCTCAACATGACGGGCGCCGTGAAATCCCTGTCTGAGTCCGGTCTTATAGAACAGCTGTTCTCCGGTCTCGGCGCGAGCCCCGTCCTCGGATATGTGACCGGCGCCGGCGTCGCCTTCATGCTCCAGAGCTCATCCGCCACAGTCGGTATACTGCAGGCCTTCTCCTCCACGGGCATGCTCACTTTCAAAGCAATATACACAGTGATAGTCGGTATCTATCTCGGCGACTGCGTCACCACCGCCATCGTCTGCTCCATCGGAGCCAAATCCGACGCCCGCCGCGTCGGTATCGTCAACATCCTCTTCAACCTGAGCGAGACCGTTCTGGTGCTCGTGGTCGTGGCGGTGATCCACAGACTTGGCCTTCTGGACGGGCTCTGGGAGAGATCTGTTAACTCGAGTATCATAGCGAACACCAACACCGTGTTCAACCTCTCCTGCGCCATACTGCTTCTCCCGATGCTTCCGGTATACGAAAAGCTCAGCCGCAGGATCGTAAAGGACGAACCGCAGCCCGAGCACAAGTACAAGGACATGATGGAGTCTCTCAACCCCGTGTTCTTCAACACCCCGGCTCTGGCGCTCCAGAGCTGCTACAACACGCTCCTGACCATTTTCTACGCCTCCCGGGGCAACATAGAAAAGGCTTTCCGGCTTCTGGAGCACTACGACGACAAGACGCATCAGGAGCTGCTGGCGGAAGAAGACGAGATCGACACCGTCACCGACGCGCTCAGCCGTTATCTCGTCGGTTTCCTGCCCCATCTCCAGCTCGAATACCATGTCTCGATACTGGACCAGTACTACAAGGTCACCGCCGAGTTCGAACGTCTGGGCGACCACGCCGTGAAGATCGCGGAACACGCCCAGTCCCTCGTCCGCGACAACACCTCTTTCTCCACCGCGGCTCTTTCCGAACTGGCCGTTCTGGAAGCCGCCACCAGCAACATACTCGACGAGACTGAGCAGACCTTCCGGAAACGCGACGTGGACGCCGCCATGAGGATAGAGCCCCTCGTACAGGTCATAGGCGAGCTCATCACCATACTCAAGCGCAACCACCTCAAACGTATGAGCCGCGGCGAGTGCAACGTTTACGCGGACGCCGCCTTTACTGACCTCATGGTGGAATTCCGCAGGATAGCCGACACCTGCTCCAATGTCGGCGTCGCCACGGTGATCCGTGTCAATCCCGAACTTGCCGATCACGAGCACCTTTATTATGAACACATGCATAAGGGCGGAGACGAGGCCTTCAACGCGGCCTACACCCGCGCCCGCACACGTTATTTCCTGCTGCTGCGAAACGTATCTCCGATAGACGACATCCCTGAAAGCGAACCTGAGGAACTGCCGCCTCTGTTCCGGCTCGCGGAAAACCCGGATGAAGAACTGTCCATGGACGATCCCGAGCTGACCGCGGGTCCCGTCGAATAGCATCTCTGGATAAAAACGCCGAAGAAAAGCGGCAGTCCGCGGATCCGCGGGCTGCCGTATTCGTAAAGATCGGGCTGTGATTCAGCCGGACGCTCTCTTTCGTCCGAAGATGCCGTCGCGCCTCAGGCAGATCAGATATACGACCGTGCTCATGGACCAGGTTATCGGGTATATCCATAAAGCGAGGCGTATGTCGTGGTACACGTGGCCTATCGTGGAGAGGACCGCGACTCTTACCGCGCACCAGCATATGAGCATGACAAGAAGCGGCGTCATGGGCCGTCCGAGGCCGCGCATGACGGCGGAGGCTACATGCGAGAAACCGACAAGGCAGAAAAAGAACGAGCTTATACGGGCTTTCTGCACGCCGTACGCTATGACCTGGGGATCCTGGTTGAACGCGGAAACGATATACGGTGCAAAGATGAACACTATGACGCCGATGGCTTCCGTAACAAGTATGGTCCAGAAAAGGCCGAAACGCGCTCCCTTGCGCACTCTCCCGTATTCCCCGGCGCCGATGTTCTGTGATATGAACGTCGACATCGCCATGGAAAAGGCGGTCACCGGCAGGAAGGCGAATCCTTCCGCCTTTATATACGCCCCGATACCCGCCATCGCTGCGGATGAGAACGAGTTTATATAGGACTGGATCAGAACGTTCGACAGATCGATGACGCAGTTCTGTCCGGCAGTGGGCAGTCCGAATTTCGTGATCTCCTTCATATCCTGCAGATCAAACCGAACACTGTGCAGACGTATCCTGATGCTGTCGTCTCTGCGCACCAGCCTTCTTCCCGCCATGACTGCGGCGGCACACTGGGACAGTACGGTGGCCAGCGCGGCACCGTCCACTCCCATGCGGAACACCGCGATGAAAACGATGTCCAGCACGATATTCACGAGCGAACAGATTATGAGGTAGTAGAGAGGGTGTTTCGAGTCGCCGCTCGCCTGCAGGATCCCGACGAACGTGTTGTACATCACGAACCCCGTGCTTCCGCCGAAATATATCTTCAGATACAGCGACGCCTCAGGGAACACGTCGTCAGGAGTCCCCATGAGTCTGAGGACGCCGGGGGTCAGCAGAACTCCCGCCGCCGTCATCAGCACGCTGAACGCGATGCCCATGGCGACCGTTGTATGCACCGCGCTGGCAGTTCTCTCGTGATCCTGAGCTCCTATACGTCTCGCTATGACGATGCCTGCGCCTATAGAAAACCCGAGGAAGAACCCAACCGCCATGAAGACGATTGCTCCGGTCCCCGTCACCGCGGCGAGGGCACTGCTGCCGATAAGATTGCCCACGATGATGGCATCGGCCGTATTGTAGAACTGCTGGAACAGATACCCGATGAAGATGGGCAGCGCGTATCTGATTATTTTTCCGGATATGGGTCCCTCAGTCAGGAGGGTATCCGGCGTTTTCGTGTCGTTCATGTCTCTTGTTTCCCGTTAAAACAGTTGTAAATAGCTTATGCTGTAATATAATAACTCTCATCAGGCCGTATTTCAATCTTACGGCGGCATTTTGGCCGAAAAACGTGTATTTTCAGGTGTTTTTGCAATATGCAAAGCGGGCGGAAAGCCTTTCGCAACCGGCAGTTGCGGAAGTTCCAAGCCGGATTTATGGTCTGCGCCCGCCGCTTTTGATATATTCTGATCAGCCGGACGGGAAAACGGTCCGAAACGAATATGGAGGTCTGAAAGATGATACTTGCGGACAAGATAATAGAACTGAGAAAGAAAAGCGGATGGTCCCAGGAGGATCTTGCCGAGAAGATGGACGTCAGCCGCCAGTCCATTTCCAAATGGGAGAGCGCGCAGTCGGTCCCCGACATGGGGCGGATCGTCCGCCTGTCCGAGCTGTTCGGCGTCAGCACGGACTACCTTCTGAAAGACAGTATAGAGTTCGAGGAGCCGGCGGAGGACGTTTACTCCGATTCTCCTCTCCGTACAGTTACGATGGAGGAGGCGTCGGGCTTCCTGCGCATGCGCGAACACAATGCGCCCCGCATCGCGCTAGGCGTCATGCTCTGCATCCTCTCTCCCGTGCTTCTCATCCTACTGGGCGGAGCGAGCGAATACGGCGTGCTGACGCTGACCGAGAGCCAGGCCGTCGGCATCGGCCTCGTAGCGCTGTTCGTCCTCGTCGGCTGCGCCGTAGCGCTCTTCATAACATGCGGCCTGCGCTCCGGCAAATACGAATATATTGAAAAAGAACCCATCGAGACGCTCTACGGCGTGGACGGCATGGTAAGGGAACGCAGGGACCGCTACCAGTCCACCTTCTCCGTCCGTCTGACGGTCGGGATCGTCCTCTGCGTAGTATCCGTGATCCCTCTGTTCCTGAGCATCTTCCTGAACGGGGGCAACGAGTTCATATCCGTCCTCGGCGTATGCGCGATCCTCGTGCTGGTCGCGGTCGGCGTCATGCTCATAATCAGTGTGTCTGTGATCTGGGACGGCTTCAAGCAGCTCCTAGAAGAAGGCGACTACTCACGCGCGGAAAAGGCCGACTCCAAGAGATACGGATGGATAAGCGGAACCTACTGGATGCTCGTGACCGCAGGTTTCCTCGCTTGGAGCTTCATTACGAACAGCTGGGACCGTTCCTGGATCGTCTGGCCGGTCGCCGGCGTCGCGTACGGCGCGTTCTACGCCATACTCAAGGCCGTCGGCCGGAAAAACGGCTGAAACCCGGATATCTCCACGCGTCCCGCGTTTTTGAACGCGGGACGTTTTTTTATGCTAAAATATACACGCACGTGTAACCTTGCGGCATGATCCTTCGCTTATATGGGTGAAGGCCTTTAACGCATGAAAGGAGGCGGCCCGAATGGATGACGCACAGATCGTAGAACTGTATCTCTCAAGGGACGAAACCGCTATATCCGAGACGGCCGCCAAGTACGGTCAGAGACTGCGCCTGATCGCGGAGCGCATACTGGGCGATCCCCCGGCTGCTGAAGAATGCGAGAACGAGACATACCTGAAGGCGTGGGGACTCATCCCTCCTAACGAGCCGCGTACGTATCTGTTCGCGTTCCTGGGCAGGATAACGCGGCACCTCGCCATCGACGAGTACAGGAAAAACGCTCCCGCGCGCCGGGCACTCGTATGCGAGCTCACCGACGAGATGGCGGAGTGCATCCCTTCTCCCGGACGCGCTGAGGAGGGCGCTGAAGCAGGTGATCTGTGCCGCAGCATAAACGCCTTTCTCGGGACATGCACCGAGCAGCAGCGATGCGTTTTTGTAAGAAGATACTGGTTCTTTGACCCGGTCTCCGAGATCAGCAGACGGTACGGTCTCTCCAAAAGCAACGTAAAGACGACGCTGTTCCGCCTCAGGGAGGGGCTGCGCCGTCATCTGGAAAAGGACGGTTACACGATATGAACGAATTTGAGCTTCTCGACGCCGTAGGCGGCATCGATGAAAAATACGTGGTGGAGGCTTCCGCCGAAAAGAAAAGCGCCGGGAGGCGCTGGGTGAGATGGGGCGCGATGGCGGCATGCATCTGCATCGTCGCGGCCGGCGCAATATACGCGATACCCCGTCTCAATACACACGGCGCCGAGATGAACGGCGACATAAAGCCGGCTCCTTCCGCTGCGCCGGCCTCCGTTCCGGCCGTTGACGGCGGGGATACGGCCGAAGGACGCGGCGTGTATATCCCCGCGATAGAACTGCCGTCGGACGTGCCGGAAGGCACGCAGATGGATATGATCGCTCTCATCGTCTACCGGGGCGCAATCTATACCCAGTCCGAATACTACATGGGCGGCGACGCGGCGGCTGTCGACGGTCTCGTCGGCGAATACCTCGGCACCTCGGACGGCTCTATAAACGAGTGGTCCTCGCGTGAGGAATACGGACGGGATTACGCCGGCAGCATCCCGGGCGATTTCTACGCCGTAAAAGGCTACGACCCCGACTTCCGGATCTGTCTCCGCCAGGAGGTCACCGATGAGAACGGAAAACCCGGTCTGTTCATCCAGTTTCTCGACCACATGAACGGCATCCGTCTTGAGACGGGCGAAGACCTGTACGGGAGCAGGCTGCACCTGCGCGGGCGTGTCGGACGCGTCGACTGGCAGTACCACGACGACTGGGATTACAACCGCGGAAACATCAGGACCGCGGAACTTGAGCCGGGACAGTGGGAAGAGTTTCTGGACGCAGTCTGTGCCGGCGAATTCGTATACGTCTGGGATCCGGACTCCGACTTCTACGAAGGCGTGCCCAAAAGTTCCATCTACAGCACTCCGAACCAGGCCCATCTGTTTCTCAGGCTCGACGACGGCACGACGGTAAGGCTGAGGCTCATCGAGGGCGGTTACGTCGGATTTGACGGCCCGGCAGGCGTCTGGTACTTCGTAAAGATCCCCGGAGAATCGTTCGACGCGATGTACGACTCCTGCGGCGGCTCCCATGAGACCGGCTGGACGATCAAGGGAAAATAAGCTTTGAACTCAATACCCGACATAACAGCGCCGGCCCGATCGGATGATCGGGCCGGCGCTTATTTCATCTGATGTTTTTATCAGACGGCGTGTGATTTGACCATGGCGCTGATGAATCTCATGAACATCGTCGCCACTTCCGCACGGTTTGCGGTGCCCTGCGGATCTATGGTGCCGTCCGGCCTTCCGGCGATCATGCCGGCGCCGACAGCCCACTTGACATCATCGACCGCCCACGCGCTGACTGTATCGCCGTCGCTGAAGGCGTCGAGACTGTCGACCGGCGTGAACTCATAGCCGAGATAGTTCATATAGCGGTGCAGGAGCGCTGCCATCTCTTCGCGGGTGATGCTACGGTTCGGTCTGAACGTGCCGTCGCCGTAGCCGTTCACAAGGCCGTTCTCGGCGGCCCAGTTTACGGCCTCCGCATAGTAGGCGCCATCTTCTACATCGTCGAACGCCATGTTGCCCGCGGCCTCAGGCCTGTTCTCGAGACGCCACAGGACGGTGACGAGCATTCCGCGCGTCATCTCATAACCGGGCGCGAACAGATCCTCAGTGATTCCGAGGAACAGTTCGTGGCTCGATACGAACTTAACAGCTCCGTCAAACCAATCGCCGTCATCGACGTCGTCGAACGGCTTGGCGTTCCTGATGATCTTTATCGTGGCGGGACCGTCGAGCAGAGCATACGCGTTGCCGTTCTCAACGAGGGACTTTTCTACGAGGTCGAGTATCTCGCCCGTCTCCGGGTCGATGATAACAACGACGTCTCCGTCTTCAGCGTTCTTCACCTGAACGAATATGCCGCCGGGCACGGGATCCAGCGGTTCGCCGTCACCGTCTTTCACCGTGATCGTGATGGTGCCGTCATCGTTCTTCTCGCCGCTGCCGTCAGCGTCGACGTCGGGATCGACCGGGATCACTATGACGTCGGGTTCTGCGGGTGCGGGCGGATTGTCCGGCACGTAGGGCGGAAGATCGTTGTTCTGCTCCCACTGTGCGGTGAACGTCACGTCACCGTCGACTGTGTACTGGTCGCCCGCCTGATACGTCTGACCGTTGAGATCCCAGCCCTTGAACGTGTATCCGCTGCGGGTCGGGGTGGGCAGAGTCACCGTTTCTCCGGACGCCTTGACCTCGGATGCGGGATTCACGCTGCCGCCTGCTGGATCATAGGTGACAGTGGCGCCCCAGACAGCCGTCAGGGTCTCATTGTCCTCTACCTTGTAGTTGTCGTTGGGTCCGTAGACGTTGCCGTCTTCGTCCTTCCAGCCTATGAAGGTGTAACCGTCCCTGCCGTCAGGCGCGGGCAGTTTCGTCTCGTCGCCGATGGGCTTGACTATAGCGGTCTCATCGCCCTGAACTTCCGGATCGGGATCGAGGGTGATCGTCGCGCCCCAGACAGCCGTCAGAGCGTCGTTGCCGTTCACTGCGTACTGGTCGTTCGGTCCGTAAGTGTCCGTTCCGTCGCTCCAGCCAAGGAACACATGATCATTGGTGTTGGAGGGAACAGGCAGGCTGATGTTTTCACCGTCGGCAGCGACGATGGGATTCTGCGTGCCTTCAGGCAGCGTGCCTTCACCCGGGTCGAGGGTGATCGTGCCGCCCCACTTGGCTGTCAGGGTCGCGTCGCCGTCGACAGTGTACTTGCCGCTGTCGTCGAGCGCCGCAGGGGTATCGCCGTCATACCAGCCGATGAACGTCTTTCCGCTGTTGACAGGAGTCGGCAGATCGATCTTCTCGCCGTTTGCCGCTACGATGGGATTATCTCCGGATACTGTCGCTCCGGTGCCGGGCACGAGAGTGATCGTGCCGCCCCAGACAGCGTACATGGTCTCGTTCTTGCTGACCGTGTATTCAGCGCCGGTCTTGTAAACTGTGTCGTCACCGGCGTCGCTGCCTCTCTGCCAGCCGACAAGAGTGCTGCCGGTCTTGGTAGCGTTGGGCAGTGTGATCTTTGTGCCGACTTCGCCGGTCACGGGATTGGTCGCGGGATTCAGTGTCGCGCCGTCGATATTGGCAAAGTCGATTGATGCATTGTATACCGCGTTGAAGATCGCGGCTCCGGTCACGGTGTACTCGTAACCGGCCTGATAGATGCTATTGGAAGTACCGAGCCTCCAGCCGGCGAATGTGGTATCCGGGAGGCTTGCGCCCGGCATGGTTATCTTGTCTCCGACCTGATATGATCCGCTGGGATCCGTCACGCCCTGTGCGAAGCTTCCGCCGTTGAGATTGAAGGTCACGGTGGTGCCCCAGACGGCTGTGAGGGTTATAGTGATCTCATCAGTCTCAGGGATCGTGTAGCTTCCGTTATAGATCGCCGTGCCGTCGCTCCAGCCGGCGAACGTGATTCCTTCGTCGTTGGTGGGTATCGGCAGATTTATCGAGGCACCCACCTTACCGGACATGCTTCTGGGGCTGACCGTGCCGCCGTTGGGGCTGAAATGGACAGTTACCTCCTTCGGCGTCCACTGAGCGGTGAGAGTAACTATGGCAGCCGTCGCTGTCGAGGGTGCGGGTACGGTATACGGGCTCGTAACCGTACTGTTGCCCTCATCCTTCCATCCTGCAAAGGTGTATCCCACGCGGGTGGGTTCGTCAGCAAGCGTTACGGAAGCGCCGACGTAGGTGCTGATATCTTTGCTCGTTGTATCATTGCTGAAATGGCCGCCGTTTGCATCGAGCCTCAGCGTCACGGGGTTGCCGGCCCAGTTGGCGGTGAACGTTATGGTCCCGTTTGCCGCGGACACGGGGATGACGAATTCAGAGCCGGCATTGTATGTGCTGTTGTTATAGCTCCAGTTCGTCAGCGTATAGCCGGTGCGTTCAGCGCCCGGCAGTGTGATGGTGTCGCCGACCTTCGCGCTGGTGGCCGGTGTTCCAGTCACAGATCCTCCGGCTGCATTATACGCGATGGTCACGGGCTTGCCTTCCCACGTGCCGCTGAGGGTAATGTCGCCGTCAACGGTGAGCGGGCTGCTTACAGGAGCTCCGGTAGCATCGATCCAGCCCTTGAAGGTGTATCCGTCTTTGACAGGCGTCGGGAGAGCCAGAGATGTACTGTTATCGTATATGCCTGAGATATCCTGATCGGGGGAACTGAAACCCGCGCCTTCGCCGGGCTGCAGCGTGATCCGGCCGCCCCACTTAGCGGTATATGTCTGATCTCCGCTGACAGTTTCCTTTACCGCAGGATTCCAGCCTCTCCACTGATAACCGTTTCTGAAAGGCGTACCTTCGAACGCGGGCGTGGCAAGACCATCGAGAGCCTGGGTAAACGTCTCGTCCTCAAAGACTACTGTGCCGTCTACGCCGTCAGTGTACCTGATCGTCCGATATTCCGTTCTGTCGT
>JAEEGL013497286.1_pt1 | contig 10469 bp, 10 predicted proteins | sample 9134231 | NCBI WGS metagenome assembly JAEEGL01 (sample SAMN16246548, study PRJNA631951) | gut metagenome | biome: gut microbiome; feature: rumen; material: fiber-attached | host: Bos | place: Iran: Karaj | collected 2018-10 | reverse complement strand
TTAAGCCATTCACTAATTTGACTCATTTGAGGTTCATAAGTGACATACATTTCTACTGGCTTATTATGACGGTACATATAGTCTCTCATAGAGGCATATTGATAACATAAGTTATCCTTAAGTGGTTTTTCTTGGATTTCACTTCTTGCGTCTCTAGCACCTTTAATTAACGCTTCAACATCAATACCAGCACACGCTAATGGGAAAGTACCAACAGCGGTGAAAACACTATAACGACCACCGATATCACCAGGTAAGACATAAGTGACATAGCCTTCTTGTGTCGCTAAGGTTTTTAAAGCGCCTTTTTCTTTATCGGTAGTGGCAAAGATGGCTTTTCTAGCTTTTTCTTTACCAACTTTATTTTCTAAAAGTCCTTTTAACAATCTAAAAGAGATACTTGTTTCAGTGGTGGTACCACTCTTAGAAATAACGTTAATCGCAAAGTTCTTATCTTTGAGATAATTCATCACTTGAGCCACATAATTTGGTGAGAATGTTTGACCCATAAAAATGATTTCTAATTTATCTGGACTTTTTAAGCCGTTGAGTGCTTCTAAAGCGCTTCTAGCGCCTAAATAAGAACCACCAATACCACAGACGACTAAAACATCAAAGTTGTCTCTTACATACTTTGCGTCTTTAATGATTCTAGCTAATTCTTCTTTATCGTAATTGATTGGCCAATCAACCCAACCAAGGAAATCATTGCCAGCCCCTGTTTTGTTTTTAATAACTACGTTAATCTCTTTAACTTTTTGTTCATAACCTTTTAAAACATCTTCGGTCATGAGCTTATTTAATCTTAATTCGAGCATATCAATTCTCCCCTTTTTCAATATTCTCGTAAGCTTCTTTAATCCATGAATCTAATTTTTCTTTAAGTGGCAAGAATTCATCTTCACTAGTGGTGGGCATTCTTCTTTGATTAGTGTGACTAGAATACATTTCTTCTTGTGGCACTTGTTTATAAGACACTCTTAAGAAACCGTTATCTTTATCAATAGATAAAATCTTCACTTTGATTTCATCCCCAACAGATCCGTACTTTTCAATATCACGAATAAATGAATCAGAAATCTCTGAAATATGTAATAAACCAGTTACTCCATCTTCAAAAGACATAAAAAGAGCATATGGCTTAACATTATATACTTTGCCTATAACTAATTGTCCGACTTGATACTTCATAATAAACACCTATCACCTAAAATGATACCACCAGTGTAAAAGAAAAGGTAGATGTTTATCTCTACCTTACTTATTTGCTAAGCTGATTTCTTTTCTCTTCAATTTCTCTTGAGCGGAAATCAAATCAATTAACATTTTAACAACCTTGTCCATTTCACCGTTCGCACTATAATCGGCTTCAACGATGAAGTCACAACGATTGTCGTCATAGATTTGTTGAACAACTTCCTTATCATCCTTTGGATGAATAGCGATGCTATGACCACCGTTTTTCTTAACAAGAGTCATACTTGGAATGTCAGTCATTCCATCACCAACGTAGATGATGTTCTTATACTCGACACGGTGATCAGGAGTTTTCTCATTAACACCCGCATCATCAGTGGCTTTAATCGCACCTTTAGCGATTCTAAAGAAGAACTGAGTTTTTTGTGTGAAGTTAATCGCCATCTTTGGCCAGCAAGCCTCACCGTTTTCATCGTACAAGAATTCACAGCCATAGATTTGCTTAAATTCATCAACGATGGAACAGCCTTCAACGATTTCCTTAGTACCACTTGAGACTAAGTAGTGTTCGACGATGATACCCTTTTCTAAAGCATAGTCGTTAATACGTTTGAACCAAGTAGTGACACCAGGATAGAACTTAATTGCCTTACCGCATTCTTGCAAATATTCTTTGGTCATCTTAATGCCCTTTTCTTTTGCAAATTTAATCATGCAGTACATATAAGAAAGGATTCTTTCAACTTCGTATTTTTGTGATAGTTTTCCAGTTTCACCCCAGAACTCATCAGGAGTCATACCGAGGTTTGGAATAAAGGTATAATTTTGCATATCAGTTGTGGATAATGTTTTATCAAAATCATACAGAATTGCAACGATTGGTTTGCCCATAGTTATAACCTCCTTTAATATTATCTCAAAAATGATAATATTAGTCAACTTTATGTATCTCACCTACAGACAATGTGCTAGAATTCTCGTATGGAATTATTTCTCCTTATTCTCCGTAATACCGCTATCGCTTTAGTGGGTACATATCTTGTTTTCGTTCTTCTCGATGTGATTTTTGTGATCTCTTTTTCCTCGATTCTTTCACAACACGATCACGATTTATCCCTCATTCTCACAAATAAAAAAGATAATCTCGATAAACTAGTAGCCTTGCTTAATAAACATGGTGTTAAGCTTGAAAAGAAAAAGGTCGAAGACTTAGCGAATTTCGATTTAAAAGCCATCGAACATCAAGATGGAGAAGAGGCTAAAAACGCTAGAATTTTATTAACCTCTCTTTCTGAATATTTCTTATATGCTGCTAGAGAAAACGAAAAGGTCACTAATGAACCTGAATTTGAAGAGATTGCAAATAACATTGACGAACAAGAAAAAATTTACCGTCAGCATCTAGTTTTATATAACGCTGATGTCTTAGGATATAACTTCTGGATTTCATTCTTCTTAACTCGTTATATCTATAAGATATTGAAAAGAAAGACAAAAGATATCATTTCGTAAAGAGATAATAGGCGTTTTTCTTGTATAAACTCATCGATTTTCATAAAATAACAACCGAGTGGTTGTTTTTTTATTAAAACAATCATTAATTAAAAAAGTTTAATTCTCGTTCGTGTATATAAAAGAAAGAAGGAACAAAGTATGAAAAAAGAACCAATCAAGTTCAGTGATTACAAACTCGTGATTCCTAATATGAGAAAGTTCATCAAAAAGATGGAACAATTTGTTAACGAATTAAAAGCTTGTAATAACGCTGAAGAAGCTAGCAAAATCATCAAAAAGCTCAACAAATTCAATAGCGAAATTGAAACTCAAGTATCTGTTATCTATGTCTTATATTCATGCGATACAACCAATCCAGAATACGCTAAAGCACAAGAATACTTAGATGAAGTTTCTCCAACATTCTCTAAATATGGTCAAGCCGTCCTTAAAGTTTTAGCGGCCGCTCCATATCGCGCGGAATTAGAAAAGAAGTTTGGCTCATTCTTATTTAAGAAATTTGATCTCTCCTTAAAGACATTTGATGAAAAGATCATGCCTGAACTTTCTAAACAAAACAAACTCACTAGTGAATATGATTTAATCTTCGGTAGTGCACAAATCGAATTCAGAGGCGAAACATTAAATCTCTCACAATTAGGTAAATATTTACAAGATAGTGATAGAGAAACAAGAAGAGCCGCTGCTAAAGCCATGGATAAATGGTTAGGCGAACACGAACAACGTATCGGTGAAATATATGGTGAATTAGTCAAATTAAGAGACACAATGGCTAAGAAGCTTGGTTATAAGTCCTTTATTGAATTAGGCTACTATAACTTAGGTAGAACCGACTATAACGCTGATATGGTTAAAGTCTATCGTGAACAAATCGCTAGAGAAGTTGTCCCAGTTTGTAACAAGCTCTACAAACAACAAATGAAAAATCTTGGTATTAAGAAACCTCAATACTATGATTACAACTTAATGTTCAAGAGTGGTAATCCAAAACCAGCGGGTGATCCAAAATACCTCGTTGACCAAGCACAAAAGATGTATTCATCTTTAGGTAAAGAAAGTAAAGAATTCTTTGACTTCATGGTCAAATACGAACTTATGGATCTTGAAGCGAGAAAAGGCAAAGCTCCAGGTGGCTATTGCACATACTTCCCAGATTATAAATCTCCATTCATCTTCTCTAACTTCAATGGTACATCTGGTGACGTTAATGTCTTATGCCATGAAGGCGGTCACGCTTTCCAAGCATATTTAAGTAGTGGTATCAAAGTCCCAGAACTTATGAACCCAACCTTAGAAGCTTGTGAAATCCACTCTATGAGTATGGAATTCTTTGCCTGGCCATATATGGATGGTTTCTTCGGTAAAGATGCTGAAAAGTATAAATATTCCCATCTTGCAGATTCCATCGAATTCTTACCATATGGTATCACCATTGATGAATTCCAACACTGGGTCTATGAACATCCAAACGCTACACACGACGAAAGATGCGCAGCTTATAAAGAAATCGAATCCCGTTATACTCCACACAAGAAGTATGATGAATGCCCAACCTTAAACAAAGGTACATGGTGGATGAGACAAAGCCACATCTTCGGTACTCCATTCTATTACATTGATTACACCTTAGCCCAAGTAGTGGCCTTCCAATTCGCTGTTGAGAATATGAAGAACCATGAAAAGACATGGAAGAAATATATCAAGCTTTGTAAGATGGGTGGTAAATATCCATTCTTAGAACTCTTAGAAAGAAATCACTTAAGAAATCCATTCATTGATGGCAATATCCGTAAGGTCATTAAACCATTAACTAAAGTTCTTAAAGGATTTGATACCACTAAGATGTAAAAGTTAAGGCCTCGAGAAATCGGGGCCTTTTTAATAAATAAAAAACTCCAACAAATCGTTGGAGTATCTTTCAAGTGGTGCGCGAGATGAGAATCGAACTCACACAGGGAATCCTATACGCCCCTCAAACGTACGCGTCTACCAGTTCCGCCACTCGCGCATCAAACTGCTTGATTATTGTAAGAAATCGCAACATAAAAAACAAGAACTATTTATAGAAGATACAAAAAGAGGGCTTTTTAAGCCCCCTAATTGTTTATTGAATGGTAAATTATTTCTTTTTAGCTAAGAAAGCAGCGGCTGCTGGTAAGATTGCAAAACCACCAGCGACGATAGCGAAGATACCACCGATAACCCAACCAGCACCAATAGTAATGCCATCTGTATTATTCCATTCATTAGCACCGGCGAATGATGGGATAACGATGAACATAAAGATACCGGCTAAGACAAAGCATGTTAATGCAACGATGTCTAAGATGCCTGAGAATTTTTCTAAAGCTTTGACTTTCAATAATGGTAAGACAATTCCGCATAAAACAACGAGCATACCAGCAAGAATGAGAATCCAAGCAATTAAACCTAAAGCGGCAGCCTTGTATTCTGGATCCAATAAGCCAGTTGATTTGTGACCAAAGATAGCGGTGGTTCCGCTAATGTCGAATTTGCCTAAAATACCACTGTCAACGGTCATAGCGTTTGTCGCCATCATCAACACAAAAGCGATAACAGCAAAAACTAAAGAAAAGATTCCTGCGAATTGTAAAAACTTTTTCATTATAAGTTCCCCTTTGTATGTACTTTAATTTTAAAATTGTTATTTCCAAAATAAAAGAGGTTTTTTAAGCCCCTTGTCTTTTATTTTTGCGTTTTGAACTAAATAGCGAATAAATAATTATTGCTATAAATGCCGACCCACCAATGGCTAGAAATACAATTGAAAGAACTGTATAAGTTGTTAACATCATTCTATTAGTGGTGCCATAAATATCGACGACACCAATAAATATTGAACGAACAGTGAGCATGGCTACACCGAAGTTATAGATGCACTCGGTGAGTGTTCCAGGAACTTTATCAATAGGGGCAAATGCTAGAGCAATATACACGCCCACGCCTAGTATACAAGGAATTAGCCAAGCTAAATACATTGCAGGAGAAAAGACATTGTTACTAAACATTTCATAAACGGTACCAAATAGACCAATGAATATAGTGATACCAATATAAAGATAAAGTGACTTTAAGACATTAGTCTTGATTTTTGCCGATATAAACAATGTCACTCACCTCCCTTTGTTTGACTGTTGGGTCGCCTTCCAATTGGCCAGGTGTATTCACTAAATGTCCTAATCTATTCGCGTTACCTGTACCATCATCAAGATACATTGTTGCGGAGCCACCGCCATCGAGATTGTAAGCTGTTTCACAATGTAAATCTTTCATGATGCTACCTAAAGTGAACAAAGAAAGACCTCTACTTTCGTTATTTCTACCATCTGAAACAATAAAACAATAGTGGCATGGAGAAATAATTCCAATTGCACATCTTTGATTTCTATTGCCACTTAACGCGACACCGACTTCTTCATTTTCGCTTACGGATACTTCATGGTCTTTAACTAATGCTGGACCAAAGGAGAATACTTGCCATGGATTTTGTGCGGTCACTTCTTCGAAAGAAGTGTCTTTTTCGTCAATGATGGCGAAAGTACCATCGCCACGAATGATTAAGTCTTCCGCTTTAGAAGTGGTGCCTCTCATACGATTGAGATTCTTAGTGTTTCTTAAAGGTACACCGTTTCTAATAACGAAACCACCCTCTTGTTCACCATATGTATCACCGTTGATGGCTAAGATACCTTTCTTACGTTTGCAAATATCGCTTGTTCTTTCTTTGATATGCATACCATATGTATCTTTCGCTAAGGCGGTTTTGAAATATTCTAGAGATTTAATTCTTATATCAGCGACATAATATGTTGTTGTATTAGCGTTATCTCTATGAGTGGTGATATCAATATAAATATCTGAATCTGAATAATGTTCTCTTTCTCTAAAATCTTTTTCAGGAGTAAATAACGCAGCGATTTGTTCTTCAGTTAAATTCTCATAGTATTTATCGTTACCTTGGCTAGAACTTTGACCGTTACTACTAGAAAAGCTGTGTGAAGAATAACTAGCACTATTGGAAGAACTGGTGTTGTTATTGCTTGAAGAAGTAGAAGGCTTATAAGATGATGGCACTCCAAAAGAGAAACTACTATTGTGATCTATATCTACTGATTTAGCGTACTTAACGATAATGAAAGTATCAAGAAAAGAGTAGGTAGTGAAACAAACACCTATAACAGTAAAGATGATTGGTAAAACTATTTTCTTCACTCTTTTTTCTTCTTTCTAAAGACGAATAGTCTTTGAATAATCCAACTTACTATAAACATTGTACCTTCTACAATAATCTTCGCAAGTACTTCGTACATACCCGCTTTACTGGTCAATAACCACACAAACGTTGTGTTAACCGCTAAAACGAATGCAGCAAGCGCGGCATATTCCAATAAGGCTTTCCAAACTTTCTTCTTACTCCTAAAGACAAAAATGTAATTAAGTGTGAAATTAACTGACGCACTGATGATTCTTGCAGTAATATTACTTCCGATAATCCAATACTGCCAGGCATCTGTTGTTGGGTCTACAAAGAATGTTTTAGCTAACCACGTAAATAAAGTGAATAAACCAAAATCGACTAAAAAGCCAGTGAAAGAAGCCGCTGAAAACTTCAATACTTCAAAGAATATCTTCATCGTATCCTTAAAAGGATTATAGTGAGTTCCAGCGTTATCATTTACATATATTGTTTCAATCTTTACTTCACTAACAGTGATATCACTTCTCACTGCATCAAGTAAAACGTTCATCTCATATTCATATCTATCGCCTTTAATGGCAATCATTCTTTCTAATAAATTAGAATTAAAGGCTCTTAAGCCGGTTTGTGTGTCATAAATCTTATGATGAGTGGAAAACAAAAATGATGCTCTTGCCATAAAGTTACCAAAGCGGCTTTTAAATGGTGCCTTCTTGTCAAAGAAGCGACTGCCTAAAACAAGAGTGTTGTTTTCGTGATTTTCACATTCATCACATATCTTAACAGCGTCACTGACTTTATGTTGTCCATCTGAGTCTAGTGTCACAATGATACAATCTTGGAAATTATCTTTAATAAATTTTAATCCATATTTTAAGGCGTAGCCTTTACCATGGTTTTCATCATAAGTGAGGTAGTGGACTTCTCTAGGTAAACGAGAAAAGACATCATTATAGCTTGGCCCGCTTCCATCATTAACAACAACCACAGTAAAATCTTTTGCTAAAAGTTCGTTTGTAACGTCCAGCAAAACATCATCTGGTTCATAAGACGGGACTAGGGCCACTCTAAGTTTCATGGTTTGATAATATTATAATGACCTTAAATATAACTAAAAAACAGCATCTATCGATGGAAATGCGATTATCATGCTGTTCTTATTAACTGTTTATTTTTGAGTTTGTTCTGGCTTACGTTTGTAGAGAATATATTTCCTTGTGAAGTAATTCCAAATAAGACCAACAAGGGTTTTAAGAACAAACGCTACTGTATAGAGCCAGAAGACTAAGTCTCCCCAGAATTGGAACTTCAAGATGTAGTCAATGCTACATTCATTAATATTCACACCTGGCGCATGGGAGAATAGAATTCTACATCCTTCATATGTCACAAAGCTTAAACCATAAGCAATCGCACTGAAGACGACAAATAGAATCACAAACTTTGTGGACTTAGTAACAGCTTTATCTTGTTTGCCTCTAAACACCCAATAAGTAGATAAAATGTAGTTTAAAATAACACCGACGATAAAACCTGCTAGTAATGAGATAGCGGATTTAGCTATATCACTTGGTAAACCAGCGCATATTCTTAAGAACAACGAGGTGGTGAAGTAGTCTGCTGCAGCGCAGATAACGCCTGTAATAAGGAACTTAATTAGTTCCCAGGTATTTTCTTTTTTATTCATAAATTAAAGTCCTAACATTGGTCCGAACAAGAATGTCCAGAGTAAGAAGTAAGTGAGTAATGTAATAACGTCAACTAATGTTGTAGTGAAAGGACCACATACAACAGCAGGATCGAGCTTAATCTTTTTGGCTAAGAATGGAAGCATACAAGCGACCATACGAGAAACGACCATAGCGACGAATAATGTTGAAGCAATTAAACCAGAAACAACAAGCTTAACGCTCATTTCTGACATGTTCCAATCAGGATGTGCTTCTTTAACGCCCTTGATGGATTCTCCGACATTAGCAATGCCAACGCTTGTTTCAAATAAAATCCATGCGAACGCAAATGCGCCGACAATCGCCGCGATGCATAACGCAACACGTAATTCTTTCCAGAGAACACGTTTGAAGTCACCTCTATCAAATTCATCCAAAGAAATAGAACGAACGATAAGGGTAGTGGTTTGGCCACCAGCGTTACCACCGGCATCGGTTACTAATGACATGAAGAATGATAATAAAGTAAGAGAAGCAATTGCACCTTCAAATCTAGAAATGATTAAGGTTGAGAACATTTGCAGGACAATCAAAATAAGAATCCATGGCACGCACTTCATAACTAACTTATAGACGGGTGTCTTTAAGTATGGTTCGTCCATGTTGGAGATTTGATTTAAGTGAGCGATATCTTCAGTCGCTTCTTCAACGATGATGTCAACCACGTCGTCGATGGTGATGATACCAATGATTTTGTTCTCATTGTTCACAACCGCCATAGCGTTAAGGTCATAACGTTTAAACATGTTAGCGACTTCTTCTTGGTCGTCATTAACATTACATGTGACAAAGTCACGGTCCATAACGTTATCTAATGTTTCATCGTCATCAGCGAAGATTAAATCATCCAAGTTAATGGTGCCTTTAAGATTACGTTTAGAGTCTCTAACGAAAACGGTATAAACGGTTTCCGCATCTTTACCACGTTTACGAATAATCTTAAGAGCTTCTTTAACTGTTAAGTCGTCTTTCATATCGAGATACTCAGTGGTCATTACTGAACCAGCGGTGTTCTCTTTGTAGTTTAAAAGGTTATTGACGTCTTTTCTTAAATCAGCAGGACATGCTTTAAGAACTCTAGCCACAACATTGGCAGGCATTTCTTCCAAGGTATCGACGATATCGTCAGCGAAGGAGTTCTCTAATAATTCAATCAATTGCTTATCAGTGAAAGCATTGATGATCATCTCTTGTTGATCAGTAGTTAATTCTGTGAAGAAATCACCGGTATATTCACTTGTGACTGTTCTAAAAATATAAAGGAAAACAGCAGCATCATCGACTTCATCTAATGCTTCAGCGATATCGATGTTAGGAACTGTTTCAAAGATTTCTTTAATTTCTTTGGCGTTTCTGTTCTTAACAGCGGCAAGAATGCGATCAGTTAATAATTCTTCGACAATTTCTTCCATTAAAATTTCCTCGCCTTAATTTTGCACATTAAAAACATTATTGCAACAAAAAATAAACTTTCTTCATTAATTAATGAATTATTATAAGAACTTTGCTAGAATACTATTCGCAAGAAAGAAGGCAATTTCATGAAAGAAATTTTAGTTGAAACAAGTGCTCGTCACATCCACGTGACAGAAGAACAATTCAAAATATTATTTGGCGCTGATGCTAAGTTAGAAGTTAGAGCGCCATTATCCCAACCAGGTCAATTCGTCTCATTCTCTCGTTTAGACATCGTTGGTCCAAAGAAAACAATCGCAAACGTTTCCATCCTCGGACCTTTCAGAAAAGCTGGTCAAGTCGAAGTCAGTGCTACTGATGCTCGTACATTAGGTGTTCCAGCCGTCATTAGA
>JAEEGL013416279.1_pt1 | contig 10469 bp, 7 predicted proteins | sample 9134231 | NCBI WGS metagenome assembly JAEEGL01 (sample SAMN16246548, study PRJNA631951) | gut metagenome | biome: gut microbiome; feature: rumen; material: fiber-attached | host: Bos | place: Iran: Karaj | collected 2018-10 | reverse complement strand
GCAGTTTTTCGCCAGCTATTTTTTGTTCGAACAATCTGCCCGGCATAGGGCAATCCTGACGGATACCCTGTGCCGGGCAGGCAGTTCGGGCGGAAAAGAGCGGCGAATAACCAAATAAATCCTTAAGTGAGTGCGCCGTTTCGAACCGTTTTTTCTTTTTTTAATCGTCATCGTCGTCCGGATCAAAATATGCCGAGGGTTCTTCGGCAAACGCATCCAGCGCGGCGATCATGCGCTCCGAATCTCTTTTAATAAACAGATTTCCGCGGAAGATCTCTTTTGCGCGCGCGGCAAACGCGGGACGCTCTTCGTACGGCATCTCGTCGCATTCGATGAGTTCTTCCAGCGCAAATTGGAAATACCGGCTGTCGTCGTACGTGCGCTTCTCCGTGATGGCGGTGATCCCGTATTCGCAGCTTTGAAGGAACCGGGAATGATACGCCTTTTTCTCTTCCGGGAAACAGGTTTTGTGCAGCTTTCCCAGATAATAACAGCATTTCATCATCATTTCTTCCAGGGTGTTCTCGCCGCGCATGGAGAAATGCACCACGTGCAGCTCCCGGGCCGTTTCTTCGCACAGCGCGCGTTTTTCCGGGACGGATAATACCGCGCCGCAGTCTGCTGCATACAGCCAGGCGATCAAAAAGAAATTGCGCGCCTGCCGGACGGGGTTCGCTGAAAACAAGACCCGGAGGCATTCGAACTCCGTCTTTACGTATCTGCGCTTTCTTTCGGGGGCAGAATCGAACTGCGTGCGCCATGCATCGTAGGCCTGCAATGCATACTCCGCAACTTCCGTATTTCCGGGGGAAACCTCCATTGCGCGCAGGAACATGGCGTCCGCCCGGTCGATCGCGTCCAGCATTTCATGAAACCAGTCCTTTTGCGGCGGAACATCCCGGCGCCTCAATCCGCCGCACACCTCTGCCAGCTGCCGGTACATTTCGCCGATCCGGGCAAACCGCATGCCGCCGCGGTCCTCCGGCCAACGCTCCGAAAGGTTCCGGATGCATTCGGTGCACAGCTCGTACGCCCGGCGTTCTTCTGAAAGGGCTCCCGGATACAGCAGGTTTACAAGTATTTTGGTGCTGATCTGATAATTCTTAAAATATACGTCTCCGTCGTTCAGGTACGTTATGCGGAGAAAAAGCGCCGCGCTTTTTTCGGCGGCGGGAATCGCCTTCTCCATCCAATGTTTTTCCCTGTACAGGTCCCTGAGCATGATCCAGCTGAAATCCAGATCCCAAAGGGCGTCCGCCGTTTCCGAATCATCGCAGATCTCCTGATAATACCGGACGGCTTCCATTGCCGCTGCTTCACAGGCTTTTGTTTCGCCCTCATCCCGATGAAGGGAGGCAAGCTTATAATAATCGTCCCCCAGCTTTTTCCACAGCTGCGGATCAAATGCGTCGCCCATCCGTTTTTTATGAAACGCAATGAGCGCCTTCAGCTCCTCGATCTGCTCCTGCTTCGTCGGACCGGTATTCTTCATGCTGCGTCACCTCCATTCCCGGTTTGAAACGTTAATTCTCAAAAGGCACGGGAACCTCTTCATGTATGATATTATACGCAAGTTCCTTCACGGAAAACACCTTTGCCTCCGGCACCTCAAAGGAGCGCATCGGCACGGCGGCATAGCCCTTGAAATCTTCGTACGCGTCGATATCCGCAAGCTGCGTAATGATGGGATAAGCGCGGCAGTGCATGATCAGCGCCTCGCCCTTTTCTTTTTTCAGCCGCTGCAGCTGCGAAACCGAGATCAGCCGCCGGCTCAGGCCGTCCGGCGAATACAGGCTGCCGCAGAGCTCGCTGATCTCGTTGAGCAGCGTAAGCTCCTTGGAGGTAAGAAACACCCAGTTATCGCAGTTGCCCTTGATGGTATCCGCGTCCTCTCCGTACAGGCCGCGCAGCTGGTGCATGCTCTGCACCACCAGATAATAGCGCATATTGCGGCTTCTGGCGGCGGAGATCATGGCGGGCATATCCGGGATATGCGGAATATTGCAGAACTCATCCAGCACGAAATTCACCCGTACGGGCAGCTGGCGGTTCGGTTCCTTCTGCGCTTCGCTGATCAGCATTTCGTACGCCTGCTTGAGGAACATGGTGATCAGAAAATGGTTGGTGGTCTTTTCATCCGGAATGATCAGATACAGCGCCGTTTTTCTGCGGCCGATCTCTTTCAGATCCACCGTGTTGCCGGAGAGCATATTGCACAGCTGCCGCTGCGTATTGAACGAACGCACCATGCCGTAAGCCGTGGCGAGAATGCTCTGCCGCGTGCGTTCCGGGGTAAGAATGGCCGCCTTCAGATTCATACCGGCAATGGTATCGTCCCGCAGGACCTCCGCGATCTTCGTAAGGGCGGGCACGGCGTTCTCGTTGCACAGCGCGCCGATGCTTGCCACGTTTGCTTCCTCGGGCGCGGCGCACTCCATCATCAGCAGCAGCACGCCGAGGAGATAGGAAGCGCCCATCTCGGGCCAGAAAGCGTCCTTCGTATTCTGCACCTGCGGCGCGGCGATGGCTGTTACAAAGTCGTTCAGCATGCCCACCGCGGCGTCGGTTTTGCCCTGATGATACAGCGTATAGGGCAGATAGAGCGGATTCCACATGCTCCCCTTGCCGATCTCACGGAAATTGAGCGCTACCACGTCGTATCCGTTGGCCGCGGCGATACCTGAGGTGCGGTCGTAAAGCTCGCCCTTGGGGTCGGTAGTTACAAAGGACTCCCCTGCTTTGATCAGCATATTGAGCAGCGGCATAACGAACAGACGCGTTTTTTTGGAGCCGGTGGAACCGAAGATCAGCGAATGGGTATCCTTATCGTCCACGTAGGCCACCTTGCCGTCCGAAAGCACGGGCAGCCCGGCGGCGGGATAGTGCTGCGCGTGCAGATCCACCCGGGCGGAGGAAGCCCTGATCTCTTCCTCGGTGGCCCAGCGGGTCTCCTGATTATGCTGATAATATCTGCCGAATTTATAATCGTCCATGCTTACCCTCCGTATACGTCAAACCCGATGCGGGTGTGTTCGGTTTTCGTGATCTTGCGGGAGATGTATTCCGAATCCGCCGCAAAGCACTTGAGATCCTCGGCGCGGAGCATCTTTCTGCCGCCCAAGGGCCCCGAGAAGCAGTAATACGCGATATCGCCGCAAAACAGGCGGATGGTATGCATACCGTCGAAATACTTGTTTTTGCGCAGCCGTTTTACGGATTCCCTGAGCAGCGCCTTGGCGTCTTCCTCCAGCGTGAGGCCGTATACGGCGAGCTGCCCCTCTATAAATTCCATGATCTCGGCGGAATTCGGCAGCCGCAGCTGTACCGTTTCGATGCGCAGGTACATGGAGAGCACCGCTTCCATCTCCTTGGATTTTTCGCCGCAGGGCTTGGAGAGCGTAAGGATGATCAGCCAGTTATCGCTGTTTACGGAGAGATATTCCAAAAACTCAAAGAAATGCTTCTCCTCGTGATGCCCGAGCCACTCATCCATCTTGATGCGCACGATGCCGCGATATTCGTTGCGGAAACCGGCGGCCAGACGCACCTCCTCCATGAGCCGTCTGAGTTCCCTGAAATCTTCTCCGGGCGGCGTATAGTTCAGCAGAAACTCAAAGAACTTCACGTCTCCGCAAAACGTCATCAGGTTCTGTTTGGATTCCAGATAGTCCGAAAGCAGCTGCAGCAGCGCCGTGTTGCCGTAGCCGGGTTTCGTATAGAGCAGAAGATCCGGCAGCAGGATGGGCGCGTTTTCCGGCATCACGCTGATATTGGAAGAAAGCGCATCCCATTTTTTGATCAGCGAGTGCAGCTCTTCCGCGCCTTTCAGCTTCATCAATGCTTCGTAATGTTCGTTCATCTTTATTTCCTTTCCGGTTCGTATTTATTCTTTTCGCCCGAGCGCCGTAAACGAGCCGCAGCGCGGGATATCTGCGTCCGTTTGATACCCTGCGGGCCATACCGTATGCAGGCAAACGGTTTGCGGCGCTTTTACCTCCAGCAGCACGCCGCCTTCCCGCCGCGTCCAGCGCACGGAGATCTCCCCTGCCGGAGAATCGAAGGCGCCTTCGGCAAAAGAAAGATTCTCAATAAAATGCGGCGCAACTGTGAGCAGATAAACGCCGGCCTGCGGCTCCTCCCAGCGCAGCCCCGCCACGGCGGAGATGAACCAGCCCTTTACGTCGCCGAACATATGGTGGCAGCCGGAGCCGCCCATCTCGCCGTCCGTGCGCAGCTCGAAGCTTTCCGGCAGGGCGGTGTGGCCCGCCTCGATCCAGTGCCCGTAGGAGGGGTATTCCGGCCGGGTGATCATTTTGTAGGCAAGGTCCGCTTCGCCGCCGTCCGAAAGCACGTGGAACAGCACGCGCGCCCCGAGGATGCCCACGTCCAGAAAGTCGCCGTTTGCGCGGATCGCGTTTACCAGATTTTGCAGCGCGAGCGGCTTTTCCGCTTCGCTGAAAATACCGTAGTAAATTGCCAGCGCCTGAAACAGCTGCGTGCCCGTACCGGCGAGGCCCCGCGGGCCGTCGATATATTTTGCGCGGATGGCCCCGCGCATTTCCGCATGCAGGCGGTCGGCGTAAGCCGCGTCCTCCGTGCGGCCGAGGACTTCAAAGATCCGTTTTGCCGCGGCCGCGATCTTTACCGCGGCCACGCTGTTGGTATATTCGTGCGGGGCCTTTTCCCGGTACCCGGCGGGACACCAGTCCCCGAGGCCGTATTCCACAAGGCCGTTCTCTTTGCGTTGTGCGGCGGCGAAATGTAAGTATTTCAGGATCGCCTCCGCGTTCTCCGCGAGCACCGCCGGATCACCGGTGTATTTATAGATCTGATACGGCAGCTCGGTGATCACCGCGTCCCAGGAGGGGCCGTGGCCGGTGCTGCCCCAGCCGCCGGTGGGGTTGATGGCATAGAGGCTGCCGTCCGGTTTCTGCGCGGCGCGGATATTGCGCAGCCATTCCTTCAGGCTCGTTTCACAGCGCATGGTCATCAGCATATGGGCGGCGGAGAGCGCCGCGTCCCCGGTCCAGCCGTTTTTCTCACGGTGCGGGCAGTCCGTGGGAAAATAATAGAAATTGGCGCGGTCCGAGTTTTCCGCCATCCGGTACAGCCGGTTCGCCGTTTCATCCGAACACGCGAACGAGCCCACGGCAGGGATTTCTGACGTGCAGACCACGTATTCCAGAAGGTCGTCCGTCAGCTGGTCCTCCGTGAGGCCGCATACGAGACAGTAGCGGAAGCCGTGGTAGGTGAAGGCGGGCTCGAACACGGCCTCGCCTCCGGCGCAGATATAGATATCGCGCTGCGCCATGCCGTCCGGGAAAAAGTTGATATTGGAATAATCGATATTGCCGTCCGTTTCAAATTCGGCGAACTGCATGGAGATGCGCTGGCCGGGCCTGCCGCTGAGCTTCAGGCGGCAGTAGCCCGCGTTGTTCTCGCCGAAATCGAACAGCAGCCCCGCGCGCGGGATCTCCTCCGGGTCCGTATACTTATCCATATGGCCCGCCGCGCCGTAGGAGGCTACGCCCGCGGGTTTGACGGATACCGGCCGCAGCACCCGGCCCGTGGGACGCACGGGCTCCGCCGTACAGATGCGGAACTCCCCTTTCGGCGGTTCGCAGAACTGCGCGTTCTCCCACGCGGCGTCGTCAAAGCCAGGCAGGTTCCAGCCCGGGATCTCGTTCCGGGCGTCGTACCGCGCACCGCAGCGCAGATCGTCGAAATACAGGGGCGAGGGCGCGGTTTTTACGCTTTCGTCCGCCTCGATGCGGCAGCCGCCGGTTTCCAGCGCAAAGGAAAAGCACGGCGCGCCGCGGAAAGCGGCCAGCTGAAAATCCCAGATCTCGCCGCCGGGGGCGTTTTTCATGCCGTTGCCCAACTGAAAGCCCAGCACGTTTTCGCCCTGCCGCAGATACGGCGCAAGCTCGTAGGAATCGAAATACACGATATGGTCCGGGTTGGAGATGTAGGGGGCCAGAATGCCCTTGGTGATCTCTTTGCCGTTGATCCACAGGCGGTAAAAGCCCAGCCCGGTCACAAGGATGCCGCAGGGCGCGGCGGGGTCGGCAACTTCGAAGGTCTTGCGGAAATACGGCGCGGGCACGAAATGCTCCAGCGTGGAAAACACCGGCCCGGCGCACAAAAAACGGGATGGGAACTGCATCTGTTTAATCTCCTTCCGGATGGATATATTCTATTTCTCCGGCAAAGCGGCTGCCCGCCGGGGCGCACACGGCGCAGGCGTAGCCTTCCGGCGCGGCATATTCCTTCAGCGTATAAATATCCTCCAGCCCTTTCAGATAGGGCCCGGCTTTGTTCCATAAAACACAAAAACTGCCCAGCGGCTGCGAAAGCCCTTTGCCCGTGGCCTTGATATAACTCTCTTTGAGCGTCCACAGACGGAAAAACAGCCCCTCGCGGCTTGCCGCGTCCGGTTCCGCCTGCAGCAGGGCGAATTCCTCCGGATGGAAGAAGCGCCTTGCCACGTCTTCGCGCGCGGGGCGGATCATTTCAATGTCGCAGCCCAGCTCCCCGGGGCCCACGGCGCACACGGCATAAGTACCGGCGTGGGACAGGCTGAAATATACGCCTGCGTCTTTCAAGTACGGCTTGCCGTTTTCGCCGGTCCAAACCGCGTTCAGATCCGCGCCGGGCAGGGCTTTTTGCAGCAGTATACCCGCGCCGAGGGACAGCCGCCGATCCGCGGCCGTTTTTATGGCGTCGATGCGGCCTTTGCGCCACGCTGGCTGCGGCGCGTAGTATTTCTCAAACAGCGCAGGATCGGCCAGAAAGGCGCAGTCCAGCGCGTACATTTTTACGGGATCAGGCATCGTCCGTCACCTGCAGTTCGCACGCCGCCGAAAGGCCGTCCTTGGTATAGGCGTACAGCGTCAGTGTTCCGGGCAGCGTACCGGCGCGCAGATACAGGATGGCGCGGCCGCGGCAGGTTCGGCGGTAACGGGCGGCGTAGGGCGTCAGGTCATCTCCCCTGCCGTTTTCGATCCCCAAAATCTCGCCGTCCCCCAAAAGCTGATAATACACTTCCCTGTCGTCCGCCCCGGCGGTGTCCCCGGCAGCGTCCGTGAGCGATACTTCGATCTGCGCCACGGCTCCCGCCCCCGCGGGCAGTACGGATACGTCCGGCGCAAGCACGATCTGTTCTGCCTTGCCCGGCGTGCAGAGGCAGTCCTCTGCGCCTTCCGTTTCGGCGGTCAGCTCGCCCGGTTCATAGGGGAACTGCCACGTAACGCGGCAGCCGTCCTCCGGCGAAAGGGTCTTTTCGCCCAGCGAAACGCCGTTCAGCTTCAGTTCCGCCTTCCTGCCGTTGGTATAGCAGCTGACGGTCACGGTCTGCCCCGGCGTGCCGGTATATACAAAGGCGTCGCCCCATACGCCCCGGGCGGGATCCCCCTGTGCCACGGCGATTTTCATAAAGGGCGCCTCCGTCCAAAGCGCTTTGCGCTGATAATACAAAGGCTTTTCAAAACCGCACAGATCCAGCGCCCCGGCCCCGGAGATGCGCTCCGGCCAGCCGCGGCATTCGCCCAGAAAGTCGATGCCGGTCCACAAAAACTGCCCGGCAATATAATCGTGCGCCAAAACGGCAAGCCAGCCGCGCGGGTCGTGGCCGTTTTCGCTGCCGAAGATCACGCGCCCCGGAAAGCGGGCGTGGTCCTGCTCGTAAAAATGCTCCTTGTAGTTATAGCCCCATACGTCCAGCGTATCGGCAAAGCCTGTACGGGTGGAAAGCTCCGGGAAGGACATGGCGGACAGTACCGGGCGGGTATCGTCCAGCGCGTGCACGGTGGAGACCAGTTCCTTTGCCACCGTCGTCAGACGGCGCACGTCCGGCTTTTTCCCGTCGTATTTCCGCTCCTCGGCAGGCTTGCCGTTGTCGTTATTGCCCAGCACCTCGCCGAACAGCGGGGTGACGTAAGGGTCGTTGGGGTAATCGATCTCGTTGCCGATGGACCACAGGATTACGCACGGATGATTGCGGTCCCGCAGCACCATGGCGGAGAGATCCGCCGTGTGCCATTGGGGGAAATCCATGGCGTAGCCGAAGCGCTTGGGGGGATAGACGTTATGCCCCTGCCACCACTTGTTTTTCGCGCCCTCCCACTCGTCGAAGGCCTCGTCCATCACAAGGAAGCCGAGCTCGTCGCACAGATCGAGCAGCGCGGGATCCGGCGGGTTATGGGCGGTGCGCAGCGCGTTGCAGCCCATAGCCTTCAGTTTTATCAGCCGCCTGCGCCATACGGCGGGCGGCACGGCGGCGCCCAGAGCGCCCGCGTCGTGATGCACGCACACGCCCTTGATTTTTAAGGATCTGCCGTTCAGGAAGAAGCCCCTCTCCGCGTCGAACACAGCGGTGCGCACGCCGAAGCGGATTGCTTCCGTATCCCTGACCTCTCCGTCCTTCAGAGCCTCGCATTTCAGCGTATACAGAAACGGATTTTCGGGGCTCCAGAGGGAAGCCTGCGGGACCGTCAGTTCGGCTTCGCCGTTATGTGATACAACGCTCTGCCCGGCAGCCGAAAAGCGCGCCCCGTCCGCAGCGGGCGCGGAAAACCGGATGGAGAGCAGAGCGCTCCCATCCGGCGAAATCTGTCTGGTTGTGATAAAGATACCGTTTTCCGCAAAGCAGACCGGGTCCCCTACCGTAAGAAACACGCTGCGGTAGATCCCGCTGCCGGTATACCAGCGGGAGTCGGCCACCTCGGTATGGGCAACGCGCACGGCGACCACGTTTTCGCCCGGGCGCACGAAGGCGGAAATATCATAGGAAAAGGTGGAATACCCGTAGGGGCGCTCCCCCAGATAATTGGAGTTGACCCAAACACGGGCATGGTTATACACGCCCCCGAAGGTGAGCGTCACTTTTTTGTCCGCGATCCCCTCCGGCAGCGTAAAATGCTTGCGGTATACGCCGACGCCGCCGGGCAGGTAGCCCGTGCCGCTGGAATGGCTGCGGCTGAAGGGCTGCGAAACGGCCCAGTCGTGCGGCAGGGTCACGCGCAGCCAGGCGCGGTCGTCGTAACCCATATAGTCCGCGCCCGGGGCGTCGCCGGGGTGGAAGAGCCACCCGTCGTTCAAGGCTCGCTTTTCCGCCATAACGCGCTTATTCCCCGATCCCGACGTTGCGCACCTGCGCGTGGGTGTAAGCGCCGTCCGCGGCGATATTCAGCACGGTATAGCCCTGCAGCCATTCCTCCTCCGGGAAGCCCTTGGAGCGCATGGAATAGGAGCCGTAGCCGCTCATCTCGATATAGCTCAGCAGAACGCCGTCCACTTCCACGGCAAAGTTGTTCACGTGGTCGTGCCCGCAGAACACCGTGGTAGTACCGGCGGCCTTCACCGCGTCGAACAGGCCGTTCTCGTAGCCGGTGCAGCACACGTTTTCGCGCTGGGCGCCGTAAACGAAGCCGTCCGTGCCGGGCTTATCCGCGGCGAATTCGCCCTTGGGCAGCGCGTTCAGGCGCATCTGCAGCAGCGGGATGTGGATAAGCATGATGGATTCGTTTTCGCCGTATTTCTCATTGGCGGCCGCGGCGGCAGCCGTGTACCAGGCGATCTGGTCCGCCTTGGGGCCGTCGTAGGAGCTCATATCGTCCGTCCAGTTGTACTGCGCCTTCTGTTCGTCCGTCATCTCGTCAAAGGAATCGAGGAAGTAGAAGGCCTTGCGCAGCGTGCCGTCCGCGTTCTCTATGAACAGGGCGTAGTTGCAGTCGCCGGTGACGCTTTCAAGCCCGCGGCGCATCAGACAGTGATCGTAAGAGCTGAAAATATTCACCATTTCGGTGCGGGAGATGGACCACTTGTTATCGCCCTCGTGGTTGCCGAGCACGCCGCCCCAGTAAACGCCGAGCTTTTCAAAGATCTTTGCCAGCTGTTTTGCGCGGGTGCGGTTCATGCCGGAGGTGACGTTATCGCCGCCCAGCAGCACGAGATCCGGCTTTTCACGCTGGATGTTTTTCACCATATGGTCGATCGTAAGATAAGACGTCTCGTTTTTGCCGTCCAGATGCATATCGGTGAACATCAGGATCTTGAAATCCCCGTCCCCGTCCTTGCGGACGGTAACGGAATCCTCCGCGGACGCGGTCACGGTCACTCTGCTGCCCACGGGCTGAATGGAATTTATTTTGTAATTCAGCGGATGCGGCAGAAAGCTGTACCCCACGGCCCCGCCGGCGATCAGCACCGCCAGCACGATACAGAGAACGATGATAAGCTTCTTTTTCATACGAACACCTCCGGAAATATTTACTTTATAATATTAACATAGGAAAATAAAAAAAGCAAGCGATAAGCCACCGCTTGCTTTTTTTTGCCTCTTCACGGAAAGTTGGGGGATTTTGTGCTTCGCACTTAGGGAAACCCCCGGCGAGGGTTTCCCTAAAACCTTTCCTGCGCTTGTATAAGCGCAAAGATTTCGCCCGCTGCGGCGGGCGACCGTGGGCGCT
>JAEEGL013348344.1_pt1 | contig 10469 bp, 7 predicted proteins | sample 9134231 | NCBI WGS metagenome assembly JAEEGL01 (sample SAMN16246548, study PRJNA631951) | gut metagenome | biome: gut microbiome; feature: rumen; material: fiber-attached | host: Bos | place: Iran: Karaj | collected 2018-10 | reverse complement strand
GGATTGTCAGAGAGCAGGTTTTTTGACAGATTAAGAAAGAAGTATTCTGTGAAGAAACTTGGAGCTGATCCGGTGAAGCCTTCTAAAAAAGGTGAGATCACGATGTATATCAGCGGCATCTGGTACTCTCTTATAATAAAAGACGAATTTGTTGTAAACGATCCGGTCAGTTCACTTGACGTGTCTATACTTCAGAATGAAGTTCTTTCGCCGATACTCAATATCGAGGATCCCAAGACTGATCAAAGGATCAGCTTTGTCGGAGGGATCAGAGGTCTTGAGGAACTTGTAAGGCTTGTTGACAGCGGAAAGTATGAGGTTGCTTTTGCAATGTATCCGACTTCTATAGATGAGCTGTTTGCAGTTGCAGATGCCGGAAGGCTTATGCCGCCGAAATCCACATGGTTCGAACCCAAACTCAGATCAGGACTTTTTATAAATAAGTTTTAAGGGGGCTTGAAATGGCTATGACAAAGAAATTATACAATCTGATGGACTGGGCCGAGATTGAGGCCGTAACATACGCAGAGGAGGATCATCCCAAAGCTGTGTTAGGCGCTCATCCCGTGCGGGGCGGTCAGACTCTGGTAACTGCATACAAGCCTGATGCCGCGGAGGTTTCTGTAAAAGTAAAGGGAACCAGAGCTTCAGTAAAGATGGAGCTTGCAGATGAAGACGGGTATTTTGCTGCTCTTTTAAAAAACAGGGAACCTTTTGAATATGAGCTGGAGATCCTTGATAAAGAAGGTGTTCGGAGGACAGAAAAGGATCCGTATTCATTTCCGGACAGTATTACAAAAAGGGATATTCAGAAATTCAGTTCAGGAATTCATTACAGGGTTTATGAGATACTTGGTTCTCATGTAATAAAAATGAACGGAACTGAAGGGGTCAGATTTGCCGTATGGGCTCCCAATGCCATAAGGGTTTCCGTAGTAGGCGATTTCAACAATTGGGACGGACGTTTTCACCAGATGGAAAGACTATTTGATTCCGGTATATTCGAGCTCTTTGTTCCTGGAGTAGGGGAAGGAGAAAAATATAAATTTGAGATTAAGCTTCACTCCGGTCAGACTATCATGAAGAGGGATCCCTATGCTGTCATGATGGAAGATACTGATGATGCGGCAAGCATTATCTATGATCTTGACAGTCTTCCGGGTGCAGATGGAGCCTGGCTTGAGGAAAGGGGAGAGAAACAGTCTGAGGATGCTCCGATCGCGATTTATGAACACGGACAGACAGATTTCTCCAAGACAGATGCCAAAAACATAATCAAATACGTTAATGAGTACGGATACAGCCATGTTCTTGTCTCGGCATATTTTGATCCGCTGTATATCTCACCCTGTGATCCTAAGGATATGGCTAATTTTACTGATCTGCTGCATAAGGCCGGCATAGCAGTTCTTGTCAGATGGTCTCCGGCTACTTTTTCGGCCGCAGACGGAGGATTATCCGTATATGACGGCAGCTGTATCTATGAGGATGGAGACGGAAAACGATCCTATGTGCCTGGATCAGACAGAAAGTATTTTAATCTCGGCCGCGACGGCGTAAAGGATTACCTTCTTGCCAACGCAATGTTCCTTCTGGACGTATTTCATTTTGACGGTATCGTTGTATCAGATGTTGCAAGGATGCTTTATCTTGATTACGGCAAACAGGAGGGTGGCTGGACACCGAATATGTACGGCGGAAACGAAAACCTTGACGCCATAGATTTCTTCAGACAGCTGAATCTGACCTTGCATAAATACTCATCTGACGTGCTTCTGATATCCGATGATGATACCACTTTCCCCGGGATCACTTCCCCTACGATAGAGGAGGGGCTTGGTTTTGACTACAAGATAAACCATGGCTGGAACAGGGATGTTCTCGGATACTTACGGCAGGATCCTCTTGGCAGGTCGAATCATTATAATGAGATATGCTTCCCTATGATATATCAGTACAATGAAAGGTTTATCCTGCCTCTCTATGATATAGCGGATATATGGAATGATATGCCCGGAGACCGGGATGAAAAATTCGGAAATCTAAAGGCTCTGATCTCTTATTTTGCTGTTCATCCGGGGAAGAAACTTATCTCTTCCAGGGCATCAGAGGTTAAAGACGGAGATATAAAGGCGGTTCAGGCTCTTACAAAGGATGTTTTTGATTTTTATAATAAGAACAGTGCTTTGTTCTCAAAGGAAAACGATTCTTTAGGTTTTGAATGGATCAATAATATTTCGGCAAGGGAAAACATTCTGGTTTTTTCAAGACGTGGAGCCAAGAAGGACGATTTTCTTGTGATCGTTGTAAACTTTGCCAATGTTCCTCATAAGGGATATAAGATAGGCGTGCCGAAGCCCGGAAAATATACTGAGATCTTCAGTTCTGATGCCGAGAAGTATGACGGATTCGGATTTGTGAACAAGAATCCTGTAATGTCCGAGGAGTCTGAGTGCGATGGAAGAGACAATTCAATACGCGTGAGGGTCGCTCCCCTTTCGGTATCTGTATATAAGTACACTTCTTCAAAGTAGGGAGAATTCCGCTGTCAGGCTGTCATAAACTATGACCGGCTTGACGGTATCGACTCAGAATGATAAGATGATGCAACGGTGGTCAAACACAGGATGCCGTTATGGCTCAGTTGGTAGAGCAACGCATTCGTAATGCGTGGGTCGAGTGTTCGAGTCACTCTAACGGCAGAAACCCGCAAGGCTGATATAAGTCTTGCGGGTTTTTGATACTGTTAAGGTGGAATTCTTGAATAAAAAAGACAAATAAGCTATGATATTATTTCTATATATCAACATTTCGGAGGGGATGATTTGGAGATTAAACGAATAGCGCCGGAAACGACTGATGTGCTTAGTCACGTCAGCAGCAGTGACAGACCGGTGGCCAGAACTCCTGTTAGGATCAAAAAAGAGAAAAAGAGCAGAGAGCACGGAGGGATTTCCTTTGGCGAAATACCGTTGATAGGACCGGGCGCACTGGCCCTGTTGTTTATAATTGCTCTGATCTTCGGGATAACGGTGCTTGAGATGAGCATTCCGGTATATCTTATTATTTTGATATTCTGTACTGTTATGGGTGTAATGCTTTCACAGGCTCCGGGATTTGTTTCTGTATTTGTATCCGCACTGCTGCTTCTGGTAGGAGGCATTGCTTCGCGTTCAGTACCTGAGCTTTTTCCTGCCGTTGCGCTTGGAATAACGATGCTTGTATCATCATCTCTTATTATCCGGAGGACTTAAAAATGTCAAATCTATGGGGAGGAAGATTCCGGGAAGCGACAGATGCTTCTGCATATAAATTCAATCAGTCTATTTCCTTTGACCGGAGAATGTACAGGGAGGATATAGAAGGCTCGATCGCGCATGCCACGATGCTTGGAAAGCAGGGGATAATATCTGAAGAGGAGAGCTGTCTTATAACGGACGGATTAAAAAAGATCAGAGAGGATATAGAATCCGGCGTGCTTATCATATCTGATGAAGCAGAGGATATACACAGCTTTATCGAGTCCGTGCTGACTGAACGGATAGGGGATGCAGGAAAGAAGCTTCATACCGGAAGATCCAGAAATGATCAGGTGGCCCTTGATATGAAGCTCTATACCAAAGAGCAGGTTAAAGAAACAGATACGCTGCTCCTTATGCTTCAAAAAGAGCTGCTTTCCATCATGGAAGCTAATATTGAAACCTATATGCCCGGGTTTACCCATCTTCAGAAAGCCCAGCCCGTGACGCTATCCCATCATATCGGAGCTTACTTTGAAATGTTCATAAGGGACAGAGAGAGGCTTGCCGATATAATTAAGAGGATGGATACCTGTCCGCTGGGGTCCGGTGCTCTGGCCGGCACGACATATGATCTGGACAGGGAAATGACAGCTTCACTTCTTGATTTTAAGGGCGGCCCAACCAGAAATTCCATGGATTCTGTCTCTGACAGGGATTATCTCATAGAATTTCTGTCGGCACTGTCGTTGATCATGATGCATCTTTCCAGATTTTGTGAGGAGATCATCATCTGGAATTCAAATGAATACGGATTTGTGGAGATAGATGACAGATACAGTACGGGATCATCCATCATGCCGCAGAAGAAAAATCCGGATATAGCCGAACTTGTCAGGGGCAAGACCGGCAGGGTTTACGGATCACTGATGTCACTTCTTACGACGATGAAGGGTATTCCGCTTGCGTATGACAAGGATATGCAGGAGGATAAGGAGATGGCCTTTGATGCCATGGATACCGTGAAGGATTGTATCAGAGAGTTTACCGGCATGATATCCACTGCGGTCTTTCAAAAAGATACTATGGCACTCAGCGCAAAACGCGGATTTACCAATGCTACGGATGCTGCAGATTATCTGGTCAAAAAAGGCGTGCCGTTCAGGGATGCACATTCCATAGTCGGCCGTCTTGTGCTGAAGTGTGTAGGAAAGGGGATAGCGCTGGATGATCTTTCTCTTGATGACTTCAGGGCGGAGAGCGGAGTCTTTGAGGATGATATATATGAAGCAATATCAATGAAAACCTGTGTGGAAAAAAGACTTACCAAGGGAGCTCCCGGCAGAAAGCAGATGGCGGAAGCAATAGAATTTTACAGGGAATATACAGGAGGCTGAAGATATGGAAAGAAAACTAAAGGCTGCTATACTTGGCGGTACCGGCATGGTCGGACAGAGATTTATTTCGCTGCTTAATGATCATCCCTGGTTTGAGGTAAAAACGATAGCTGCAAGTCCCAGATCTGCCGGCAGGACATATAAAGAGGCCGTTGGAGAAAGATGGAAACTGGAGACTCCAATGCCCGACTCTGTACAGGATATTGTGGTGAAGGATGTATCCGATGTTGCTGAAGTATCGAAGGATGTAGACTTTTGCTTCTCTGCTGTGGATATGACCAAGGATGAGATCAGAAGGATAGAGGAGGAGTATGCGCTCGCCGAGACTCCCGTGGTGTCAAATAATTCAGCCCATAGATGGACAGCTGATGTTCCGATGATCATCCCCGAGATCAATCCCGAGCATGCCGATGTAATAGAGTATCAAAGAAAAAGGCTCGGGACCAGCAGGGGATTCGTGGCTGTGAAACCAAACTGTTCAATACAGGCTTATGCGCCTGCTGTACATATCTGGAGGGAATATAAGCCGACCAGACTTGTAGTATCAACCTATCAGGCGATCTCAGGCGCGGGAAAAACCTTTAAGGACTGGCCTGAGATGGAGGGTAATGTCATACCCTATATAGGAGGCGAAGAGGAAAAGAGCGAGAAAGAACCTCTGAAGATATATGGGCATATTGACAGCAGCAATGGTACTATCGTGCCTGCCGAGGGACCGCTCATTTCATCTCAGTGCATCAGGATCCCTGTATTAAACGGACATACGGCTTCGGTATTTATTGATTTTGAAAAGAAACCCTCCAAAGAGGAGCTTATAGGAGCGCTTGTATCTTATAAAGGAGAGCCGCAGAAACTGGAGCTTCCTTCTGCTCCCAGGCAGTTCATACAGTATATGGAGGATGATGACCGGCCTCAGGTGGCATTGGATGTGAACTTTGAAAATGGATTTGGCATTTCCATAGGCAGACTCAGAGAGGATACGGTCTTTGATTATAAATTTGTCGGACTGGCGCATAATACTATAAGGGGTGCCGCAGGAGGCGCTGTACTCTGTGCTGAGCTTCTGACTGCCAAGGGACTGATAACGGCTAAATAATATGTTTCCGGATTATGAAAAGATAGATCAAAAAGTTGATGAGCTGATATATAAGTATACTCACTGCAAGGATTCAAGGGAGGACTACAGGGAGATATACGACCTGCTGGGTATCGGTAAGGTCACTTTTGAGATCAGTTTTGAGAAGGACTCACTGTCAAGGGTGCTGGGGCCCGAGTTTATCATGGAAGCTGAGAGATCGGATGACGGATCCATTTCAGTCTATGAGACCGATACAGAGCTTGGGGATGTCATTGAGTTTATATATCCCTTGCAGGGAAGAGATGATATAAAGGCAAAATGGTATCTGAAAAAGAAAACAGACAGAAGCCTTATCGATGAGGACAGATATAGGAGAGTCGCATGCAAGATGTATCTCATGAAATCTGTTTCAAACATGCGTACAATGCTGGAATTTGCCAGACTCCATGACTCTCAGTCAGGGATCCCGAACGGTGTGGGCATAAAGAAGCTGTATAAGGAGGCGCATGAGGCAAATCCTGATGTGAAATATACTGTCATCTACGCTAATCTTCGTAATTTCAAGTATATCAATGAGAGGATAGGTGTAAGAGGCGGAGATGAGGCCATCATCCAGTTTGCCAGGAGACTTACTCTTGTCGTAGAACCGGATGAGGGAGTGTGCAGGCTTGGAGGGGATAATTTTCTCCTCTTTGTCAAACCGGACAATCTTGATCATATGATAAAGGTACTGTCTAATTTCGAGATAGACAATCTTGAGTCGGCTCCTGATAAGAGCTTTACGCTTTCCTCATGGTTAGGCATAGATGTAGATGTAGATGACAGCGATGAAGACTCCGACTTCGGAGTGAGAATAGAAAGAGCCAGTATAGCCAATACCTTTGCAAGGCAAAAGATCAAGCAGCCTGTGGTTTATTACAACGAACAGTTCAGTGATATGATGAACACCAATAAACACATTGCCTCCATCTTTATGCCTGGACTGAAGTCAAGGGAGTTTCAGGCATATTTTCAGGCAAAGGTAAATATGAGAACCGGAGACCTGATCGGATTTGAGACCCTGTGCCGTTGGAGACATAAGGGAGAATTTATCTTCCCTGATCAGTTTATCCCTGTGATAGACCGGCTGGGGCTTATATACGAGCTTGATATGGAAATGCTTCGCATAACTTGCGAATCAGTCAGGAAATGGCTTGACCTCGGGCTCAATCCTCCGGTCCTGTCTGTCAATTTTTCAAGAAAAGACATTTTTATTCCTGATGTAGAGCAACAGATCAAGAAGGTTGTTGACAGCTATGAGATCATGCCGGCTTATATTGAGATAGAGATAACAGAGACGGCTACTGAAGCAGAGTATGCACGTATCATTGAGTTTGTAAGAAATCTTAAGAATATGGGATTTCGCATAGCGGTAGATGATTTCGGTACCGGGTATTCGTCACTTTCCCTTATTCATAATATAAATGCAGATACTTTGAAGATAGATAAAAGCTTTGTGACTGCCATACATAAGGATGCCAAGACTGAGATACTTGTCTCAAGCATCATCAATATTGCAGAGCGTCTAAATATGGAGCTGGTAGCAGAAGGGGTCGAGACTGATGAAGAGGGCAGGAGGCTGATGGAGCTTGGCTGTGAAGTAGCACAGGGATATTATTACAGCCGGCCTACAGACTACGAGGCCACCACTACATTAATAAGGGAAAGACCCTTCAAGCCGATCTTTTCAAATCCGGAGTTTATCTATACAGATCCATTTGGCGGAGAGGGATAATTGGGCAAGACTCTGATCATCACTGAAAAACCTTCAGTCGCAAGGGAATACGCCTCAATATTAAATGTAAACGGCAGGGGCGACGGTCTCATTGAAAATGATACTTATGTAATAACCTGGTGCTTTGGACATCTGGTCGAGATGTCCTATCCTGATGTCTACGATGAGAAATATAAAAAATGGAAGCTTCAGGATCTTCCCTTTTTACCCGTTTCTTACAAATATGCAGTGATACCCTCATCAAAAAAACAATATAAGGTCGTAAATTCCTGTCTGCACAGGGCTGATGTGACAGAGGTGCTCTGGGCCGGAGACTCCGGACGCGAAGGTCAGGTCATAGAGGAGCTGATCCGAATGCAGGGCGGAGTCAGGGACGGGATTGTTGAGAGAAGAGTTTGGATAGATTCTACTACCGAGGATGAGATACGACGTGGCATAGAGGAAGCAAAGCCCTATGAGGCATACAGAAATCTTGCGAATGCCGGAATAATGCGCGGGATAGAAGATTATTCCATGGGTATCAATTTTTCAAGAGCATTGTCGGTCAAGTACGGCAGGATGATGAATGAAGCCGCCGGTACAAAAAAGTATGCGGCTATTGCCGTAGGGCGGGTAATGTCCTGTGTATTAGGGATGGTAGTCAGACGTGAAAGGGAGATACGGGATTTTAACGAGACTCCATTTTACAGGCTATCCGCCTGTTTTAAGAAAGATGACAACAGCTACAGCGGTGAATGGAAGGCCGTGAAAGGATCGGAGTATTTTGAGTCACCTCTTCTATATTCGGAAAAAGGCTTCAAGGAAGAAAAAGACGCTAAAATACTGATAGAATCTCTTAAGGAGTACCACAGCGGACTTGTTTTTAAGACGGATAAAAAAGAGGAGAGTAAAAAACCTCCCCTGCTTTATAATCTTGCAGAGCTGCAGGCGGCATGCAGCAAACGATTTAAGATAAGTCCGGATCAGACGCTTGATATAGCACAGACTCTCTATGAAGCAAAGCTTACGACTTACCCAAGGACGGATGCAAGGGTGCTGACAGAGGCTGTCTCAAAGGAGATAACAAAGAATCTTGGCGGACTCTACCGGTATACTCCGGTCAAGGAATTCGTGCTTAGGATCAGGGATGAGAAGCTTTATGAAGGGTTGGAAAAAACCATGTATGTGGACGACAGTAAGGTAACCGACCATTATGCCATTATCCCTACGGGAGATGTGTCACGACTTTCATCTCTTTCCGATCTTCAGCGTTCGGTGTACGATATGATAGTCCGTCGTTTTCTTTCAATATTCTATCCTCCTGCCGTCTTTGAGAAGGTACAGCTTGTCACTGCTGTGAGTAATGAGAAGTTCTTTACTAATGTCAAAGCATTGAAAAGTCCCGGATTTTATGAGATCACGGGACAGGATAAACCTAAGAAGGAAACTGCCGGTGATGAGGAGAAGTCTCCTGACGAAGAGGAAGAGTCGAACGATACCGGACTGCTGGAGTTTGTTTCAGGATTAAAGAAAGGGGATATCGTCGAGATCTCAGATATCGTAACAAAAGAAGGAAAGACTTCCCCTCCTAAAAGATATACGTCCGGATCAATGATACTTGCTATGGAAAATGCCGGACAGCTGATAGAGGATGAAGAATTGAGGGCGCAGATCAAGGGCGCCGGTATCGGAACATCCGCTACAAGGGCTGGGATAATAGAAAAGCTTGTAAAGACCAACTACCTGAAGCTGAATAAAAAGACCCAGGTGCTTACTCCCTCTGCCATGGGAGAGATGATATATGAGATAGTGCTTATGACTTTGCCTACCATGCTTGAGCCAAAGATGACCGCCAGCTGGGAAAAAGGTCTGGCACAGCTGGAGAGAGGAGAGATAGAGCCGGAGCTTTACAGGCAAAAGCTGGATGAATATGTTGCAAAGCACGTAAATCAGGTAAAAACTAAGGACCTGACAGCCGTATTGTCTTCCAGACTGCAGGAGGTCGCCAGGGTAAACAGGCCGACCCAGAAGAAAACAAAAAAAGCAGATGCATCCTGATAATACAGCTTGATATATAATACAAGGCGCTGAATGTGACCTGGTCTTGAAGGGGGATACTGATGGATGGTGTAAGGATTAATGACTTGTATACGCTTGAAGAAAGCTTGGCAGGAGAGTGGCTTTCCGGATTTGAATATCCATGGGAAGCGCTGAAGGAGATCGGATATATTATAAAGAAACTTGCTAGACACCTGGATCTAGATATATATGAAAAGAAAGGAGACGAGATCTGGATAGCAAGGAACGCCAGGATCTGGCCTACTGTATCCGTTACCGGCCCCTGTATAATAGGCGAAAACACAGAAGTCAGACAATGCGCATTTATCAGGGGTAATGCTCTTGTTGGAAATGACTGCGTGGTCGGTAATTCCACAGAGCTTAAAAATGTCATCCTGTTTAATCACGTACAGGTACCGCATTATAATTATGTCGGTGATTCCATTCTTGGTTCTTACGCACATATGGGTGCCGGATCGATCACATCGAACGTGAAGTCTGACAAACAGCCGGTTGCTGTAAAGAATATATCTTCTGGAGAGAGGATAGAGACGGGCCTTAAGAAATTCGGGGCAATGCTCGGAGATCACGTCGAAGTCGGATGCAACACTGTATTAAATCCGGGGACGGTCATCGGAAAGAATACAAATATTTATCCGGTATCATGCGTGCGTGGGGTTATACCTTCAGACAGCATTTATAAAAGCAAGGATGAAATAATAAAAAAACGCTGAATCAGAGCATTCTATGCTCTTAGGGATAATTTAGTGTATACAGAATCGCTTATTAACGATATAATAAAGTAATTCTTTTTAATAACATCAAGGAGGAGGTTTACATGGTTTATTCAACAGAAGTAAAAGCAATGTGTCCGGTACACCAGGGCGTCCATCACGGAGCCGCTCCCATACCGGAAGAGGCAAAGTGGGTCAAAGCTAAGGAAG
>JAEEGL011741418.1_pt1 | contig 10469 bp, 6 predicted proteins | sample 9134231 | NCBI WGS metagenome assembly JAEEGL01 (sample SAMN16246548, study PRJNA631951) | gut metagenome | biome: gut microbiome; feature: rumen; material: fiber-attached | host: Bos | place: Iran: Karaj | collected 2018-10 | reverse complement strand
TTCAGGCGAAGTTGCCAAAATTACAAATTCCGGCGCTTTCATCAAGATTGAAGACGGCATCGACGGCTTCCTTCATGCAGATGACTTGTCTTGGACAAAGAAAGTTAAGCATCCGGGCAGCGAACTGACTGTTGGTCAGAAGCTCGACGTAGTTGTAACAGAGATTGATCCTGAAATGCACCGCATTAAGGTTGGCGTTAAGCAGCTTACAGATGATCCTTGGAAGGCTTTCTGCGAAAACTATCACCACGGTTCAATTATCGAAGGTGAAGTTGTTTCAATCACAGACTTCGGCGTGTTTGTACGCGCTCCAGGCGGAATTGAAGGCTTGATCAACAAGGCAAACCTTTCAGAAGACCGCGAAGTTCCTTATGAAGAAGCTGTTAAGAAGTACAACGTCGGCGACAAAATCAAAGTATTTGTTGTTGATGTTTACCCTGAAAAACAGAAAGTTGCTTTCTCAATCCGTGACATCAAGCGCGCACAGGAACGCGAAGAAATGGCACGTTACTTGTCATCAAACCAGAATGAGGGCGAAGGCTCTTATACTCTTGGCGACATGATTAAGAACAAGAAATAACTTTTATTAGTTTTAATTACAAAAATGCATTGCTTCAGGGCAGTGCATTTTTTTTATAGAAATCTTTTAGGATTTAGGGAGCTTATGGAAAAAGGGCTGTTGTCAGCGGAATTAATGCCTATTGTTGCAAATTCGGGTGCAATGCGTAGCGTAGAGACTTTGCTTCAGCATCTTGCATCGTCTGACGTTCCTGTGCTTTTTATAGGCGAAAGAGGCTCCGGGCGGGCTTACCTTGCGCGGCAGCTTTATATTTTGAGCAAAAGCTCGAAACCGTTCGTTCGGATAACAGCGAAGGAAGCTACGCGGAGCAGCTTTGAGAAAGTGCTTGCGGTTGAACCTGGTATGATTTTCGTTGACGAGATTGCTGAAGCGTCGACAGAGCTTCAAGAAACTTTGAATGATTTTCTTGCTTCGGCCGCTTCTTCTGAGAAGCGATGCAGAATTGCTTGCTCAACTGCTGAAAATCTTGAAGAGATGGTCTCTGAGGGCGCTTTCTCTTCTGATTTGTATTATCAGCTTGCAGTGCTGCCAGTTCATGTTCCGGCTTTGCGCAACAGAACAGCCGATATTCCGAAGCTTGCTGAAATTTTCCTTGAGATTTATTCAAAACGCTATAACAAAAACTTTTCGGGCTTTTCAGACGAAGCTTTGGGCGCACTGAGCAACGCATATTGGTCGCTCAACGTGGTAGAGCTTGAGTCTTGCATCGAAAGGGCTTGTGCATTTGCTGTGCCGCCGTCTATAGAAAAAGATGATTTGCGCTTGAATATATTAAGCGTTTCTGGTATTTTTTTAGATAGTGACAAAAGCCTTAAATCGGCAGTGGATCAGTTTAAGAAGCAGTATATTACGCAGATTCTCGCTGAAGTCAGATGGAATCAGACAGAGGCGGCAAAGGTGCTAGATATTCAGCGGACTTATTTATCACGCCTGATTAAGGAATTGCACATTAAATAAATAGGAGACTTTTTTATGTCACAGGAAGCTAATAAACGTTCAGATGAAAATGAAAAAAAGACGTTTGCTGATTTATTGACTTTATTTATCGTTAAATTTAGATTTGTCCTTTTGGGTATACTTGTTGCCGGAATCTTAGCAATTGTTGCTGTAGGTGTTGTATCTTCTATGAATGAAAAGGCTGTAAAGGCTGGTCTTACAGAAGTTGATAAGATTACAGACGAGTATGCAACGCTAAAGTTCTCTGAAACGACAGACACTGCCAAAGAAGATGAGCTTATTGCAAAGGCACAGGCTGTTGCAGACAAGAACGGCCCTGTTGTTGTTAAAGTTCGTGCAAACATACTTGTTGCTGAAATTCAGTACGGAAGAAAGAACTACGAAGCAGCCCGCGCAGCATGGCTTGCAGCTGCTGAAGCAGACAAAAAGTCTTACACTTTCGGGCTTTGCAATTATCAGTGCGGCATCTGCAGCGACGAGCTTGGCGATTATGACAATGCTGTTGCTTATTTGAATGCTGCCGCAGAATCAGAAGACTTTGCAGATGTTCCGCGCGCTTTGTTCAATATCGGAAGAATCGAAGAATCTCGCGGAAATTATGAAAAGGCTGCCGAGACTTACAAAAAACTGTTTGCCGATTATCCTTCTGACCAGTGGGCAACTTTGGCAAAATCAAGACTTATCAGCCTTTCTGTAGACGGAAAAGCAAACTAAATCAGTAAAAGAGGCAGTCTAAACGGTTGCTGAGCGTAGTCTAAGCAACCGCAGTCATTCTGAACGCACCGGACGGAAGTTTCAGACGCTTTGTGGTGTGCATATCTGAGATGCCGGACAAAGTTCAGCATGACAGCAATTTTTCGGCAGCCTGTTTTAGTTTTTACGGAGAAGGGATGCATAGCATAAAAAGTTTTGTAAATATCGTTTTAAGCGTGGCACTGATTATGCTGTGCGTTTCTTGTGGTGTAAGTTCTTCAAGCAGCGCCTCAAGCCCGACTTCATATCATTCGCCAGCACCAGATGACCCTACGCAGAATTATTTCAGCTTTACAACCGATGCAGCTGTAAATTATGCAGAATATTCCAACGGTTATAAAGGTGTAGGTATTTATTACAAGATCTATACATCTGCAGCAAATATAACAAATCATTACAGTACAATCTCTGCTGAAACGACAGGCATCGGCGGAAAAAACAAACTTGATTCATTAGGTTATCAAAAATTGAACGGTGCTGATTATATTATTCCGTCTGCTCAAACAAATCAAAATGTTGAAATAAGGCTGTTCGATGAAACATCTTATACAAAATGCATAAAAATAGACGGAGCTGATTCAGGTACACCTGCACGCTACCTGCCTGGTAAATCATTTCAGTTCTCTTCAACTGAATATCCTAGAAATGGAGAAGCAGATTTGAACGGTTCAGAAACTTCTACCGGACCGTGGTATGTGGCCGCTTATGCTGTTTCTGTGCTGCAGACAACTTCTCTTACGTCAGAATATTCAAAGCCGAAATATCTAGGCTACACAAAAATCTATTATTAAGTATTAACGCTGTATTAGCTTTTACTCGCCGTTTCTGGCGATTCTGAAGCCCGTCGTATGCGATTTATCTTGCGGCTTGAGACTTTCTCTGAATGTCGGTGTCGCTTTCTGAGCGGGGCTGCTATGGTTTCCGCCGCGGATTACACGCTCCGTGCCGGTACTGATTCCGGCTGGGTTTGTTTCGGCGCTCTTTCTGTAATAGCCAAGATAATCCCAGCACCATTCAGAAACGTTGCCGAGAAGGTTCTCGATTGAATCGCCGCCAGAAGCCGGATGAGCCTTGCTGTCGCTGTTTTCCTTCGTCCATACAGAATATTTCGGCGCTGTCTTCGCGGCATATTCCCATTCAGCTTCTGTAAGAAGCCTGTAGCCGTTTGCTTTCTGATTCCAGATTACGTTTGAGCCTGAAATAGTGTAGGCGGCTTCAAGTCCTTGCGTCATGCTGAGCTTATTGCAATAGTCAACGGCTTCAAACCATGAAATGCTTGTCGCCGGCAGATTTTCTTCATCTTTAGGCGTTTCTCTGCCCAAAAGCTGGTTGTACTGCTTTCTTGTAATTTCAGATTTTCCAATGTAGAAGCTCGAAAGATGAACAGAATGTTCGCCTTTTTCATAGCTTGTACCTGAATCGTTGCCCATGGTAAAATCTGCACCGGAAATATATGTCATTTCTGGGTACTCAATTTTTGCAGATGAATCTGAACCGTCAGCTTTTATGAGGAAGCTTCTAGTTTCAGAAGAATAATTGCCGTTAATCAGCTTCCAGTAATAAAAGCCCGGCTCAAGTTTTGTTGAAATCTTGAAAGCTGTCGTCTTTATTCTTGCGTCTATAATCAAGTCTTTGAAGTCTGCGTTGCTTGAAACGACGAAGCGGCTGTCAACAGGTATATTCGTTTCGATGGCGAAAATCGTATTTGAGAATTCTTCTTGCGTTACGGTAATCTTGTCGTCAGGCGAAATAGACTTGAAATAAGGCGAATGAGAAAGCGGATAAAAAGATTTCACTTCTGTGTAAGGCGCAATATTTCCGTCTTTGTCTGTAAAAGTAATAGCCCAATACCAATGCTTGCCTTCCGCAATGTTGAACTGATTCGTGTTGAGCGAATAATAAGTCTGATTGCAGTTGATTTCTGCAACCGGGTTCTTGAGCCGCGGGTTGTCCGCGATTTTCAGCGTATAAGAAACTGCGCCGTTAGAAGCAGCCCAGTTAAACAGAATGGGCTGTCTGCCGTTTGCGGTGTATGCAACGAAATTGTCTTCAGGCTTATACGTTACCACAGGCTTAAGCGCAACAGGCTTTTGCACTGTAAAGGTGCTGACGCTGCTCAATGCTGGCGAAGCCACAATTGAATCATCGTAAATCGGAGTAATCTGCCAGTACCAAGTGCCGTAATCGATTAAGTCAAGCTTTGCCTCTGTCTTTGCCGTGGTGTAGCTGATTACAGGGCTGTTCATCTCGGCGTTGTCGGCAATCTGAAGCTCGTAGCCGCGTGCAAGGTCGTCATGAGTCCATGCGAACTGGATGCCGTTCTGCGCTGCCTTGTATGTAAGCCCCACGTTGTTCACCGGCTGAAGCTTCTTTATCGGCGTAATCGAAAATACTGAAATTGAGCCTTGCAGAGCAGAGTCAATGTATTTTTCTTCATCGCCGTCTTTTGTTACAGGATAAGCTTTCCAGTATATTGTGCGGTTCGGCAGCGTGAATGTTGTTTCTTCTGCTTCTACAGTTTTATTCTGATACGGATAGATTCCGTCTTTATCATAAGAAAGCTCAATTTTTGTGAGCATGTCTTGTTCATAGTTGAGCGGCTTCCAGGTGAAAAGTAGCGTTGCAGTTTCGTTATCGTTCTTGATGATTTTTTGCGAAACTTTCGGGCTTATCATAATCAAGGCGGGCTGCTTAAGCTGGTGGCCTTCGCTGTCCATTACAATCTGAGAACCTGCGTTAAGTTCTATAATCGAACCGTCGCCTTTGCTCTGCCTTACCATACCTCTTTCAACTGAAACGCTGATGTGGCGGTTTGATGCGGCTGAAGCGGGGTTTTCAAGCATTCCGTCTGTAAGAATAAGCGGCGTAACTGCTTCGTCTGTCTGCGGCAGCAACTCAGGCTGAATGTTCATTGAAACGATTGAATCTTCGCTGATTTCAAGCGTTTCACGTCCGGCTTTCAATGTGATTTTTTCCGGCGTCTTGATTGAAACAGTGCCGGAAGTGATTTTCAAGTTTGCAACATCTGATTCAGGTAGAATCTCAATCAAGCTGTTATGCGACATATTGATGATTGTGCCGGAATCGAACGTAATTTCCGCTTCGGCAAAAGCCGTGGTGCGCACGAAATCGCCCACATAAAGCGGCGTATTTTCTCTGATTATATCCCAAACAAGGCGGTCTCTGAATCGCCTTTGCACAGACTTGTTCCTGTCTGTAAGGCGCGCAATGGGCTTTTCATCAGTGCGCTGGTTAGTTTTGTAAACATCGCTGAAATAACCGACAAGCGAAAAAATGATGCCGATGGTGCAGATGAGAATGACTATTTTATCAGTTTTTTTGAACAGAATATTTCTTTTCTTCTTCATTGATGTCCACTTTCGTTAAGTCAGGCTCTTCATAGCCCAAAACAGCCCTGACTTCCTTTAAAGTTGCAGCCTGTTGAGTGTTCTCAAGAGGCGTACCCGCTGTATTTTTCAGAGCGACAACCGCAAAAAGCCTTATCGGTTTGCTCTTGCCCTTGACAGAGAAAGGCGGCATTTCTTCAACCGTTATGTCGTCTTTCAGGTAATCATAAGTCTGTTCAGAAATAAGTATGTCTGTGCAGAGCGGCTTGTTGATTGCTTCGATTCTCGAAGCAAGGTTTACGGTGTCGCCGATGACGGTATATTCCATGCGCTCTTTTGAGCCGATTTGTCCAGCCGTTACGTCGCCGCTTGAAATGCCGCAGCCGAACTGAATCGGCTCCCTGCCTGCAGCTTTCTCTTCTTCGTTGAACTTAATCAGTGCATTGCGCATCATCAGCGCGGTTGTAACAGCGGCGAGCGCATTTGCTTTGGGCGATTCGCCTGCAAGTGGTGCGCCCCATACGGCCATAATTGCGTCACCTATGAATTTGTCAACGCAGCCGCCCGTCTGTGTTACGCACTCGACCATGCGCTCAAGATATCTGTTGAGAAAGGCAACTAATGCCTCAGGCTTCATCTTTTCGGCTTTTGCCGTAAACGAGCGGATATCTGTAAAGAAAATCGTAACCTTGCGGTTTTCGCCGCCAAGCTTCAGCTCTCCGCGCATGGCGCGTTCCGCGATTTCGGTGTTGATGAATTTGCCGAAAGTCTCTTTCAGCCTGCCGCGTTCTGCAAGGCCTTGACCCATCTGCTCAATGCTTTCCGCAAGCACAGAAAGCTCGTCGTGCGTGCGCTTCTTAATCGAAACATCAAACTGGCCTTGCTCAATGCATTTTACCGCTTCGGTCAGCTCTTCAATCGGCACGCTGATTGTTTTTGAGATGAACCACACGATGAGAATTGCAGAAAAGAGCAGCGTCATCTCAAGCCACAGATTGCGGCGCAGCGCGGTTTGAAGCGCCTCAAAGACGATTTTGTCTTGAATTTGCGTTACAACGGCAATCTGGTCAGACAAAAGCTTATAGTATGAAGCGAAATATTCTGATTTGTCTTCGCCTTTATACACAAGCTGCTGCTGGCGGGACTTGTTGTCAAAGATGATGCTGTATATTTGCGAATCTTTTATAGACCGGTCTTCTGTAAGTGAATTCAAATCGTTTGAAATCAATATGTCGCCTGCGCCGTTTACAAGCATCGCACTATTTGTCTCGCTTGAAAATGTCTCAGCCAGGCTTTCCGGTGAAAATATGACGAGCACGGCAGAAGTCTCGCCGTTAAGCTCAAGCGGCATAATCAATGCAAGAAGATTCGCCTTGAAATACGGCGAAGCATTCAGCACGATTGTTTCGCCGTATTCAGCGCGGTCAAAAAATGCGCTCTGGTCTTTTATGTAAGCTGTAATGTCTTTCTCGTCAATACCGAGCGGATAGAGCAGGTGAGTGTTCAAAAGTTGCGTAAAGCCGCTTACGGCAATTGCGCCAATCATTCTGTTGCCGTCAAACAGAGAGTTAATCTGCTCGTCTGCAAGCACAGAATTTCTTGAATTCATCACATTTATAATGAACGAAGTGTTTGTTATAATCGAATTAAGGAAAATTTCAGTTTCAGAGGCTGCATGCTGATTGAGCGCAAAGTTATTGTTTTCTGCTGTTACGCGTACGTCTTCTTTGATGATATTCGTGATAATTGTAGTTGAAACAAAAAGTGCGGCGAGTACAGTTGCAATAATGATGATAATTAATTTTAAGGCAATGGGCCGCAAAGCCCTTTGATGTTCCTGTGACATAACTAAGTTTATTGACTTTGCAGCTTTATTAGAATCAGCTAAGTTTGTAAAATAGTCGGAATGACAGGATTTGAACCTGCGACATTCTGGTCCCAAACCAGACGCGCTACCAGCTGCGCTACATTCCGAAACCCTTTTCAGGAAAACTGTTTGAAACAGCTTATGCAACGATATTAGCCAAAATGATGAAAATAGTCAAGTGCTTTCAGAAAAAAAGTTTATCCGTGCTTGATACCTCGCCGCCGCTTGAAGCTTCGTCGCGAGTCTGCGTCGGGGTTTGTTGAATAAAAAAGCCCCCGTGCTTCAAGAAATGCAACGGGGGCGACGTTTTAACCGGTTTTGTATGAACTCAAGAACTTAAGTTAAAACTCATAAGACCATGAAATAGGGAAGCTGACATTTGCTTCTCTTCCACGCAGACCTGTCCATGCCCATTCATGACCTGACTTCCCATGTGGAACAATGTCGCCGAGAACAACAGACTTGACACCCAAACTGAATGTGTGTGCACCCATTGTAAACTCAAATGTTGGCACGGCGGCAATAAGCCAGCCATAGCCCTCGTCAACTGTTGGTGTGTTGTTCGCGTCTGCTGGAACTTGCGCATTGGTGTAAAAACCTGCTGAAGTGTTCTTTGCACCTTGAACATCCTTCTTTTCCGTAAGACCAGCTTGTGCATAGCATAATTCAAATGTGAATGTAGAATCGCTTGATGCAGCATATTCCAATGTATTGCGTACGCAGAAAGGCAAAACTTTTGATGTTGTGCTGTCAATTTTGTTATATCCGACGGCTATATTCACATCATCAGAAATGCCGTTGCGGAAGTCAAAGCCTGCACCAACATCAAACAGAAAAGCTGTGGTGTCTTTAGAATTTTTGACAACAGAAGCCTTTTCTTTATAGAAGCCTACACCGGTGTGAATTGTTGTGCCGATTTTAGCTTCTTCAAGACCTTTGAATGTAAATGCTGCATAGATTGTATGATCCTGATATGACTTGTCGTTACCTTCAGCACTTGTAGCTGACAAGTTTGAAATTGTGTTAATAGTAACGCTATTGAGTTGAGTTCCAGCAGGAATTGGAACACCAGCAGCAGCTAACTGAGCTGTAGAATTTGTAGCATCATAGTTTTTTGAATTAGATTTCTTTTTTGTGTAACCAAAATTGCCTGCCCATTTTGCACCGACTTCAAACAAGTCTGTCTTGTATGTTGCACCAAGAGCAGCACCGTTGAACATCCCTTTTTTTACCATGGTTCTTAAGTCAGCGTCTGCAGAGCGTAAACCGAAACCGATTTTAAGTCCTGGTACGCCGATGTAAGAAAACTGAATGCCGTCTTTGATCAGCATGTGGATATTCTGAAACTTACCTACAATGCCGTTGATTACGTTCCAGCCTTCGCTGTAGTCATCTGTCCAACCGCTGCCTGAAAAATTCGGACCGAGTTTAAAAGCATATCCAACACCTGCAAGGTTGCCTACACCGATTTCAAGCCAGTCAAACGGTTTAAGAAGGGCTGCGACTCTTGAACGGTTTCCATCATTTGCATTTGCTGATGAGTTCCATGACCAGCGGGGTTTAAAAGAAAGAATTGATGTTTCACCCGGATCCAAAGTTTGAAGGTCAAAACGGATTTTGCCTTTGACTTTTGCACGACCGTCAGCTGTAATAGCCTCACCAACAACTTCTTCGCGAAGGGTGTAATTGTCAGTAAAGCCCCAGTATTGATTGTCCCCATCAATTGTAATTACTGGTTCGGTTGAAACTGTGTTTGTTATAGACACAGTCTGAGAGAATGCCGTAAAAAATACGGCAAAACAAACTAAACATGAAATAACCTTTTTCATGAAGGTACTCCTTTTTTTATAGTTTTTTATATTCATTCTGAATATGTGCATATTTTATGTTAGCAAAGGCTAACTTTAAAACAATGTTTTTGTCAATATGTTAGACTAGGATAACATATGTTTTTTTAAGGAAATTTTATATTCAGGTGCTTTGTTTGTCTTGTTTGCTGCTCAGATAAAAGCTATTGACAAGCAGCGGGCTTTTTTATAAGATTCTTCTATAATTTGCCCGGATGGTGGAATTGGTAGACACGCTAGTTTCAGGTACTAGAGCTCTAACGGGTGTGCGAGTTCAAGTCTCGCTTCGGGCATAAGCCGGTTGTTCAAGCAACCGGCTTTTTTTTGCTTTATGCAAATTATGTGCGGCTGACGTTCGATGATACACCGTCTGCGCTGTTTTTCGTTTTATTGTGATATCAAATTTGCAAAATCTTAATTTCGGGTTATTATTGTATAATTGTATAAATGGAGGAACTCTATGAGTGAAAAACCTAGAGAAACGCTCGGCAGCCGTATCGGATTTATCCTGCTTTCGGCTGGTTGTGCAATCGGTTTAGGAAACGTATGGCGTTTCCCTTACATTACGGGAAAATTCGGCGGTGCGGCATTTGTAATCATGTATCTGCTTTTTCTGGTAATTTTCGGATTGCCGATTATGGTGGCAGAATTCGCCGTTGGCCGCGCATCAAGAAAAAGTGTTGCAGGTGCATTCAAACAGCTTGAACCAGAAGGAACAAAATGGCATTGGTACAGCTTTCTAGCTGTTGCTGGAAACTACCTTTTGATGATGTTCTATACTGTTGTTGCTGGCTGGATGATTTATTATTTCTTTGCAACTGTTTCCGGCAACCTTTCAGGACTTTCGCCAGATGAAGTAGGTGCATATTTCGGAAGCCTTATACAAAGCCCAGCGAAGCTCATCACATGGATGCTCGTCATAATTCTGCTTGGTTTCGGCGTATGTGTCATGGGGCTTCAGAAAGGCGTTGAGCGCATTACGAAATTCCTTATGTCAGGGCTTCTTGTCATAATGGTTGGTCTTGCAATTTACGTTGCATTCATTCCAGGTGCCGGCGCTGGTTACGCCTTTTATCTTAAGCCGAATTTCAAGGCAATGGCGGAAAACGGCCTCTGGG
>JAEEGL011421938.1_pt1 | contig 10469 bp, 23 predicted proteins | sample 9134231 | NCBI WGS metagenome assembly JAEEGL01 (sample SAMN16246548, study PRJNA631951) | gut metagenome | biome: gut microbiome; feature: rumen; material: fiber-attached | host: Bos | place: Iran: Karaj | collected 2018-10 | reverse complement strand
TGATATAATAAAGAAAAAGCAGGAGGATAGGAAAATGACAAAGGCTAGAGAAGAAATGGTAGATAGAATGATTAACCGCTACGGCTTCGAAGATGAAAGAACGATTGAGGTGGCTACGGCTTGCGAGATGTATAGAGAGTGCGAAGAGTGCGACGCTATCATCGAAGCGATGATTAAGGGCTATGAAGAAGCCACAGACGACGAAGAAGAGATAAACGAACTGGACGAAGTCCTCTTCGTAATCGGTATCAGAGTAGACGGCACGAAGTACAGAGAGCCGAGAGCATGAAAGGAGATAAGACAATGAACTTTACATATACAGTTAGATATCTCAATAAGGAATGTAAGCAGGTAGTTTTGGAGTTTGCCACAAGAAAAGATGCGGTTGCTAGAGCGGAATATCTCGTAAATCAGTTTGACTATAGGGTTGCGGTTTGTAAAGAGTTAATGGGTAAATGCGTTGAAATGACAATGTATTTTCCGAAGTAAGAAAGGGGCATTAAAAATGAAATGTAAAGTTTGTGGAAAAAGAACTGATTGGGACCATTCCGTGGGACGTGCAGACTTTTTGGTTTGTGTAAAATGTTTTGATAGTCTAGCAGAATTCAACGAAAAAAGAAATGGAAAAGTTCTTGCTCTAGATTTTATCCTAAAAATGGGAGAACTTGCGGAAAAAGAATAAAGCGGAAAATTCCGCTTTTTTGTAAAAAGGTTAGCGTATGCTAACCGCGCCCGGGCATTTGTGCAAGGTGCCCAACCCGATCCCGCCAAATTTGTGCAATTTATCAGTATACATTTTTTCCCGATTTTAGTATAATATAAGTGTAAAGAGGAGGTGTTAAGAATGACAACTTACAGAGTTATGAAAGGTGATAAATGGGTTTCGGTTTTCACAAATAAAAACACCGCAGAAAGAAGCGTTTTTCTCCGAAATAAAAATGAAATTGCTTGCAAGAGAATTCCAGATTTTTGGTTAAAAATCGTAGAAATTCCCACAAAATAAAAAGGAGATAAAATTATGAAAAAATATTACATTTCTTATTACGGACATTCTACCCAGGTGGTTTATGCATATTCTTATGAAGATGCTTATGATAAAGCAAATTCTAAAAAAGATTTGAGACTTATTGAGGTTGACGGAGAACTCGACCGCGAATACTGGACGCCAAACGAAGGACGGCAGTTCTACGATTAATTTACAGAAAATTCACAAAAGGCGAAATGTGCGAAACGTTTCGCGCGCCCGGACGTCCCGGATCGTCCCGGGCAGTTGTGCAGGTTGTACAAGATCCAGATTTTTTCTTGGAATTTTTTGTGCAAGATCACAAGAGAAAATTTTATAAAAAGGTGTTGACTTTTCTTTTCGGGCATGGTATAATATGTATGTAAGATAATTAAGGAGGAAATATTCATGGAAAAGTTTTATCGTTACGAAGGTAAGGTTCTCAAGGTTCGCGGTGGTGCGTGGTTGGATATCATGAACTCATACCTCTACACAGAGGTTAAGCGCATCCCTCGCTTAAAGGCTTTTGATGTCCACATTTGCAAGGACAATTCCACAGGCGAAATGTTCGTGCTTCTTTGGGGTTGATTCAAAGGACCGCGAAACGTTTCGCGGTCTATGCCCGGGCAAATGTCAAAGAAGTTTTATAACTTTTTTCTAGAAAAGGTGTTGACATTCTATATATGGTATGGTATTATATAAATGTAAAGAGGAAAGAACTTCGGGAGCGGTGAGGTTCACCACTGTACATGGTGCTTTAGGAAGAAACCTCTCCTCTTTATACCACAGGGCCGTTTGGTAGTGTGAGGGTCCCCTTTAAGAATGAATGAACTGCACAGGGCGAGTAGAAGGTCGCCCACCACTTAAATGGGTAAGTAGCTCAATGGATGAGCAGCGGCCTGTTAAGCCGTTGGATGTGGGTTCAAATCCCACCTTTCCCGCCAACTATTTTCTATTCATACACCTCCTCCTAATTTTGGAAAACCGTCGCAAGGCGGTTTTCCTTTTCGCATCATCGAACATATGTTTGTGCGAACCCACCCGGGCGCCGGCGCGGATCGTGTTTACAATTTGTTAACAATTTAGGGGTTGACGAAACTTGAAAAGGAGAGTATAATTATAAATGTAAAGAGGGTTGAGAAACCCAAAGAGAAATAAAGATATAAGGAGATTTTACTATGAAGCAGATTTTTTCACTTAAGGAACTCGCAGAAATGAGAAAGGAAGCCATCAACGCTGGGCTGGACGCTATTCAGAAGAACGCTAGAGATGGTGCTGGTTATACGCTTGACCAGCTCTCAGAGATGACAGGCGGAATTCTCTCTCCGCGAGGTCTTGAAATTTCCGCCAACCGCCATACAGGGCTGTATAGCGGAGGCCTCTACTCCACACGCAACTGGTCGCCTAGAACTCGTGTTCGTCTTGAGCGGGGCAAGAGTCAGTGTGAAACCCACACTTTCACAGAAACAGACGAAAATGGTCAGGTAGTCCGCAAGTGGACAGAAACGAAGTACACATCTCGTTACTGTGTTAAGTAATCTAAAGGGCGACGGACAAGGCTTTGGCGCATGAGGTCAGAGGGGAGTGGGAGACGAAAGTCGTTTGCACCACGAACCAAAGACCAACAGGGCGGTGGGACGCGCGTGGTCGCCCTTTGCCCGGGCACAGGGGTTGACACATAATCAAATCTATGGTATACTTAATACATAAAAGGTGAGAGGAAGTGAATCAAATGACAACTTACGTTCTTGAAATTACCACAAAGTCAAAGAAAACTTACATTCCTTTTGGTTCGAAGTATGGCGCATTGGAATTCCGCGCACGCGTCACTAAGTATGATAACGTTATTGGAACACGTGTTTTGTTCTCACTTCCAGACGGATATATGTATCCACTCAAAGATACTGAAACTTGAAATTCCCTTAAATTTTTAGTATAATAAACTTAGTAAAAGGGGGATAGAAATATGATGATTTTCTTTTTAGTTGTTTTCTTTCTTTCGATCATCAGTACATTCATTCTGATTGCAATAGATAAGGCGGAAGTGACAATAATCACAATAATAATCGCATTGATTTCACTTCTCGCAATTCTAATGATGACGATGTGAGCGTCCGGGCGCATCAAAAAAGTTTTAGGATTTTTTTCTGAAAAAGTGTTGACAGATATATTTCCATGGTATATAATAAGTACATAAAGATAAGAAATAAAGGAGAACAAAATCATGGAAAAAGTTTTTACACTCAATGAACTCAAGGCACTCAAGGAAAAGTCTCTTCAGACCGCTTTTGATGTACTCAAGAAGCAGGCGACTCCCAAGAAGAGATATACTGCAAAGGAACTGTCTGAACTTTGCGGTGGCATCATGTCGGCGCAGAGTATCGCCGCACGCGTTGGTTACGTAAGTGGCTATTTTGGTGGTACTTATAACGGAACTGCCCTCAATGGCGAAATTGTAGGTATTAAGTCTTGCCAGAAGAAAACTACCACTTACACCAAAAAGTTTGCGGAACTGGACGACAAGGGAAACATCGTCAGAATTTTCGAGAGAACCTTTGAAAATGCAGTTTACACTTATGAGGTAGTTTGATACTAACTCCCCACCGACAGGGGCGCCATTACGGCGCCTTTGCCCCGGGCAATTTACACAAAATTCGATCCACAAATTTGTGCAATTTGTCAGTAGACAATTCTAGTTCCCATAATGTATAATATAAATGTAATCAAGAGAAACAAAGGAGAAAAATTATGGACAATATTGGTTGCGGAACACTTATTCTTATTCTTTTAGGTATCGTTGCAATTTTGGCACTTGCTCCACTTGTCATTATGTTGCTTTGGAACTGGCTTATGCCGTCAATCTTTGGTCTTTGTACCATTGGTTACTGGCAGGCACTTGGTCTTGACATCTTGAGCGGTTGTCTGTTTGGTAATGGTAGGATTCTAGGTAGTCTTATTACCATTGGTAAGGATGATTAATAAAAGTGGGTTAGGATAGTAATCCTATTAAAGGTGGGAGGTACACTGCCGCCCACTTGTGCCCGGGCAAAAAAGTTTTCGGAAAAGTATTGACTTTTAGTTTTTATGGGTGTATAATAAATGCATAAAGAAAAGAAAATAAGGGGGATTAAGTCATGAAAAGATATATGGTTGAATGTGACATTTGTGGTGAAGAAATCAGAGAATTAGAATGGTACGAAATAAGAATGAAATTTTTTTCATTCAGTCGCGCAGGAAAGATAACTCGTCGTGAAGATAAAGTAATTTGTTGGCATTGTAAGGAAGCACTTGCAGATATCATTCGAAACGAACGGAAGCGCGCAAATACATGAGCGCGCCGCCCGGGCGCGTTGTGCACTTTGCACAACGCGAACGCGAGATCCGGCGCAATTTTGTGCAAAATGTCAATAGACAGATTTGTTGCGGTGGGTGTATAATATAGATGTTCCTAAGGGGAACGGCGCAGATTGAAAACTTAAAAACTCCAAAAAAACTTTCAAGAAATTGAAAAAAGGGGTTGACAAGAAAGAAAATCGGTGCTATAATAAAGACGTAAGGTGAGAGAGAAAAGTAACTCACCAAGAAAAAAACTCTTGCGCCAACGGCAGACAGTTGGAGAAAGGTGGTCAAACATGGCTACAAATGACAAGTACACAATGAGAAAGTTCCTTGAGGCTGTAAAGGCTGGCAACGTCACAGACGTAGAGAAGGAGTTCGCGGCTGGCGAAATCGTGAAGATGGACGCTCGCAACGAGGCTCGTAAGGGCAAGGAAACAAAGGCACAGAAGGAGAACGCTCCCATTAAGGACGCTATCCTTGCCTACATCAAGGAGAACCCTGGTGTGACGGCTGAGGCTATCGCAAAGGCTCTCACAACTGACGAGAAGCCGCTGACAACGGCGAAGGTATCTGCTCTTGCGACACAGCTCAAGGACGCTGGCGCCATTAAGGCAGAGGACGTCAAGAAAGCTGACGGTAAGGGTAAGGTCAAGGCTTACACCCTCGCCTAACGGCAAAGCCCTTGGGGGAGAGGGCTAAATCTCCCTCCCACATCTTGACTATACATCTTTTTCATACCTCCTCCTAGTCGAGGGCGTCAGCATGGCGCCCTTGGCGCCCGGGCCACTTGACAAATCAATAAGGGTGTGATATAATAAAAACGATAAGGAGGAAAGATTATGGCACTTGATAAAGCGATTAATAGTGGAAAAGAACACCGCAAACAATACTATGATAGTAGAAGTTTTGATATGACTTGCCGCAACCATGGATCTTGTCCTTATTGCGAAGGTAACCGCAAACATAAGTTTTTTGTGGATGAAGAGAAAGCAAATGATGCTTATGAAGAATTTTTACGAGAAAATGAAATTTAAGTATTGACAAATCGAAAAAATTCAAGTATAATATAAATGTAATAAAGACAAAGGAGATTTAAAAATGAAGATTAACTTTAAAGAGAATACGAACGTGGTTGAATTTTCGGATATTAAAGTTGGTGAAGTTTTCTCATATGATGATTATTCTGGATTGTATCTTAAAATAGATGGCACAGAAGCATTTGATTTTGAGTTAGAAGAATCTGTTGGATTTGAATTTGATGAGAAGGTAATCAAACGAAAGATTAGCATTACCATTGAGGATGCACTTCCTTATCAGGAATAATCCCAACCAACAACATCTCACACAAGGGAGAGAAATCTCCCTCGTGCCCGGCCAAAAATGGGTGTTGACATTCTAAAAAGAATAGTGTATAATAAACGTGTAAGATAAAGAAAAGAGGTATATCTATGTTATATCAGAGTGGAAGAAGTAATCTCGCATTAACAGTTTTTGTCCCTTATGACTGCAAGAATAATTGTCCTTTTTGTACTTCAAAAGAAATGTATAAAAATCCTTGCGCCGACATGACAGAAATCAATTATCAAATTAAGGTTTTAGGTAATCTCAATTTGGTTCGTGATATTGTTTTTACTGGCGGTGAACCCTTTGCGGATTTGGCAAAATTAGAAGAACTTCTTTATGCCGCAAAATCGACAGGAAAGAATGTTTTTATCAATACTACGATGCCTAACGCAGATTTTATTAATCGTCATAAAGCATTAATTAACGGCATTTCTGTTAGTCGTCATATCAAAGTAAAAACTCAAGAGGTTCTTGATAAGGAATTATATAGAATTTCTTCTTTGGTTCCAATTCGTATTAATTCTGTACTTTACAATGTTACAGAAAACGACGTCCCCGCAATTAAAGATTTTCTTCTTCGATATTCTGATTTTCAGATTAATTTTAGAGAAGATTATCGAAAAACAAATATCGCAAATTTGAAAAATGTTGTGGATAATGAATTTATCAATCTTCTCGTTAATGAATGTGGTTTGACTTACTACTATGGCGGTGGTTGCCAGGTTTGTAATGATGATGTATTTAATCACAACATTCATTATCACAGAGGACTTGAGCATAGTAGTTTTACCATTGGCAATACTACAGTTGTAAATGATTTGATTATTTACCCCACTGGTGAAATTTGTTACGATTGGGATTTAAATAAAAGAGTAAATGACGAACTTATTAAAGATTTGGATTATGGTAGGTGATTTGTTATGAGTTGTGGTTTTTCTGATTATGGTTCTTGCGGTGGAGCGTATCATCGTAGAGGATATGCATATAGTTGTAGTGATGGTAGCGATACTTATATAACTTGCGGTGGAGAAGTCCACTATGGCGGAAGATATCCAGCAAATTATTTTGGTTCTTGCGGTGGTGGTGGTTGCGGTAGAACGTACGAGGACTATTCCACTGGTTGCGGTTCAGGTTCTTGCGGAGGTTGACGAAAGTCAACCTCTTTTGCCCGGGCGGATCGTTCACAGAATTTTCACAATTTAATCTATTGACAAATTTCATACTTTCATTTATAATAAGTATGTAAGATAAATGAAGGGGGTACTTCGATGGAAGCACTAAAGAGATTTTTCAAGATAGAGGGCGCATACAAGTTTGAATGGAATGACTTGCGTTGCTTTATTACTGTAGTCAACGTAATTCTCATCATGATTTATGGTTTGTCTATCGCATGGTTTGGACTTGCGGTTGCTCTTGTTGGAGTGGTTAAGGACTTGACGGTTGATAGGCATATCAACGGACTTTTGATGCATCTTGCGAATGTTGCGTTGAATTTGTTTTTTATATTTTTTATTTAAGGAGTGAAACAAAATGGAAATTAAAGACGAAAGAAAAAATGAAAGAAATAGTTTTGGAGATTTATTTCCAGGAGACGTTTTCGAGTTTGACGACCAAACTTTTATGAAAACCGATAGGGTTGAATGTGGAACCGATGAGGATGAATTTTATAATGCGGTAAGTCTTACAGACGGAAGTCTATTTACTTTTGTATTAGAAGAACAGGTCACGCCATTGGTAGTCCAGTTACGTGTTATCCGCAACGGTTAATGGCGCGCACTTCGGTGCGCGCTTTTGTCGCCCGGGCGCCAACTTGTTTACAATTTGTTCACAAATTAAGGGTTGACACAAAAAGAAAATTCAATTATAATATATATGAAGATAAAGAAACGAGGTATGAAAAATGAATATTTGGTTAGACATGGACGGAACTTTTGTAAATCTCTATGGTGTGAATGACTGGCTTCCGATGCTTATTGCGGAAGATACAACTCCCTACGAAGTGGCTAAGCCGCTGGTTGCTATGAATGTATTTGCTCGTAGGCTGAATATGCTCAAGCGCAAGGGCTACACAATTAACATTATCTCCTGGACTTCGAAGAATGGAAGCGCAGACTACAACGCTAGAGTAGCGACCGCAAAAAGAGCATGGCTGGCTCGTCACCTGCCTAGCGTAGAGTTTAACTGCATTGACATTGTTGCCTATGGCACGCCGAAAGGTGAAGGACGAGATGGTATCCTGTTCGATGACGAAGAGCCGAACCGCACCAACTGGAACGGCACCGCATACGATGTAAAGAACATTCTTGAAACGCTCAAGACACTTTAAGAGGTGAGAAACATGGCACACAAGAACAAAAAGAAGATAGAACAGCAGGCCCACCGCGGGCCCACGTTCCATGGCTTCCGCCCCTCAATAGAGGATCACAAACTGTGGAAGTCGCGCCACCCTCGCAAACAAAAACACAAGGCGGTTTACGAGGGTTGACCGCCCGGCCGCAAATTGGGTATTGACAAAAACTATTTTCTCCTTTATAATATAAGTGTAAGAAATAAAAGGAGAAAAGATATGGAACATTTAGAAGAACTAATTTCTGAATTTACAAATAAATTTGGTTGTGAAGCGATTTCCGCAAAGGAAATTGACTACGAAGGTTTTGCATACAATCCAATTTATAAGGTAGTTGTTTGCGATTTTGAATTTTCTCTTCGTATGAAAGTATGTAAAGACTTTATGGATAGCGTAAAAAGACAAAATCCAAAAGTAAAACTTGACTTCTATACTTGGGCGTTACTTCACGAACTTGGACATCATCACACTATCACTTCTTTTACAAGAGAAGAATTAAGAAGATGTTATAAAAAAAGATTTCGCATTAGAAAAACTCATGCAACACTCCCATATTATAATCTTCCAGACGAATATGCGGCGACCGCATGGGCGGTAGGTTATGCAAACTCCCATATAAACGAAGTCAAAGAACTTTCGAGAAAAATCCAAATGTATCGCGAAGTGGTCTGAAAATGACCACTTTGTGCCCGGGCGCGCGTTCACAAAAAGTTCACATTTCGAACGTTGACAAAATTTGAATTATCCATTATAATATATATGTAAGTTAAAGAAAAGAGGATTTGGTTATGACAGGCACAGATTATGAAACAAAAATAAAAGATATTATCAACGACTTTACTGAAAAATTTGGTTGTCGTGCGCTCCCTGCTTATGCGCTGGGTCTTAACGAATTTTATTATTGCATTTCTATCGAAACGGTGGTTTACGTCTACAAGTTTAGCCCACGCTTTAAGCAGGACAGAGATTTCATGAATAGCGTGAAAATGCACAACCCAAAGGTAAAGCTCAACCATTTTATGTGGGCTCTGCTTCATGAGGTTGGACACCACATGACAGAAGATACCTTTGACGAGGAAGAGAAAGATAGAATTAATAAGAAGAGATTTCGCGTTATGAAAACGCAGGCAATTCACCCTTATTATAGACTCCCTGATGAATGGGCGGCTACTGAATGGGCGGTAACTTATGCTAACGCTCACGCCGAAGAGGTAAAAAATCTTTGGGAAAAGATTTACGCACTCACTAACGAATATAAAACAAATCGAGCAATCGCATAAATCCGACCCTTCGGGGTCGCCCGGGCGCCGGCAGATTGCACAAAAGATTTTCGATCTGATCTGCGAATTTTGTGCAACTTGTACACTATACATAATATGTACCCCATGCTATAATATAATTGTCAAGAGGGAAAGCGAGCGAGCACACTCAGGCGCCGTGTCCTTGCCCCACTCATGGACGCATGAGGCGGAAAATAACTAATAAAAAAAGTTTCCGCAACCCTCTTGACAACCACCTGCGCAAGTGGTATAATATACCTATAAAGAACGAAAGGAATTGAATGAATGGCATTTGTAATTGTACTGGACACTGAAACCACGAACACCCTTGAAGAGCCTATCGCTTATGATATCGGCTGGGCTGTGGTAGACCTCAAAACGGAAGAGGTTATAAAGACGGAGAGCTATGCGGTGGCGGAAGTGTTCCTGGACAAGGAGTGGATGGCGGCTGCTTACTTCGCTGAAAAGGTTCCTTCCTACTGGGAAGAGATTAAGCACGGCGACCGCAAACTGGCTAGGCTGTACACGATTCGCAAGTCACTGCTTGTGGACTGTCGCACCTATGGAGTAAAGGAGATTTACGCTCATAACGCCTACTTCGACTATTGCTCAACCGCCTTTACTATCCGCTACCTTACTGGTTCAAAGCGTCGCTACTTCCTGCCCTACGGCATCAAGGTTTGCGACACGCTGAAAATGGCTAGACAGGCTTTTGGTAAGAACGAGGATTATCGAGCCTTCTGCGAAGCAAACGGTTATAAGACCGCTAGAAATCAGGTTCGTCTGACCGCTGAAATTCTGTACCGCTACATGAGCGGTGACAATGACTTCGAGGAAGTCCATAAGGGTGTTGATGACGTACTTATAGAGAAAGAAATTCTTTTCGAGTGTCTCCGCCGTGGAATTGAGGACGGCGCACTCTGGGCCAAGGAATGACCCAGGGCGTGCCCGGCCGCCGGCGTTTTGCACAAAAATATGATCCCAAGTGCCGGAAATTTTGTGCAATTTGTCATCTATTCAAATACCCCACCCCATGCTATAATATAATTGTCAAGAGGGGAACGGAAGGTCGCGAACTTCCAAAGAAAAATTTTCGAAAAACTCTTGACACCCAGTACCTTTCATGGTATAATAAGTATGTAAGATAAAGAAAAGG
>JAEEGL010446623.1_pt1 | contig 10469 bp, 11 predicted proteins | sample 9134231 | NCBI WGS metagenome assembly JAEEGL01 (sample SAMN16246548, study PRJNA631951) | gut metagenome | biome: gut microbiome; feature: rumen; material: fiber-attached | host: Bos | place: Iran: Karaj | collected 2018-10 | reverse complement strand
TTTAAATAATTTATTAATCCTTTAGTATCATCTTCATGAAATAAAATATTTACTGTTACATAAACTTTTTTATTTCTTTCATGAGCATATTTAACTCCTTCTTCTATTTCTTCAATAGAAAAGTTTTTAGCATTAGATCTAAGAGAAAATTGTTTACCTCCTAGATATACTGCATCTGCTCCATAATCAATAGCCCATTTTAATCTTTCTAAGTCTCCAGCAGGAGCTAATAACTCTGGTCTATTCATAGTCTTCTACCTTATATACTGTTTTTTTATCTAGGAAACCAGTATATCCTTCATCTTTTATATTATGATTAATAAAATTATTTACTTCTTCATAGAATATATCTTCATCTACCATATAATTATCTAATATTATATTTAAATTATCTAATTCATTTAAATACTTTAGACATGAATATATATCTCCAGTATAGAAATTAGAGTTATATTCTTCGACTATTTTAAATTCTTTTGATGTAACATAGTCTTTAAATGTATAATTATTTTTATCTTTATTTTTATCTATAAATTTAAAATAATTAGTTAATAGTTTTCTAGATGATGTAGCCATATTTAAATAACCATATCCCTTTATAAATATATTAGACATAGTATTTCTATTTATTTCATTTATTTCTTCTTTAGTTATTTCAGTAGAAATATAAGCGTTTTTAACGCCTTTTTCTAAATAGAAATTAATAGTATATGAATTTGTACCTAAATGGTTAGAAATAAGCATAGAATCCCCTTTAAAGCCTATTTCATCAAGTATATTAAGTACTGCATCATCTGTGAATCCTATTATTACATCATATTTAGATAATTCGGTAATAAGTTCTTTTAAAGAATCTATTTCATGTTCAAAATATAATCTATTTAAAAAAATAATAATATCCTTATTATTATTTTTACATTTATCACATAAATCACTTAAATTATCTAAAGATATATAACTATTAAATTCACTACTAAATTTTTCTATACCAAATATAAATCCAGATATATCTAATTTAAGATATTTATCTAAATTATTTGGATTAGTTATATAAAATTTATTCATTAATATCTTCCTTTTTATATGTTATAGCTATACCGTCTCCTACTTTATAAAACTTAGTTTCATAATCAGGATGATTCTTTAAAAAGTCTATATAATCTCTAATCTTATTAACTAGACCTCTTAAATTCTTATTTTCTATTTCTTCTTTTGATTCTACAAAACCATGAAATGATATATTATCTGTAACTATAACACCATATTTATTTAAGTTTTCTTTATATTTATTAAAGAAATTAGTATTTTGTGCTTTAGCAGCATCTATAAATATCATGTCATACTTTTCTTTAATATCTACATCTAAAGCATCACCACATATTAAAGTAATCCTATCTTCTAAATCACATGCTTTAACATTTTTAACAGCCATCATATATCTATCTTGATTTCTTTCTACTGAAGTAATTTTAACATCTTTAGAAGTTAAAGCCATTCTTATAGAAGAATATCCAATAGCAGTCCCAAGTTCTAAAATAGACTTTATTTCATTCTTTTCTATAAACTTACATAGAAAATCTATTCCTCTTTTTTCCATTATTGGAATATTTTCTTCTTCAGCATATTTTTCCATTTGTTTAATTATGTCTTTATACATAATATCACTTCCCCTTTTTATCTAAACTTTCTAGTAATTTAGAAATAAATTCCCATTCTTCTTTTTTAGTTATTTTTTCTAATTTATTATTTTTTGGATTAAATACCGTAGCATATGTTTTAACTTTACCTTCTTTAGTTTTAGTATCATCAGTATATACTATACCAAGCTTACCACCAGTTTTTTCATATGCATATATTATTCTTGCATTAGTTATTTCCCCGTTATTATTCATGAATGTGATTATATCTTTTTTCATGATGATATTAATCCTTTCTTTGATCTAAATATCTTTGAAGTATTATAGTAGCTGCTAAAGCATCTACCTTTTCCTTTCTATCTTTTCTTTTAGTATCACCTTGAATCATTAAATTATTAGCTTCTACAGAAGATAATCTTTCATCTTGAAGTATAACTTCAAGATCTATATTAGATTCTATTAATTCTTTAAAATTAATACTTCTCTCTGAAGCATATCCCATAGTATTATTCATGTTCTTTGGTAAACCAAGAACTATTTTATCTACTTTTAACTCATTTATTATATCTTTTAAAGGTTCTATTAATGAATTATAGTCTTCATTTTCAAATTTTAATAGTTTATATGAACTAGCAATAATACCACTAGGATCACTTTTTGCAATACCAAGTGTCTTGGTACCTAAATCTAACCCCAAATATCTCATTATTTATTTAAATAATATCTAAGTAAACATTCAATTATATCAGTTCTATCAATCTTAGTTATTTTTTGTCTACTTTCTTTATAGTTAGATATATAACCAGGATCTCCACTTATTAAGTAACCTACTAATTGGTTTACTGAATTATATCCTCTTTCTTCTAGAGCTTCTTTAACGTCTTCTAAAGTTTCCTTTACAAGAGTATTATTTACATCTTTAGGATCAAATACATTTGTCTCCTCAGTCATAATTTCACCTCTTTAACGATTTATATTATATCACATATAAAAGAAAAAACCTACAGTTTTTTGTAGGTTTATTCAAGCCATAATCCTTTATTTCTTAATTCTTTAATTACTTTTTGTTGATCAGCATCAGTTTTAGAAAAATGAATATTAGTATTCTTATCAGCTACAAAGTAATAATATTCTTTATATTCATCCAAAGGTTTAACTATTCCTTTTACAACAGCCTCTATAGAATCAATAGATGTAGATGAAATAGCCCCTACAGGAAGTCCAGGTACACATTTACCTCTAGTATTATATCCATCACAAACATTAAAGTCTGACACATATAAAGGATCTCCTATTTTCTTATGTACTGAATAATAAGTAGTAACATCAGAACCAAGAGTCATTCCAATAGTAATTCTATTTAAGAATACTTGAGCTACTCCTTGTAATTCTTTTTCATAATTAGATGTATTCTTACCAGGGCCTTCATGTTCTACTATAGATGCTAAAGTTACAACATCATGATAATTAGTCCACGTAAAATTATATTTTTTATATATTTCTAATACTTTATTATTAAATGTTCCAATTAATCTATCTGCTATTTCTTCTACAGTAGAATCTTTTTTAAAATCATAAGTGTCTCCAAGAAGATAACCTTCTAGTGGATGACGAATTCCTTCTTTTAACACATCATTAGTAACTATAGTATATTTAGTAATCATTTGATTAACAAAATCTACATTATCTAATCTAGATATAACTTCTTCTTTAGTTAAATTAAAGTTCTTAGCTATTATTTCTGCTTGATCTTCTAAAGTACCAGCATCTGAAAATCTAACTCTAATAGAATCTTTATCTATAGCAGCAGTAGAATCATTTAAAGTATTAATAATATCTTTTAAAGAATCAGATTTATCTAATTCATAGTCTCCTGCTTTAAAGTCAGTCTTTTTATTTAATTTAACATACAATAATGCAAAGTATTCATTCTTAATTAATCCTGCTTTTTTTAGATTTTTTAGAACTACTCTAGCTCCTTCTCCATTATTTATTTTAAAATCAACACTTTCAGTTTCTCCTTGCATTGGTGTAGTCATATAATAACAACCAAATACAAGTGCTAGCACTATTATTATAGTTATTATTGGAATTAAATATCTTTTCTTCATATATTCTCCTTTTTATTCTAATATAGCTTTAATTCTTCTTATACCTGAAGAAGAAGCTTCTTCCTTTACTATTTTAAAATGTCCAAGTTCATTAGTATTATTAACGTGAGGACCTCCACAAATTTCTATAGAAACATTTCCTATTTTATATACGTTAACAATATCAGGATACTTTTCAATAAACATACATTCTGCTCCTTCAGAAACTGCTTTTTCTTTTGGCATTTCTTCTTTAGTAACAATTAATCCTTCATTTATCCATTTATTTACTAAATCTTCAGTATTTTTAAGTTCTTCATCAGTTAATTTATGATCACAGTTAAAGTCAAATCTCATTCTTTCTGATGTAATATTAGATCCTCTTTGATGAGTATCAGGATTAACAGTTATTTTAAGTGCAGCATTAAGTAAATGAGTTGCAGTATGATATTTAGTTTCTATTTCACCAGTAGATGCTAAACCACCTTTAAATTTACCTTGAGAATTACTTCTAGATAATTCTTGGTGTTTTTTAAAGAACTCATTAAATCCATTTTCATCTACATTAATTCCTTTTTCTTTAGCTAGTTCTATAGTTAATTCTATTGGGAATCCATATGTATCATATAAATGGAATGCATGTTCACCATCAATATCATTATTACTTATTTTTTCAAATTCTTTTAAACCTTTTTCTAGAGTTCTATTAAATTTAGTTTTTTCATTCTTAAATATATCTTTAATATAATCTCTATTATCAAGTTCATTATAGAATTCTTTATAATTATCTATTACAGTATCAATTAATTCATCTTCCCAATTAGAATTAATATCTATATCTAATTTTCTTACATATCTAATAATTCTTCTTATTAATCTTCTTAAGATATATCCTTGATCTGTATTAGATGGAACCACTTTAGAAGGATCTGCTATTATAAATACAGATGATCTAATATGATCTATTATAATACGCATTTCCTTACTATAATCATTATAGCTTTTATTAGATAACTTTTCAAGGATATTTACATAAGGCATAAATATACTAGAAGTATAATTATCTGTTTTACCTTCTAATATAGCAGTTGTTCTTTCAACACCCATACCAGTATCTACATTTTTCTTAGGAAGTTCAGTATAAGTACCATCTTCATGTTTTTCATATTGCATAAATACATTATTCCAGATTTCAACCCATCTATCATCTTCTGGATCAAATTTAGATGGTATTTCATCATTAGATCTAAAATAGAATATTTCTGTATCAGGACCACATGGACCTGTTTCTCCTGCTATCCAGAAATTATCATCTTTAGTAGGGCAAATTCTATCTTCTTCTATACCCATTTTAATCCATAAATCATGAGCTTCTTTATCAAATGGTATATTATCATCTCCAGCATAAATTGTAACAGCTAATCTTTCTTTAGGTATATTTAAAACAGTTGTTAAGAATTCATAACTCCAAGAAATAGATTCTTCTTTAAAATAGTCTCCTAAAGACCAGTTACCAAGCATTTCAAAGAATGTATGATGATAACTATCTCCTATATTATCTAAATCATTAGTTCTAAGACATTTTTGATAATCGCATAGTCTAGTCCCATAAGGATGAGTTTCTCCCATTAAATAAGGTATTAATGGTTGCATACCAGCTGTATTAAATAGTACAGAAGGATCATTTTCTGGTACTAATGGTGCACTTGGTATTTGTTTATGCCCTTTTGATAAAAAGAAATCAATAAATAACTTTTTTAAATTCATTTTATTACCTCCATAATATAATTTACTACTTCATCAACAGTCATATTACTAGAATCAATATATATTTGATCAGAAGTTCTTTTAAGAGCACCATATTTTCTAGTCATATCACTTTCATCTCTATTTTTAATACTTTCATATATTTCATCATAATTAGATTCTAAACCTAATTCTTTATTTTGTTTAACTCTTCTTTTAGTTCTTTCTTCAATAGATGCATCTAGGTAAAACTTATAGTCTGCATTTGGAAAGACTTCTGTTGTAATATCTCTTCCTTCCATTACAATATTATTATCTTTAGCAAAACCTCTTTGTTTTTCTCTCATAAGTTCTCTTACTGACTCATAACTAGATATTTTAGATATATTTTCATTTATTTCATCAGTTCTTATCATAGATGTTATATCAACACCATCTAATATATTTTTGCCATCTATAGTTAGTTTTAAATCACATTTATTAAATGCATTATATATATCTTTTTCAGAATTAATATCTATATTATTCTTTAATACTAAATAGGTTAAACTTCTATATAAAGATCCAGTATCTATATATAAATAATTTAATTTATTAGCTAATCTTTTAGATATAGTTCCTTTGCCAGCTCCTGCTGGTCCATCAATAGCTATAATCATGTTTTACCTCCAAAAAAAGAATGGTATTCCCTTATAAGGAGCCATTTAGGCGGTACCATCCTTTATTTTACTTAATTAATATAACGGTAATACCGGCATGTTTTCATGCATAATAATAGTAGCTTTCATTAAATATAATTATTAACTTACACCTACCGTTAACTCTCTATGAATTATTATTTAATTACTTTTCTATTATATTATTTTAATCTTAATTTTTCTATAATTTTATATTTATCATTCAAATATAATGCAACTGTTTTAATAATAGCAGTTACAGGTGTTGCTAAAAGCATACCTATTATACCAAAGAAGTGTCCAAATATCAATAATCCAATTATTATTGTTACTGGATGTAATTTCATTGTTTTACTCATTACAATTGGATGAAGAATATAACTTTCAAGTATTTGAATTATTATAACAATAATTAATACTATAATACCTAATCTAAAATCTGTAGAGAATGCAAATACTACTATTGGTATACCACCAATCCAAGGTCCAATATATGGAATAATATTAGTTATTGCATTCCATAGAGCAAAGAATATAGCTCCTTTTAAACCAGATACCATAAATGCTACACAAGATACTATAAATACAAGTATAGCTATTAAACCAGTTCCTTTAACAAATGAGAATAATTGTTCAGATATAGTACTAAGTAATCTATGAACACCTTTTCTATATCTTCTTGGAACAAATACATATATATTTTCTGTAGCTTTATCAAAATCTATTAATAAATAGAAACTTACTATTAAACTAATAACTACAGTTCCTAATTTAGATACAAAATTTGTAGCAAATGTAATTGCATGTTCAGGAATAGTTTTAGTAAATGTAACCATATAATTAGTAGTAAACTCTTTTAAAGATGTAGTTATAGACTTAGTAACGTCATCACTAAAATTTAGTTTTCTAAATAAATTAGATATTACTTTAGATACATCATTTAATACATTTGGTACATATTTAAATAGTTCTGATATTTCTTTACCAAGAGATGGAAATAAATAAGATCCAGATAAATATAATAAACCAAGTATAACAAGATATACTATTGATGTAGATATAAATCTATTTATTTTTCCCTTAGACATACTAGTTATTAATGGATTTAATAGATATGCTATTAAAATACCAATAAATAATGGTGATATAACTTGTATAATTGTTAATAATAATTTAGTAAATCTTAATTGTTTATTAATTAATATAATTGCATATATAGCAAGTATAAATAATAAAAATAATAATATTTTTAAAACTCTAACACCATAGTATTTTATTTCATCATTTTTGTCTTCTATTTTTTTCATATTACCACCCTACCGTCAATAATATAATAATATAAATAATAAAAAGAAGCAATTATTTTGCTTCATTTTCGCCTTTATTTACACGACATTTTAACACTAATCTTTGATAATTTTCTACTATTTCTTTAGCTCTAATAGTTTTCTTCTTTTTTCTTTGTATTCATCAATTGTCATTTCTATCCCTCTTTAATAATGAGTGTTATTATATAACAAAATAAAAAAGAAACAATTATTTTGTTTCTTTTTCACTCTTTTTAACAACTTCTTTTCCGTTATAATATCCACATTCTTTACATGCTCTATGTGGTTTAATTGCTGCACCACAGTTTGGACATTTAACTGTATTTGTTGCTTCTAATTTATAATGAGTTCTTCTCATTCTTCCGCTAGTTTTAGATACTTTTCTAAATGGAACTGCCATAATTTCACTCCTTCCTTATTCATCTAAGAAATCTTTAAGCTTAGATAATCTTTCATCAATTTCTTCTTTTTTAATATATTTATCAGATATATTCTCATCGTTTGATGAATCTGTCACCCTAATTGGGATCTCTATCAATATATTTTGCCATATAATTGGAAGTAAATCAATAGAATTAGTTATTTTTTTATTATTTTCATCATCTAAATCTAGTTCAGTTATATCTATATTTAAAGGATAATTAACGTCCTCTAAAGTTATAGAAGATCTAAGAACTAAATCACATTTAACATTTAAATTAATAGATAATTCATCTAATTCATTTAAATATAAATATCCATTTAATTTAACAGGACTAATATCTTTAATATCATAAGTATAATATTCTTTTGGAATAATTACTTCTTCATTAATATCAATTCTATCAGTACTATACGAAAATAATTTTAATAAACTTATATTCATAATTTTTCTCCGCAAATAAGATTATATTCTATTTTTTATTAAAAATCAATCTTTTTAACATCTAATTTAACGATCTTACCATTTAAATCATATTCTTTAGTTAATTTATCATTAACTTCTATTTCATTAGCTAAAGTTTCTTTCATGATAATTTCTTTATAATTATCAATTATGTAAGCAATATCTCCAGAATAGATTAATTTAATTCTATCTGTAACTTCAAAATCTTTTTCTTTTCTAAGATTTTGTACTTTAGAAATAAGTTCTCTAACAATACCTTCATTAATTAATTCATCTGTTAAAACAGTATCAATTATAACGAAGTTATTATTCATAAATGCTGCATCAAATCCTTCTTTAGCATTTATTCTTATATCTACCATTTCAGGAGTTATTTCTTTATCTTCTCCTGCTATATTTAGAGTAATAGTTTCTTTATTTACTACTTTACTCTTATCTTTATCTGATAGATTAGATAATTTTTCTTGTAATTCTTTAATAGATGGTCCAAATTCTTTACCACATACTTTAAAGTTAGGTTTTATTTCAAATGTCATATATTTATCTAATTCTTTAGTAAACTCTATTTCTTTAACATTTAACTCTTCTATAATTAATTCTTTTAAGTCTCCAAGAATTTCTTCTTTATTACCATCAAGAACTATTTTGCTAATAGGTTGTCTAACCTTAATTTTAACCTCTTCACGAGCATTTCTACCAAGAGAGATTAAATCCCTTACTAAGTCCATTTTTTCTTCTATTTCAGCGTTAATTAATGTTTCATCGCATACTGGGAAGTCTTCTAAATGAACTGAAGTAGTAAAACCAAGGTTACTATATAATTCTTCAGCAGTAAATGATGCTATTGGAGCAATTAATTTACATAAACCAGTTAAAACTTCAAATGTAGTTATATAAACTGCCTTTTTGGAATTATCTATAGCAGATCCCCAGAATCTATCTCTATTTCTTCTTATATACCAGTTAGATAAATCTTCTGATACAAAGTTAGTAATTAATCTAGTTACATTATTTAAATCATATTCATCATAACCCTTAGTAACATTTCTAACTAATTTATTATATTTAGAAAGTAACCATTTATCGATTTCTTCTCTTTCTTCATATGAAATATTACATTCATTTATATCAATCTTATCAATATTTGCATATGTTTCAAAGAATGAATATGTATTCTTTAACGGATTAAAGAACTTAGAATGAACTTCTTTAATACCTTCTTCATCAAATTTAATTGGAGTCCAAGTTGGAGATGTAAATGGTAAATACCATCTAACTTCATCTGCTCCATATTGTTTCATAGTAGTAAATGGTTCAACTGCATTACCTTTAGATTTATGCATCTTTTGACCATTTTTATCAAGTAATAAGTCATTTACTAATACATTTTTATATGGAGATTTACCAGTTACAAATACTGATATAACTAGTAATGAATAGAACCATCCTCTAGTTTGGTCAATACCTTCTGCTATGAAGTCTGCAGGGAATTGTTCTTCCCATAACTCTTTATTTTCAAATGGATAATGATATTGACTAAATGGCATAGCACCTGAATCAAACCAACAATCGATAACTTCTGGTGCCCTATGCATTTCTTTACCACAATCAGGACATTTAATATGAATATCATCAACAAATGGTCTATGTAAATCAATTGTTTTAGGATCAACCTTTTCAATTGCTTTTTCTTTAAGTTCTTCTCTTGAACCAATCATTTCCATATGACCACATTCACATTTCCAAAGTGGAAGTGGTGTTCCCCAATATCTATTTCTTGATATAGCCCAGTCATTCATATTTTCAAGCCAGTTACCAAATCTTTTATCACCAACAAATTCTGGATACCAGTTAACTGTTTTATTAGCTTTAATAATCTTATCTTGTAATTTAGTTACTTCTAAGTAATATGATGGTCTTGAATAATAAACAAGTGGTGAATCACATCTCCAGCAGTGTGGATATTCGTGAACCATTTTTTGTTTTTTAAATAATTTATCGTTTGAAGCTAAATACTTAACAACTTCAAGGTCAGCATCAAATATATTCATACCTTTCCAAAGTCCATCTGTATAGATAGCATCTTCACCTACTGGATTAACATA
>JAEEGL017338109.1_pt1 | contig 10470 bp, 7 predicted proteins | sample 9134231 | NCBI WGS metagenome assembly JAEEGL01 (sample SAMN16246548, study PRJNA631951) | gut metagenome | biome: gut microbiome; feature: rumen; material: fiber-attached | host: Bos | place: Iran: Karaj | collected 2018-10 | reverse complement strand
CCACCTCTTCCCATTCCGAACAGAGAAGTTAAGCCCGCCTGCGCCGATGGTACTGCAATGCAATGCGGGAGAGTAGGAGGCCGCCATCTTTTCTGAGACTGTAGTCCGCAAGGTCTGCAGTCTCTTTTTTGTGCCCTTTCGCGTCCTGTTTGCCCTTTCGCGTCCTGGCGCCCTTTCGTGTCCTGGCGCCAGCGTCAGTGTAGGATATGGGTTCAGTGTAGGGGCTGAATTTATCCCAAACTGGTAGTTAGCACAAGAGACCTCCCCTGACCCCACCTGTAAGAGGGGGATAAGATAGACCTGCAGCGGAAAAGACAGACATGCAGCGAAAGTAGTAACTTATCCCCCTCCTGTATGGGGTTCTTCGCATAGCGAAGCGGCAAAGCCGAGCGAGGGGAGGTCTTTTACGAATATTGTTTCTAATGACCAATTTTGTATTAGTTTAGGGGCAGGCCATGTGCCTGTCCTTACTTCCTTGTTTTCTTGGAACGGAGGGTGGGCTATGTCATTTGGAATTGAGACTGATGGCGGCAGTGGGCAGGTCGCTCTTGATGCGGATTTGTGCTTTGCCCTTCTTCTGCGTGCTACGCACCGCTATCAAGGCACGCCCCTTCCATGTGGTGACGTGCGACGATGTGGAAGGCTCGCGGTCTTTGAGGTCAGCGGAGGCGGCAGCTATTAGAGTGGCTTGTCCGCTGACACTGACGTCGCAGGCGATGGCAGCATCAGGACAGACGCGTCCAGCCTTGTCGACCACCTCCACCGTGATGAATGCCAGCGACTGGCCTCCTGCCTTCAGCGTCCGCCTGTCGGCTGTCAGTCGCAGACGGGCAGGCTCACCAGCAGTTTCCAGCTTGCAGCTGGCAATGTTGTCAGTGCCGGAAGTGACAACAGCCTCTAACTTGCCAGGCTGATAGGGTAGGGTGAACACAGCCTTGAACTCCGTCGAACGGTCGACAGTTTTGGTGCCAACGAGCTGGTCGTTGAGATAGAGCTTCACCGCTGGCGCCTTGGTGTAGACCTCCACCTCGATGGGCTTACCTTCCCATCCCGGCCACGTCCACGACTCCCATGTGGGCCATACGCTCCACTGCGTATGATGTAACTTGCCACGATAGCCGTCAGGCTCGCGAACAGCCATATAAGCTGAAGCTTTGCTTGTGACAGTGCTTCTCTCGGTGGGCGACGGCGCATCCTTCCACAGTATCTCGCGATAGTGGCTGATAGGCTTGCGCCATCCCGTCACGTCGACATCGCCGCAATAGGCACCGTGCCAGTCAGGCTGTCCGCCAGACACATAGTGCTCGCCAGGCTTCTCTCCCTCGTAATAGTAGCGTCCTATGCCCGACTCCCCCAGATAGTCAAGGCCCGTCCAAACAATATCGCCTACAACGTAGGGATAGTCGTTGACGACGGCCCAGTTGCTGAAGGCATCACGCGGATAGCTCTCAGTCTGCCACATCACGCGGCTGGGGACGCGCTGGTGGTCACCTTTGTGCTTGTGAATCATGTAGTTGTAACCACCTATGTCGAGCACCTCGAAGTGTGGGTCGTAAATCTCCCAGTCGCTGTCCCAGGCACAGAGTGCCTCCGTGACAGGTCGCGTGGCATCACACTCTAGGACGGCCTGCTTCAGCTTTCGGGCAGTGGTGATGACGCGCAGCTCCTTGCGTTCGATGACCTCGTTGCCGATGCTCCATGAAATGATGCAGGGGTGGTTGCGGTCGCGCAGCACCATCGCATGGATGTCCTCGCGATAGCACGAGTCGATCATGGTGGAATAGTCGTGGGGCGTCTTCTGTGTGCGCCATCCGTCGAAGGCCTCGCCGATGACGAGCATGCCTATGGAGTCGCAGGCATCGAGAAAGGCCCGTGTGGTGGGGTTGTGCGAGGTGCGGATGAGGTTGAAGCCAGCCTCCTTCATTAGTCTCACCTTGCGGATCTCAGCATCGTCGTAGGCCATCGCACCAAGGATGCCGTCGTCGTGATGCACGCAGGCACCGTTGATGAGCATCGGCTTGTCGTTGAGCACGAAGCCCCTCTCGGCATCGAAGGAGAACGAGCGAATGCCGAAATGGGTTGAGAATTGAGAATTTTGATTTGAGAGTTGGACTTCGGCCGTATACAGATAGGGGTCGTCGGGCGACCATAGATGTGGATTCTCGATGGTATAGCTGAAGTTCAGCTTCTTATGTTCGCCAGCTTTCAAACTCACTGGCTGTGACTCACAACCTTTCACGGCAACTGTCGCCTGCTGCTCGGAATCCGACTCGTTCTGTACCTCCACCTCCACATTGACTGTCGCAGCACGTGAGCCGACCTCAGTGGTGACACAGACGCCGTTCTCAGCAATATGCAGGGCAGGCATTGTAAGGAGCCACACGTGGCGGTAGATGCCAGAGCCAGAGTACCAGCGGCAGTTGGGCTGCTCAGCATTGTTCACCTTCACCAGCACCTCGTTCTCGCGGTTGTCCTTATATAAATAAGGTGTCACATCGACGGTGAACGGCGTATAGCCGTAGCCATGCTGTCCCGCCTTTTGTCCGTTGACGAAGACCTCGGCCTTCTGGTAGACGCCTTCGAAGTGGAGCTTCACAAGCTCACCGCCAGGAGTTTTGAACTGTTTCCGGTATTCACCTTTACCACCAGCGAACCAGCCACCGCCGGTTCCTGTGGCACCTGACTCGGGAGCGGGCGCATCGTAGATATCCCAGTCATGAGGGAGGTCTACGGTGATGGTCTTCCCGTTGCGGGTAAACTGCCAGTCGCTGTCGAAGAGCTGCTGTGCATTAACACTTGTCCACGGCCCCATGGCAAGTGCCGTCATTGCGATGAGTGCGAGCGCCTTTATTTTCATTTCGTTGATCTATTTATTGTTTTAGATTAGACAATAGCTCGTTTTCTGGACGACAGTCATGCTTCTATGATTTGCTGAGATCGGTTTGTCGCTCATGATTCTGCCGTATATTGACCACAAAGGTACTAAATTAATTGCAGATTATTGCAAGGACAAAGCTGTAATCTGCAAAAATTATGTTTTTTTGAGGGAAGCAATATTTTCGTTCTAACTTTTGGCCGTATCATTTATTTTGCTTACCTTTGCAAAAAGTTTGTGTTTGACTAAGACTTATCGAATTGTGGGAACAATGCCGAAGAGGCAAACCAATGATAGCAGCAATATGGCAAGTAACGCGGATTATGTACAGTACATTACTGACCAGTGTAGTGGGGCAGGGGAGATTGTCACCAAGAAGATGTTTGGTGACTATGGACTATATTGTGATGGTAAAATAGTGGGGCTTATTTGTGATGACTGCTTCTATCTTAAACCGACGACAGCAGGAAAGAAGTTGCTGAGAGTCGTGGATATGCGTCCGCCTTACGAAGGAGCCAAGGACTATTTCTTTATCACTGATGTGGACGACCGTGACTATCTCTCTGAGCTCGTGCGTGAGACATGCCGAGAGCTCCCTGAGCCGAAGCCAAAACTAAAGAAGAAATGACTGCAACAGAAATTGTCGCGTACATGGAGTCGCTGCGCAACGAGGAGCAGCGCCAGATACTGATGCGGTTCTTTAAGACAGGGCCGGGAGCGTATGGTTATGGCGACGAGTTTCTGGGGCTGAAGGTGCCACAAACGCGAGAGGTGGTACGGGAGGCAGGTCAGGACTTCCCCTTGAACGAAATACCTACGTTGCTAATGAATCGATGGCATGAGGTGCGGCTCTGCGGACTCTTGATTCTTGTGGCTAAGTTTGAAAAGCTCGCCACCAAGCGTCTTGAGAACGATGCTGACGCCATTAAGAAACGTGACGAGATAGTGACGATGTATTTGCAGTATGCCGAGCAGGCTAACAACTGGGACTTGGTCGATTTGTCAGTGCCTAAGATTCTGGGGCATTGGCTGATGTTGCCAACGTCCCTCTCATCCCCTCGGAATGGGGAAGATGCCGCTCTCAGCGTTGCGTATAAGCGTCGCGTGTTGGATGAGCTTGCCGCAAGTCCCTGCTTGTGGAAGCAGCGCATGAGTATGGTCTGTTCGTGGAAAACCTCGCAGATGGGCGATGCGTCGTGGTGCCTACGCTATGCAGAAGTACATCTGCACCATCCCCACGACCTGATGCACAAGGCGGTGGGCTGGATGCTACGTGAAATGGGCAAACGGGTAAGCATGGACCTGCTTCGTGAGTTTCTCCAGCAGCATGCATCCGAGATGCCGCGCACCATGCTCCGCTACGCCATTGAGAAGATGTCGGAGGAAGAGCGCAAAGCGTGGATGAACATGCCCTCTGCTTAGCGCCCCTTCGCCTTTCACCTTATTTTATATAGAGCGCTTCATACTGCCGTGCCACCTTAATGTAGTCGTGGTGTCGGCTGATGTATGCCACACTCTGCATTTTAAGGTCTTGTAGAATGTCGGGATGTAACACCAGCTGCTCCAGCTTGTTACGGACACTTTCAAAAGAGGGTTCAACGTTGACAAGAGGGCGGAGCGTGTCTTCACCAAGCAGGGCATAGCCCTCCGGCTCACCGCCGCCGACGCAGACGATGCCCTTTGACATTGCCAACAGAGCGTTCATAGCAGGTGTGTAGCCGTAGAGCTGGTCGAGCAGTACGTCAGCGCCGTCCATCAGTCGCTGGTATTCAGCGAATGGCAGGCCCTCGGCCTTCAGCAATTCCATACGGTCGGGGAATTGTTTCAATACATCTTCGGCTGCACGCAGCATGATATCTGTGCCCTTGTAGACGCTGCGTCCCTTGCTGATGCCAATGAACACCTTTACCTTCGGCCCGACGGGTGCAGGCGTGACGCTGACAGAACGTATTGGGAAAGGAATGAAGTGGGTCTTTGTAGGGAAATGAGGAGCATAACAAACGTGGTATTCGTAAAGTCCACTGACGATGGCATCGCATTCGCGGGCAATAAGCTGATTCAGTCGTCCCTTCGCCGTGCCGAGCCAATCACGGCGCTCGCGTAGTGCCGGTTCATCCGTGCGTAGTGTCTTGCCGATGTTGAAGTCGCTATAACGCAGCGGCTTACGCGTCACACACTCATTAACCCAATACCAGTCCATGCCGAAGGCACCAAGTATGATCTTACGGTTATGGCGACGCAGATAGTGATAGATGGGGCCGATACGCTCAGCCTTCAGTTCGAGGAACATCGGGTTGATGAGCTGCACCACGTCGTATCCACGCCACCGAGGCAGTTGGCAGCAGACCTTTGCCAACAGACGCACACCCCCGAGCTTTCCATCGCTGCGTGCCAGGTCGATGTCACGCGGATAGTCTTTCCAGAAGTCTCCATTCGAGGCTACCGTCACGTCATGCCCCAGCTCACGCAATCCTTGCGCCAGCGTATTGTGAACGTTGCTGTATTCGCCAAGTAGCAGTATTCTCATCGTTCTTTCTTCATCAGTGGGATGGTGCGCATCAGCACGAGCAGTCCCATCTTCGAGTTCGTCATGTGGCGGAACCACGTGTACTTCGTCGTATAGGGGCGGTCGGGTAGGGGGAAGAGGCCATGGCGGCGCAACTCATCGAGCTTGCGTTCCAGGAAGTGGCGGTTTTGAGTCAGCACAATGACATTGTAGATGTAGTCCATCGTCAATTGTGCCGTGCGCCTTTGCAATGCTGCACGATCGTCGGCAGGCATCGTGTCGGCCTTTTCCTGTAGACTATAGAGCACACTGCGCGCATCGCTGAGACGGCACAGACGGCTGCGCAGGTCGGTGCGGGTAATGGCCGATGCAGGGCGCAGACGGTAGTAATAGGCCCGTGCAGTAGTCCTGATCACGCGTTCGGCCCGTAGTAACAACTGGGCCGTAAACTCCTCGTCCTCACCGTAGGCACGTCCAGGGGTGAAGCTCAGGCTGCCAACGATGTGCCGACTGAAGACATAGCCCCACACCGAGCCGTGAATGTTCGTGCTGCGCATCAGGTCGCTGCCCGCCTGCGGGTTGCTGTCCTCGTAGGCTGTTGTGGCCTGTGGCGTGTCAGTGTAATCGAACATCACCATGTCAGTGTGCCCATAGCGCACCAGGTCAACGACATGCTCATAAGCCGTTTGCACCAGCAGGTCGTCGCCGTCGACAAACTGTATGAAGGCGCCCTGTGCCAGCCGCAGTCCTAAGTTGCGTGCCGTGGAGACCCCGCCATTGCGCTGTCTGACGTAGATGAGCTGGTCGACCACATCGCTGAGCTGTGTGAGCGGTGCAGTGTCATCAGAACCATCGTCGATGATGATAATCTCGCGCTCGAAAGGGCGTAGCGTCAGTGCCAATATGCTTTGGATGCACTCGCGCAGCATGTTGCCCGGCACGTTGTAGACAGGCACAATGAAGCTTATCAGTGGCTTTTCAGTAGCCATTGTGTTAGGGTGTTTATTTTGCATAGTCGGTTGATTCCTAATAGATTAAGCGCCAGTGCCTTTAGGCTTTGACTCACACTGTAGTGCTTCGACCAAGGCGACAGATGGCGCATGGGTAACAGTGGTGGTTGTCCCGTCAGTCTTGCCACATCGAGTTGGATGTTCAGCACGTGCATATAGTAGGGGTCGTCTACCCAATGGGGCAGCACACGCAAGTGGGCTTCCAGAAGCATCGTCAGCTGTGGGGCCTGCGCCGTGGCCGTGATGCCCTGATCGTTTGAGCAGTAGTAGTAGAGGCCATCGACGATGGTGCGTACGCGGCGTGCCTTTGCCAGTAACAAGGGCAGTGTGGCGACATCTTCGAACACGATGCCCTTTGGGAAGCGCACGTCACTGAACAACTCACGCCGATAGAGCTTGTTCCACGCAAAGCAGTGGCGATAAGCCTGCCCGTGCAGCCAGTATTTGCCCATTTCATCGTAGATGGCATTGCCGAATTTCTGCACCGTTTGCTCTTTGGCACCGTAGTGCCAAAAGACTGGAAACTCAACCATGTCGCATGTGGGGTCACTGTCCAGCAGTGCCATGGCGTGGCGGTAGGTGTCAGGGGCGAGATAGTCGTCGCTGTCGACAAACGTCAGCACCTCGCCCTGCGCTATGTCGATGCCAGCGTTGCGGGCATCGCTCAGCCCGCCGTTCGCCTTGTGGATGACACTGATGCGGCTGTCGCGTTGCACCCAGTCGTCGCACAGGCTTGGGCAGTTGTCCGGCGAGCCGTCGTCAACCAGTATGACCTCCAAGTCAGTGAACGTCTGTCCAACGACACTCTCTACACAGCGTTGCAGCGTTGCCTCTACACGGTAGACGGGTATGATGACACTAAGCTTCATTACTGATAAAATAACGCAAAAACAAAATAATTGTTGCTTTTCTGCGTTGATATTTTAAATAATGAGCGAAAAACAGGAAGAGAGTTATAACCACGTACTGAAGTACACCGGCATCTTCGGGGGCGTACAGGGTCTGAACATTCTTGTCAGCCTGGTGCGCAATAAGTTTGTGGCCATGATTCTGGGACCCAGTGGCATGGGTCTGGTATCGCTTTTTAACTCCACCGTTCTTTTCATCTCGCAAGCCACCAACCTCGGCATCTCGTTTAGTGCCGTGCGCCATGTCTCAGAGCTGTTCGACCAGGGTGACGAACAGCGCATCACGCATTTCATTCGGGTGGTGCGTTCGTGGAGCCTGCTCACGGCCCTGCTGGGCATGTTGGTATGCATACTGGCAGGTCCCAAGCTGAGTAGTAGCACTTTCTCCTGGGGCGACCATACGCTACACTTCATGATGCTGTCGCCTGCCATTGGCATGCTCGCCATCACTGGTGGCGAGAGTGCCATCCTCAAGGGTGCCCGCCAGCTGCGGCCTTTGGCCATCATACAGGTGGGTACTATCCTGGCAGCACTTGTCATCTCGCTGCCACTCTACTATTTCTTTGGGCAGACGGCCATTGTGCCCGTCATTGTGCTTATGGCGCTGGTCACCATGCTGCTCACTGTGCGTCACTCCTATCGCCTCTACCCGTTACACCTGTTTGGCGAGCGCGGCATTCTGGGCGAGGGTATGGAAATGGTGCGTCTGGGGGTGGCATTTGTCCTTGCCGCCGTCTTTGGCAGTGGTTCGGAGATGCTCATCCGTGCCTATCTGAATGTCGCAGGCGAACTGGACATTGTGGGACTCTACAATGCCGGCTACATGATTACTATGACTTATGGCGGCATGGTGTTCTCGGCCATGGAGACCGACTATTTCCCACGTCTGTCGGCCATCGGCAACGATGCCCGTCAGCGCAACGAGGTGATCAACCGTCAATGCGAGGTGACGCTGCTCATTATCGCGCCCATGCTCGCTGCCCTTATGGTTGCCTTGCCGGTCATCATTCCGCTGCTCTTCAGCCGTGAGTTTATGCCAGTAGTCGGCATGTGCCATGTGACACTGCTGTCCATGTATTTCCGTGCCATCTACCTGCCCATCGGCTACATCAGTTTGGCACGTGGCGACTCGTGGACATATCTGGTCTTGGAGGCCATCAGTTACATTTCTATTGTTATCTTAGTACTTGTTGGCTTCCGTTGGGGTGGCATCACCGGCACTGGCTATGGTCTGGCGCTTGGCAATGTTCTCGATGTCGTGGTAACTGCGAGCTACGCCTCCTTCCGCTATGGCTATCGTCCGTCGGGCAGTGTCATCAACTATTTCCTGATTCAGTTCTTCCTCGGCCTTGTCATCTTCCTGATGACCTTTGTCGACAACCCGGTCATCTACTGGGTGGCCGGCTGCCTGCTGACGTTCGTCAGTTTCAGTGTGACGCTTTACATCCTCCGCCAGAAGAGTTCCCTATGGAACGCGCTTGTCAAAAAGTTCCGCGCTAAGATTGGGCGTGAATAACGGGCTTATCGGGGACTGGCAACTTCGCTCCGAGAAGTCTAGCACTTTGCTCCTAGAAGTCTTGCACTTTTCTCCTAGAAGTCTGGCGCTCTTCTCCTAGAAGTCTTGCACTCTTCTCCTAGAAGTCTGGCGCTTTGCTCCGATCAAACTCCTACGTTTTTGAGGAGGTTATTAATGCTAATGACCGATTGGGTCAAAAAAAAGAGAGACTTTACTTCTGTTGCAAAAGAAGTAAAGTCTCTCAACTAATAATATTCAAACACTTATCATCACAGGATGGTCTTGACAGCCTCGAGCATGCCACGATCGGCAATGAGGTCGAGGTACTGCTTGACAAGCTGGTTCAGGCCCTTCACCTTGTTGAGGTCCTCCTGCCAGATGAACTCTGCTGCGAGTACACCATCGGCCACCTTCTGCGTGTCGCCCGTTGCCCAGAGGTTGCTGAGCAGCTGCATGATCTTCGGATCGTCGTTAGGCGTGATGGGTGCACCGTCTGCGCGCGTACCACCTTTATAATAGGTGATGATGGCTGCCAGACCGAATACCAAGCCTTTAGGCAGCTCGCCACGGCGCTCCAAGTAGGTCTTCACGCCTGGGAGGTCGCGAGCCTGGAACTTCGGGAACGAGTTGAGCATGATGCTCGTCACCTGATGGTCGACGAAGGGGTTATCGAAGCGCTCAAGCACGTCGCCGGCAAACTTCTCAAGCTCGTCCATCGGCAGGTCGAGGGTCTGCATCAGCTCGTCGAACTGCACCTTGTGGATGTACTTCGAGATGACCTCGTGGTTGCAGGCGTCGCGGACAATGTTCACGCCGCTCAGGAAGGCTACGGGCGAGAGCACGGTGTGCGGGCCGTTGAGCAGCGTCACCTTGCGCTTGTGGTAAGGCTCCTCAGAGGGCACGAACAGCACGTGCAGGCCAGCCTTGTCGGCGGGGAACTCCTGGGCAACCTCCTTCGGGGCCTCGATGACCCAGAGGTGGAAGTTCTCAGCCTGTACAACGAGGTTGTCGCGGTACGAGATCTTCTCCTGAATCTGGGCAATCTCCTTGCGGGGGAAGCCCGGCACGATGCGGTCGACCAGCGTGGCATAGACGCCGCACGACTCCTCGAACCACTTCTTAAAGGCCGTGGGCAGCTGCCACAGCTCAATGTACTTCTCGATGCAGTCCTTCAGCACGTGGCCGTTCAGGAATATCAGCTCGCAGGGGAAGATGATCAGGCCCTTCGAGGGGTCGCCGTTGAACGTCTGCCAGCGGCGGTAGAGCAGCTGCACCAGCTTGCCGGGGTACGACGATGCGGGGGCGTCGTCGAGCTTGCAGGCGGGGTCGAAGGCGATGCCGGCCTCCGTCGTGTTCGAGATGACGAAGCGAATCTCGGGCTGGTCGGCCAGTGCCATGAAGGCAGCGTTCTGCGTATAGGGGTTCAGGGCGCGGCTGATGACGTCGATGCGCTCCAGTGTGTTCACGGCCTTGCCGTTCTCGCGGCCCTGCAGGTTCACGTGGTACAGGCAGTCCTGGCCGTTGAGCCACTCGGCCATACCTCTTTCAATAGGCTGTACGACGACCACCGAACCGTTGAAGTCGGTCTTCTGGTCCATGTTCCAGATAATCCAATCAACGAATGCGCGCAGGAAGTTTCCTTCGCCAAACTGAAT
>JAEEGL015203399.1_pt1 | contig 10470 bp, 7 predicted proteins | sample 9134231 | NCBI WGS metagenome assembly JAEEGL01 (sample SAMN16246548, study PRJNA631951) | gut metagenome | biome: gut microbiome; feature: rumen; material: fiber-attached | host: Bos | place: Iran: Karaj | collected 2018-10 | reverse complement strand
TACCTGGATACGCTGGTCCGGAGGGCATTCTTCTCCATGAACCCGCGCCACGTGGAGGAGGGCAAGGATATCCTCTGGTGGATCTGGTGCAACAAGGATTCGCCTCTCTTCGGCAAGGACAAGATGGCGACATTCGAGCGGTATTTTATCGACGCCAAGGAGACCCACGAGGAGAAGAAGACGCCTTACTATTACCTGGTCGACAACAAGGAAGTCGTGGAACGCATCCTCGCGGAGTTCGGCCTGCACGGCGAGCGCACGCACATCATCAACGGGCATGTGCCTGTGAAGCGGGGCCAGACGCCGACGCACTGCAACGGACGGGTACTGGTTATCGCCGGCGGCTTCTCCAAGGCTTATCAGGGGACGACCGGCATCGCCGGCTACACGCTGATCTTCAACTCCTGGGGCATGCGCCTGGTCGCCCACAAGCCGTTCACGTCCATGGAGGACGCGGTGGCGAGCGGCACGGACATCCATTCCGACAACGTCATGGTGGAGAGCTACCCGAAACGCCTCTCGGTGGGCGATACGGACTCGGGCAGAGATCTCAGAGAGAGCATCGCGGAGCTGGAGTATCTGCTGGAAGCTTACCGAAGCGGCGACATCGCAGAGAAAATGAGGAGAGACTGAACGAATCATGCTGGATTCGAGTACGGTTAAGACTGGAAAAATTTATTATGAGGATGCGTATCGGGTTTCATTTTCCGCAAAGGTCCTCTCGGTGGAGGGGAAGGATGTGGTGCTCGATGAGACCGCGTTCTTCCCGGAGGAGGGAGGCCAGAGCCCGGACAGAGGATCCTTAAGCGGCACTCCTGTCGCCGATGTGCAGATAAAGGACGGGTATATTCACCATATCCTGGCTAAGGAGCCGACATTCGCCGAGGGAGACACGGTCTTTGGCGAGATCGACTGGGAGCACCGCTTCTCCAATATGCAGCAGCACTCCGGAGAGCATCTTTTCTCGGGGATCATTCACAGCACCTTCGGGTACGACAACGTCGGGTTCCACCTCTCGGATTCGGAGGTCACGCTGGATTTCAGCGGCTCCCTCACGATGGAGGAGGCCCTCATGGCGGAGAAGAGGGTAAATGAAGCCATCGCGGCAAACATTCCCTCCAAGATCGATTTTCTTGTCGGGGCGGACATCGAGAATGCCGCCTACCGGAGCAAGCTGGCGCTGGCCGGGCCGGTTCGGGTGGTTTCATTTCCCGGAATCGATGCCTGCGCCTGCTGCGCGCCTCACGTGAATCGCACGGGCGAGATCGGGCTCCTTAAGGTCGTCTCAGTCATGAAATGGCGGACGGGCGTCCGCGTGTCGATCCTCTGCGGATCAAGGGCCCTCGCGCTCTTTGACAGGGAGCACGAGAGCCTTACAAAGACGGCCAGGTTCCTCACGACCTCGGCGGATGAGGTCTACAACATGACGGTGAAGGCCCGAAAGGAAAATGAAACCCTGCGGGCAGCCCTCAAAAAGGCGGTTTCCGAGGTCATGCGCCTCAAGGTCGAGGCGGTCCCGGAGGGAGACGGGAATGTCTGCCTCTTTGAGGAGAACCTGGACGGCGCGGCCATGCGGGAGGCGGTCAATGCGCTCGCTGCAAAGCGCGGCGGTTTCTCAGGTGTCTTCTCGGGGAGAGATGACGCGGGCTGGAACTTCGTGATCGGGACACAGAACGGGGATGCGAGGGTCATGTGCGCCGCCCTGAGAGACGGGTTCGGTGCCCGCGGAGGCGGCCGCCCGGAGATGGTCCAGGGGTCGGTAAAGGCATCTCAGAAAGAAATTGCAAACTTATTTAAAAATGTGCTTGCAAAAGCGTAAAGTTTGAGATATAATACCGTTTGTCGCCGAAAGAGGCACAGGCTGCTGTGGCACAGTTGGTAGCGCACATCATTGGTAGTGATGAGGTCACCGGTTCGATTCCGGTCAGCAGCTCGAAGAAGGTTCGAAGAAAGATATATTTCTTCGAACCTTTTTGTTTGTTACGGAAACCTTACTTTTTTCTTACATTTTCCGAGCGGCTTGCAAATTGCGGAGATTCTGTTATACTAAGGTATTGCGGACGCATAAAAACAGGAAAGCGTTCCAAAAGGGGAGCATTTTGAAGAAGAAAATTCTTATCACTCTGATTTTAGTACTGATTCTGGCCGGCCTGGGCGTCGGGGGATATTTCCTCTTTAAGCATTACGATGCACAGACGACCTTCCTTGACAAGACCACGGTTGACGGGGAGGAGATCGGCGGAAAAACTCCGGAGGAACTCGCGAAGGAGTTCGCATCGAGGCTCGACACCACGAAGACAAAGGTTGAGCTTTCGGAGAACGGCGAGACCGCTCTTGCCGCCACGCTGGATAAAGCCGGCTGGAGCTGCGACGAGACGGAAGTGAAGGCCTTTTTCGTGAGAGCTTACCACGGCCAGAAGAGCAATATCTTCAAGCTGATCAAGTCGCTTGTCGCGGGCACCGAGCTGAATTTCAAGGAAGTGTACACGTTCGATGAGAAGACGTTTACGGACTTCGCCGCGAGCGGAAACTTCAAGGTGCCCCGCGAGGAGACCGTGGACTGGCACATCGAGATGGTGCCGCCCGAAACCGGCGAATACGAGGTCGTCGGGGGGACCAAGGGCAATATCATCGACGATGAGGCCCTGAGGACTTTCGTGAAGGGACAGATCACGGAGACGCTCGAAGCCGGGGCGCTTCCGAAGGAGATCAGCATTGATGTGCCGGCGGATGTGTACACCTCGGTGGATCCCGTCGGAGATGTGCCGGCCCTTGAGAAGGAGCGGGACGAGAAGAACCACGAGCTCAGGAAGCAGCGGGCGATCGACGCCTTCAAGGCCTCGTCCATCACCTACGTGTTCGGCGAGGAGAAGCAGGTGCTCGATTTCAACACATTCGGCTCCTGGCTCACCGTGAACGATCAGTATGAAGTCTACATCGACGACAGCGCGGCGGAGCAGTACGTGGTCGGCCTCAAGCAGAAGTACGATACGCAGTACTACGAGAGAGCCTTCAACACCTCCACAGGGATCACGCATGTCTTCTCCGAGGGGGAGAATGAATACGGCTACCGCATCAACCAGCAGGAGGAGCTGAAGCAGCTCTTCGCGGATCTTCGGAGCTTCAAGGCGGTCGAGCGCGAGCCTGTCTACGTCTCGACCAACGAGTACGGAAACCCCTACTATCTTGCGAGAAACGGCGTGGATGACCTCTGCGGCACATACGTGGAAGTCAACCTGACCCGCCAGCACCTCTGGTTCTATAAGAACGGACAGCTGATCGTTCAGTCGGATATCGTTTCGGGCCGCGTCTCGAACGGCAAGGAGACCAAGACCGGCGTCCTGCCTCTGGCCTTCAAGCAGAGCCCGCGTGTCCTGACCGGCGATGAGGCCGGCGGCAGCGGCAGCTACTCCACCTACGTCGAGTACTGGATGCCCTTCTTCGACGGCCAGGGCCTGCACGACGCGTCCTGGAGAGGGGAGTTCGGCGGAAACATCTATGTGGAGGACGGGTCCCACGGCTGCGTCAATCTGCCGCCCTCCGTTGCGAGGACCATCTACGAGAACATCGAGGTGGGAACCGCGATCATCATCTATAAAGAGTAATAAGGCAAATTAAAATGACCGCTGCCATGGGGCAGCGGTCATTTTGTATTTTCCTAAGATTATCTGATCTTTTCAAGCAGCTCGGTCTTTTTCTTCTGGAACTCGAGCTCCGTGATGATGCCCTGGTCCTTGAGCTTTCCGAGCTTTAAGAGGGCCTCGTAGATGTCGGCAGCCAGAACGGAGTTGCCGTCGAAGTGCTTTTCCTCCGTGTTCGGTCTTGCGTAGAAGATGCCTTCGGGAAGAGCGGCGGTCTCATCGCCGGGAAGGATCGGAACCTTCGGCTCTTCCGAGGAGTGCCAGGTTTCCTTTTCCGGGAGCTTGCTGCCGATGATCTCCTCGATGTCCGCGCGGACCGTGGTCTCCACGGCTGTCGGGGTTTCAGTGGGTCTTGTCTTTCCGCTGTAGCCGCGTCTCTTGGAGAAATCGCCTCTTCTTGTGCGGGCCCGCTCGAGCTGTCTCTTCTCGATCCGGGCGTTCAGGCGGCTCCTGCGGATCTCCGTGATCTCATTCATGAGGATGCGGACGAGCAGAAGAACGACGAGGAAGATGACCGCCGTGCAGAGCATCTGGTAGCCGTGCTGGCGTCTTCCGTTGATTGCGCCGACAAGTCCCAGAAGGATCAGGCCCGCCACCACAACCTTGCGGATGAAGGGGACGAATTTGAAATTGAAGAAGGCCACCAGCAAAAATAAACTGAGCAGGATGATCGTGAGAACGAAGTGATCATTCCACATATATTTGAGGTAGGCCGGGACGCCGGTCACGTATTTTATGATTTTTTCCATAGAGTGCTCCTTTCCGATTCTATCAGAAACTTATGATAACACATAAAACACGGTTTTACCAGTCCATTCGTACCGATAAACCTTTGCATCTTTTAAAAAGCTATGGTATGATTACCGAATACAAGGGGAAAACCCGTTTCGGAGGGAGAGACAGTGGAAGAAATCGCAAAAAAAGAAGTTGTTTCCAGAAATTTTATTGAAAATATCATCGACAAAGATCTCGCTGAAGGAAAATACGAGAAGATCGTGACGCGCTTCCCGCCGGAGCCGAACGGCTACCTGCACATCGGACACGCAAAATCGATCCTTTTAAACTACGGTCTGGCGCAGGAGTATAACGGCCAGTTCAATCTTCGCTTTGACGACACCAACCCCACGAAGGAGAAGACCGAGTTCGTCGAGTCGATCGAGGCGGACGTCCGCTGGCTCGGGGCCGAGTTCGGGAGCCATCTCTATTTTGCATCCGACTATTTCGATGTGATGTATGAGAAGGCCGTGCTGCTGATCAAGAAGGGACTTGCATTTGTCTGCGACCTCTCGGCCGAGGAGATCCGTGAGTACCGCGGGACCCTGACCGAGCCGGGAAAGAACAGCCCGTACCGCGACCGCTCGATCGAGGAGAATTTAAAGCTCTTCACGGAAATGAAGGACGGTGTCTATCCGGACGGCTCCAAGGTTCTCCGCGCAAAGATCGACATGGCCGCACCGAATATCAACATGCGCGACCCGGTCATCTACCGTATCGCCCGCCTGTCTCATCACAATACAGGGGATAAGTGGTGCATTTACCCGATGTATGATTTCGCCCACCCGATCGAGGACGCGATCGAGGGCGTCACCCACTCCATCTGCACACTCGAGTTTGAGGACCATCGCCCGCTCTACGAGTGGGTCGTCGACAACACCGAGTGGGAGCATCCGCCCAAGCAGATCGAGTTTGCGAAAATGTACCTGACCAACGTCGTCACCGGCAAGCGCTACATCAAGAAGCTGGTTGAGAACGGCATCGTGGACGGCTGGGACGATCCGCGCCTGGTCACGATCGCGGCTCTTCGCCGCCGCGGCTTCACGCCGGATGCGATCCGGAAATTCGTCGAGCTGGCCGGCGTCTCCAAGGCGGACTCCTCGATCGACTACGCGATGCTCGAGTTCTGCGTCCGCGACGATCTTAAGATGAAGGCACCGCGCATGATGGCGGTCCATGACCCGATCAAGCTCGTGATCGACAACTATCCGGAAGGCCAGACCGAGATGCTGACCGCGGAGAACAATCTGGAGAATCCGGAGCTCGGGACCCGCGAGGTGCCGTTCGGCCGTGAGCTCTACATCGAGCGGGACGATTTCATGGAGGAACCGGTTCCGAAGTACAAGAGACTTTATCCGGGAAATGAAGTGCGGCTCATGCACGCCTACTTCGTCAAGGCCGTCAGCTGCGAGAAGGACGAGAACGGCAACGTGACGGTCGTCCACTGCACCTATGACCCGGAGACCAAGATCGGCTCCGGCTTTACCGGCCGCAAGGTCAAGGGAACGATCCACTGGGTACCGGCGAAGGAGTCCTTCGACGCGACGGTTCGTCTCTACGAGAACCTGGTGGACGAGGAGAAGGGTGTCTACGACAAGGAGACGGGTGAGCTGAACCTCAATCCGAACTCCCTGACCGTGATCGAGCATGCAAAGCTCGAGCCGGCTCTCCGGGACGTCAAGCCCTACGACAGCTTCCAGTTCGTGCGCAGCGGCTTCTACAATGTCGACTGCCATGACTCAAAGCCGGGCGCACCGGTCTTCAACCGCATCGTGACGCTTAAGAGCTCCTTTAAAATGCCGAAGGCATGAGGGCGGAATGATGATTAAAGCATGCATGTTTGACCTTGACGGGACGATTCTCTATACGCTCGAATCCATTACAAAGGCCGGCAACAGGATGCTGCGGGAACTGGGGTTTGAGGAACAGCCGAAGGAGGATTTCCGCTCCTACTGCGGGGACGGCGCGGACACGCTGGTGAGTAAAGCGCTGATGCGGGCCGGCGGCTATAACCGGGAAAACTTTGATGCCGCGATCATTCTCTACCGGAAATTCCTGGCGGAGGATCCGCTCTACCGCACGGTGCCCTATGAGGGAATGCCGGAGGTGTTAAAGAGCCTTAAGGATGCCGGGTACTTTCTGGCGGTCAACTCGAACAAGCCGGACGACTCGACGGTCAGGGCGGTCGCCGGGGGCTACCCGGAGGGCACGTTTGACGCGGTACACGGGCAGAGAAAGGGCGTTCCGGTAAAGCCGGACCCGACCGGAGCTGTCATGACGGCAAAGGAACTCGGTGTTCTGCCGGAAGAGTGCTGCTACATCGGGGACATGACGATCGATATCAGGACCGGCAAGAGTGCCGGCATGAAGACGATCGCGGTCACCTGGGGCTATCAGGATGAGGAGGATCTTATCGCCTGCGGAGCAGATCATATTGTGAGGAGCCCGGAGGAAATTCCGGAGCTGCTTAAAAAAATATAATAAAGCACGGAGGAAAAACCATGTCTCTATTTAAGAAAGAGTATTTAAGCGCATTTCTTGAGAATCAGGGCAGACTGTTTGATGAGCCGGTGGCGAACACTCCGGAGGAGGCGGACGATTTCCTTGTGGACTGCATGGCCGAGGTGGTGGACAGCATCGAGGAGGTCCGTGAGTGCCTCGACGGGTTCGGGATGGATATGTCGGACCTCACCGACGAGGAGCTCGCGGATGCCGCGGAGGTGTTCCTGATGCCGGACGGGAAGTATCTGGTGGTGCAGGGATAATATTTATGTAATGAACGTAAGCGGGACGGTTTCCGGAGAATCCGGGAACCGTTCTTTTTTACAGTTTTGTTAGCACTCGACAAGAAAGAGTGCTGATTTTCTCTTGACATTTCACTTTTGAGGGTTTATCATGTCTTTTAGCTTAAAAAAGCAAAGGAGTACAATTATGGCTAAGACAGGAAAATTATCCATCAACAGTGAAAATATGCTTCCGATCATCAAAAAGTGGCTCTATTCGGACCACGACATCTTCGTGCGCGAGCAGATCGCCAACGCCTGCGACGCGATCACCAAGCTGAAAAAGCTGGAGGGTGTCGGCGAGTACAAGCCGGAGGTCTCCCCGGAGTACCGCGTGGACGTCATCGTGAACCCCGACGAGCACACTCTGAAGTTCATCGATAACGGTATCGGCATGACCGAGGAGGAGGTCGAAAAGTACATCACCCAGATCGCCTTCTCCGGCGCGACCGAGTTCCTCAAGAAATATGAAGGAAAGACAGACCAGGACCAGATCATCGGCCACTTCGGCCTCGGCTTCTACTCCGCGTTCATGGTTGCGGACGAGGTCCACATCGACACCCTGTCCTACCAGGAAGGCGCAAAGCCGGTCCACTGGGAGAGCGACGGCGAGTCCGAGTATGCGATCGGCGAGGGCACAAAGCAGGGCACCGGCACGGAGATCACCCTGTTCCTGAACGATGAGTGCTACGAGTTCTGCAACGAGTACCGCATTCGCTCGATCCTTGAGAAATACTGCTCCTTCATGCCGACCCCGATCTTCCTCACGGACGCAAGCGATGGCGCAAAGAAGCGCGAGGCAGAGGAGGATGAGAGACGTGCCACCCGCAACGCGAAGAACAAGGAGGATGCGGTGAAGAGGGCCCGCGAGGACGCCGAGAAGGACGCTCCGGAGGGCTGCGCCGAGGAAGAGAAGAAGCGCCTTGCCGACGAGGCCGCCGCGAAGGCGGAAGCCGAGTTCAAGCCGGAGGTGAAGCCGGTTCCGCAGCCGATCAACGATATCCATCCGCTGTGGACGAAGAGAGCCTCCGAGTGCACCGAGGAGGAGTACAAGGGCTTCTACCGCAAGGTATTCAACGACTATAAGGAGCCGCTCTTCTACATTCACCTGAACACCGAGTACCCGTTCAATCTGCGCGGCATCCTTTATTTCCCGAAGATCAACACCGAGTACGATGCGCTGGAGTCCCAGATCAAGCTCTACAACAACCAGGTCTTCATCGCGGACAACATCAAGGAGGTCATCCCGGAGTTCCTCATGACCATGAAGGGCGTGATCGACTGCCCGGACCTTCCGCTGAACGTCTCCAGATCCGCGCTGCAGAACGACGGCACGGTGAAGAAGATCTGCGAGTACATTTCCAAGAAGGTCGCGGACAAGCTCTCCGGCATGTGCAAGACCGACCGCGAGAACTATGAGAAATACTGGGACGACATCTCCCCGTTCATCAAGTACGGCTGCATCAAGGATATAAAGTTCGCCGACAAGATGATGGACTACATGCTCTTCAAGGATCTGGAAGGCAAGTACCTGACCCTCAAGGAGTACGCTGAGAAGAACGCGATCGTCCTCAAGGAGGAGAAGAAGGAAGGCGAAGAGGCCGATACCGAAGTCGTCGAGGAGGCCGGAAAGGAGAACGAGGAGCCGAAGAAGACCCCGGTCTTCTATGTCACCGACGAGGTCCAGCAGGCCCAGTACATCGCGATGTTCCGCAAGGAAGGCAAGGACGCCGTGATCCTGAAGGAGCACATCGACAATCCGTTCATTTCCCAGCTGGAGCAGAGAAATGATAAGATCCGCTTCGCCCGCATCGACGCCGAACTCGCCGAGGACTTCGTCGCGGCGGATGAGGTTAAGAAGGAAGACGCGGATGCGCTCAGCGAGAGCTTTAAGAAGAACCTCGGCAACGACAAGCTGACCGTCGAAGTCAAGTCCATGAAGGACGAGGACGTCGCCGCCATCATCACCCTCTCCGAGGAGAACCGCCGCATGCAGGACATGATGAAGATGTACGGCATGGGCAATGACCCGGGCATGTTCGGCGGCGCCGAGACGCTGGTCCTGAACGCAAACCACCCGCTGGTCAAGTATGTTCTCACTCACGGCGACGAGGAGATCGTCCCGACGATCGAGAAGCAGCTCTACGACCTGGCAGTGCTCTCCCACAAGCCGCTGACCCAGGAGGAGATGACCGCGTTTGTGAAGCGCTCGAACGAGATCATGCTGATGCTGACAAAATAAGATAAGGAAAATGAAAGGCCGGTTCCGTCTGCGGGACCGGCTTTTGTTTTGTGTAATCGGCATGTTGAGATTGACATTTTTTGTGCAGAATAGCATAATAAGTATGAAAAAAGATGCAAATTTGTAATTATTCAGCAACTCATAAAAAGGTGTGGTTTGAGGGGCGAAACGCTTGCGTTTCGAACAAGAACCATACCTTTTTATGAGGCGGCCAAGGCGCGAAGCACCTCTGACCGCCGACATGAGCAAGCCGCTTTAAGCGGCTGCGAATGGGGTGCTGAATAGTTACGTGAATTTTCACACAAATATCAGAGAGGAGAACGTGTATGACCGGAAAAATGTTTTCATTTCTTATGGCAGCCGTGTTTCTTGCATTTTTTACATCCTGCGGGTCTAAGGCACCTCGGAAGGCCGAGAGCTCCGAGCCCGAAAGCGTGAAGGAGCCGGCCTCGGAGGCAGCGGAGGCGGAGCCGGCAGAGAAGGAGGAGAGCACCGCATCTGCCGCGGCGGGCGGACAGAACCTGATCCTGACCGGCTCGTTTGAGGGGAGCACGGACGGCTGGAATATCTATCTCGAGGGAGGCGCCGCGGAATTCGGCGCAAAGGACGGAGAGATGAACCTCGACATCACGGACGTCGGCCGCGTCGACTACGGCGTGCAGCTCTACTACGACGGCTTTTCGGTCTATGAGAACGGCGTCTACGAGATGTCCTTCGACGTTTCAAGCACCATCCCGCGGACGATCGAGTGGCGCATCCAGCTGAACGGAGGCGATTATCACGCCTATGCATCCGAGAAGATCACGGTCGGCCCGGAGACCCAACACATCTCCAAGACCTTCACCATGGCGGAGCCCACCGACCTTGCGCCGAGACTGTGCATGAACTGCGGCGTCTCGGAAGGGTATAATGCGGAAAATGCAGCCCACCCCATCCGTTTTGACAACGTCTCCCTGTGCCTCACGGACGGCTCCGGGATCGCGGCGGAAGAACTGAGCGAAGGCCCGTCGATCCGCTTGAATCAGGTAGG
>JAEEGL014642998.1_pt1 | contig 10470 bp, 7 predicted proteins | sample 9134231 | NCBI WGS metagenome assembly JAEEGL01 (sample SAMN16246548, study PRJNA631951) | gut metagenome | biome: gut microbiome; feature: rumen; material: fiber-attached | host: Bos | place: Iran: Karaj | collected 2018-10 | reverse complement strand
TTCTTTTACCACCCAGACTCCTTGCCTGTATACAAGAGAGCTTGCCCAGACCAAAGAAGAAAAAACAGCATGCTAGAAGTCTATGGAGAAGATGATGAAGGAAGGATGTCCAGTATTTAATTTAAAGAGTACATTTCCCTATATCATTAATAATACATTCCCTACACCCTGCCATCAGTGCGTAGTCATAGAAAACGGTAAGATATCTACCTGCGGAAGATGCATCGAAGTGCCGGGACTTTGCGATGAATGCGGATACTTTTTCGTAGCCGAATATACCCTTTTGTTCAGCGGTAACTTTAAGATCATTTTTGAAATGCTTCGCACTTATCTGAAATACGTTTGATATGAGTATTAAGACAACGCTTACGAGAATGTGGCTTACAAGATCTTTTAAGCCCTTTCTTTTTACAAATGAATATGATGAAAAGCTTGCCTTTGAAGATCTGGAGGCCCTTGGACTATACGTGCATATCCCCTTTTGCGAGAGGATATGTAATTTCTGTCCCTATTGCAAAACTCTTTATTCCGGGGAGCTTTGTGACAGATATATAGATTCTCTCATCAAAGAGATACACATGGTGGGATCTTCGCACGCAGGTAAAAAGGAAGTCACCAGTCTGTATTTCGGTGGAGGTACTCCTGCACTTGCATCAAACAGGCTCGGAGAAATAATAAGCGCCATAGAAGAGCACTTCATTATCACGGAAGGCATAGGTGTAGAACTTCACCCTTCAAATGTTACACCGGATAACCTTCGCGTGCTTAAAGATGCCGGCGTCACCAAGATAAGTATCGGCATACAGTCATTCGGCTTAGGATTCAGCAAGATCCTGGGAAGAAATGCGGCAGATCCGGGAGCTTTAAAATCCGCTCTTGATGAAGTGAAGTTTGAAACCATATCAATGGATTTTATCTTTGCACTTCCCGGTCAGACCTTTGAAGATATCAGATCGGATATCGATACTGCTTTTGAATGCGGCGCAAATCACGTGGCTATATATCCGTTCATAGATTTTACTTTTACTTCAAGTCCCGTTAAAGCCATGCCGGTGAGGGAAAAGAGAGCGCTTCTTGATAAGATCACGGATTATTGCGCTGAGAAAGGTTATTCCAGAAATTCCATCTGGACATTTGCAAGTAACAAGGCCGCGTACTCATCCATGACAAGGGATAATTTCCTGGGATTCGGATGCTCCGCGACCAGTCTTTTGAGAGACAGCTTCAAGATCAATACTTTTTCCGTGGAGGAATATTGCAGGAGAATAGATGAAGGCAAGATTCCCACTTCCCTTACCATCAGGTTCAGCTTAAGGCAGAGGATGGTTTATTATCTCTTCTGGACCGCATATTCCACCAAGGTGGATCCTGCCGGGTTCGAGAGGTTCTTCGGAGTACCGCTTAAGAAAATGTACGGACTTGAGTTTAAACTGGCAGAGATCTTAGGATTTTTGACCGCAGAGGACGGTATTTATACCATGACTCCGAAGGGGGCATTTTATTATCATTATTATGAGAGTTTCTATACACTTGCCTATATAGACAAGATGTGGGGGATTATGAGGAAGGAAGCGTTTCCTGAAAGGATAGTTTTTTAAAACGATTTCCCCCTTTTTTGATGCGAAGCCGGGTTAAATCGTGTATAATTATAACGGTTGTTTTAACCAGGGGGGTCATATGGATTACGAGAAGATCATTAATGATTTTGCAGTAAAAGGTGCCGGTGAATTTATCATCACCGACAGGAAAGGGGAAGTGCTGTTCAGGAACAGAGTCGAGGACTTTACCGATGAACAGTGGATGGCTTGGGCTGCGTTTAATATCGACGCTCAGACCATAAGCTCCGAAGAAAACTGGGAGATCTCTGACAGAAACGGCGGCAATTATTACAACGCCAAATCCATTCCCGTTAAAGACGGTGATACAGAGGTCATCCTGCACCATGTTTACAACACCAGTCAGTACGCAACTCTTTTGCGTGACGTTTCAGGTTATCTCAAGGATTGGAGAGACCTCAGTGCTTTCCAGACAGCTATGCTGGAAAAGCTCTCGGGTAATTATGAATCCTGTCTTCCGGTTGTTCTGAAATATTTCAAAGTATCAAGTGCAGTTATGTATATAGGTCGTGAGAGGAAGATGGAGAGACATCTTCTGAGCAAGGGCACCAAGACCATAGCTTCCACCCGTATCGACAGGGAGGATGTTTTTGATACTCCGAAGGGTGAATTCAGAATGCTTCCGGATCTGGGAGACGACGAATATCTCTGCTACATCTGCGACAGTGCCATCCACGGTACGGATTATGCACTGTATCTGTATTCCGAAGAACTTGAGAGCGATGACGATTTCAGCATGCATTACAACGTCATAAAGCTCTTCATTGAAAACGGACTTCTGCGCGAACAGATCACCTATGAAAGCGAACATGACAAGCTCACTTCGCTTTACAATAAAGGCAAATACATGTCCATGCTTTCGGATTTCCTGCCCAAGAAGAACCGTGTGGCAATCTACAACATGGATGTTAACTATCTCAAGAGAACCAATGATACTCTGGGACATGAAGCGGGAGATGCGCTCCTTGTGAAAGCCGGAAAGAGCCTTCTTGCAGTTGAAAAAGACAACGTAAGAGGCTTCAGAATGGGCGGAGACGAATTCATGCTCCTTGCATGGGATCTCGAAGAAGATGAAGCAATCGCTGTCAAGAAAGAGTGGGAAGAAGCTCTTGATAAGCTCAATAAAAACGACAGCGGAGTGGAATGTATCATCGCATGCGGTCTTGCTTACGGTAAGGATGACTATGATCTCAAAGAGCTCCTTAAGAAAGCGGACGACCTTATGTATGAGAACAAAGTGGCTATAAAATTATCACGTGGCGAAGATCCCAATGCCAGGTGATCATATTTAAGAACGGAGGAGAATGACATGACAATCAACAAGAATCTTGAAGGATCCAAACTTGAGATCGCACTTGAGGGAAGACTCGACACAATGACCGCACCTTCACTTGAGGAAGAGGTCAAGAATTCCATCGAGGGTATCAAGGAACTGGTCTTTGACCTGAAGGATCTTGTATATGTATCTTCTGCAGGTCTCAGAGTTCTTCTGTCTGCTCAGAAGACTATGAACAAGCAGGGCAACATGACCATCAAGAATGCCAACGAAGAAGTAATGGAGATCTTTGAGGTAACAGGTTTTATTGATATTCTTAACATAGAAGAATAAGGCTTGGATCAATCTTATGGGTGGAGAGATAATACGGCTGAACCCTTCCAGGGAAGCCATTGAGATGAACGATCTGGCCTTTCCGGATTCTCCTATCAATACGGTGGGCTTCAGATTGGATCTTCCTGAAACGGATGCAGGAAAGCTTCTGGAAGCTTTTCAAAGAGTTTCCGAAAAGACTGCTTTGCTTCATCTTGAATTCGTACAAAAAGACGGGGAGCGTTATTTTGTAAATACCGGAAAATCCGTGTCGGATGTTTCTATGGTTCCTGATTTTTCCGGAGATATTGATGATATATGGGACAAGGCTGCCAAGGCATCTTTGCCGGAAGGATCTTGGAATGCCAAGGTCTATTCCAGTGCATCCGGAGGCAGCTCTCTCTTTTTTCTGGTGCATCATCTTCTGCTGGATGGCTATACCTGCATGCAGCTGGCTCAGCTTGTGCTGGATGAAGTAAACGGCGTATCCACGGATGCGGCCGATATAGACTATGCGAGACTTCCCGAAGAGGATGCCGGTCAGAGTGCATTTTCAAAGGATGAGCAGAAGACATTCTGGCTTAAGTATTTTGACGGAGTTCAAAACGAAGCGTCGGTACTTTCCGGCGAGCCTGAGGGCTGCAGTAGACTGCGCCTTACCATGCCCGTTCCTTCCGGTCTTCTGGACAAGATCAATTTATACGAAAAAGAAAAAGACCTTAAAGACTCCGCTGTGTTTGGCGCGGCTCTTTCTTTGTATCTTGCAAGGAGCACGCAGACAGAAGACGGAGTTTTTCTGATGCCCAGGCTTAATCGTGAGAATAAGCGCGAGCTTTCTGCCATGGATTGTATGACCATGGTTGTACCCGTCAGAAACAGGGTGGGTGAGGAAGATACCTTTACGGATCTGTGCAGACAGTCGCTTAAGAGTGCAAGAGAAGCATCGCTCCATAAGCATTACGGCATCAAGAATATAATGGGAGATCTTCACGCTGCGGGAATAATCAGCGGCGGTATATCCGAGTATGTCTTAAACTGCATTCATGCGGGCAGATTAAGAAGCAGCGTTCCTTTTACCATATATGAAAATATGAGCGGAGGAATGAGCAATCATCTGACCATCGCCGTTCAGCGTATCGGTGGCGGCATCAACATGATCTACGATGCAAGATGCGGGATCTATGATGAAGAGAAGACTAAGGCATTTAACGATGCACTTTTATACATCATAGAGCAGGGCGTTACCGGGGATAAAAAGGCGGGACAGATTGAAATAGTATCCGCATCCGAAAAAGAAAAGCTTCTCGGCAATAAAGGAAAAGAAGTAAATGTAAGTGCAACCGATTCCATCGCGGATCTTTTCAGAAATGCGGTAAGCAGATATCCGGACAGATATGCGCTTTATGCGGGAGACAGATCATATACCTATGATGAACTTGATAAAGTAACAAGCCGCATAGCACATGCGCTTATTTCAAAAGGTGTAAAGCAGGGAGAACCTGTTTTATATAAATTGAAAAGAGATCACAGACTGATCCCCGCGCTTTTGGGAATCATCAAATCGGGAGCGGCATTCATACCTCTCGATCCCAATTATCCCGAAAAGAGGATCAGTTATATCACTGCGGATTCCGGCGCTTCGAAGATGATCGTAAGCAGTGAGACTATTGGAGATGATGAGGGAATCGAATATCTGGACATAGACGAGCTGATGTCATGCCCTGATGACAGTGATCCTTCTCTCAGCATTTCTCAGGATACGCTTGCATATTCAATCTACACATCCGGAACCACCGGTAATCCCAAGGGCGTTCTGCTGACTCACAAAGGTATCGTCAATATCACCGCACCTGACAATAATCCTTTTAACCGTGAGGTTGTAAAAAACGGAAAAGGTATTGTTGCCATCGGCTCGGTATGTTTTGATATCTCACTTTTTGAATTCTTTGTTCCGCTGTTTAACGGATGTTTTATAGAGCTTGCTCCGGAAAATGCCATGGCAGATCCCGTAGCACTTGCAGAGCTTATAGTAAGGCACGGTGCAAATCTCATTCACTGTACGCCTTCAAGACTTGCTGCATATCTTAGAGAAGAAAGTTTCAGCAAAGCACTAAAAAGCGTTGATGCCATACTTTCAGCAGGTGAGGTTCTGCCCGGAAGTCTGATAGCCCAGCTCAGGGATGTATATGATGTTCACATCTATAACGGATACGGTCCTACGGAAACTACCATAGGAGCAACCATCACCGAAGAAGGAGATGAGACGTCGATCGGAAAGCCCATCGCTAATACCGGTGTGCTGATCCTCGATGATGAAGGAAGACTTCTTCCCTTCGGAGCATTGGGAGAGATATGCGTATTCGGTAACGGCGTGGGACTGGGCTACCGGGGACTTAAGGAAGAAACGGATAAAAGATTCAAGGAATACTTCGGAAGGCGCATTTACCGTACCGGCGATCTTGGAAGATTTTTCAGTGACGGACGTATAGAATATCATGGCAGAAATGATTTCCAGGTCAAGGTAAGAGGTCTTCGAATAGAGCTTGCCGAGATAGAAAACTGCATGATCTCATATCAGGGTGTGAACGCCGCGTGTGTTCAGGTCAGGAACATGTTCGGAAGAGATACCATCATAGGATTTTATACCAAGGCATCCGGTGCAGAGATCGATGAGGCGGCTTTCAGGGAATATGTCAGCGGACGACTTACAAGCTATATGGTTCCCGACATCTTTAAACTCCTGGAGGAGATGCCTACAACTCCCGGAGGAAAGCTTGATCTTAAAAAGCTTCAGCAGGTACCTGTCGAATATGTCTCCACATACAGACCTCCCGAGAATGAATATCAGCGGATCATCTGCGAAGTATTCGGCAAAGTTCTGGGTATAGAGAAAGTAAGTATCGGTGACAGCTTCTTTGAGATAGGCGGAGATTCCCTTCATACCGCAGAGCTCATACATAACCTTACGGAGAGGATACCGGGACTGAAACTGGAATTCGGAGATATCTTCAAATATCCCGTTCCCGAAACTCTTGCCCAGTTTATCTACAGACAGTTTGCGGAGCTTAAGGATTCCAAAGAAAGCATAATAGATACTCTTGATTACACCGGAATAGATGATCTTCTTTCGAAAAATCATCTGCCTTCAGAAAATCTTACATGCAGAAGATTCGGCAACGTGCTCTTAACCGGTGCAACAGGTTTCCTTGGACTTCACGTTCTTATGGAACTGCTCAAGGATCCGGACAGCTTTGACAATATCTATTGTCTCATAAGACCTACCAAGAGGCTTACTCCTCTTAAGAGGCTGAAGAATCTGCTGTTTTATTTTGAAAACACGGATTGCGAGGAGATGCTTGAAACCAGGATATTTGCCGTATCCGGAAACATAGCAAACAAGAAGATCTTCGATGAAGACATAGACGTGCATTTTGATACTGTAATTAACTGCGCCGCAGATGTTGCTCATTTTGCTTATGACGACAAGCTGGACAAGGTAAATACCGAGGGTGTAAGAAATCTGCTTAACCTGTGTGAGAAAAACGCGGCACGTTTCGTTCAGGTCTCAACCATATCCGTATCGGGTTTCTATAAGGCAGATTCGGAACCCATTAAGTTTGACGAAAGAAATCTTTACGCAGGCCAGACCATCGACAATCAGTACATCCTGTCCAAGTACATGGCAGAGTATGAATGTCTCAAGGCTATGGCTGACGGCAAAGCCGATGTGAAGATCATGAGAGTCGGAAATCTCCAGGGCAGACTTTCTGACGGAGAATTCCAGATCAACAAAAATAAAAACGCTTTTACAAGAAGGCTTGTATCATATGTGAATATCAAGAAGGTGCCTCAAAGCGTTTATGACAGCTTTGTCAATTTCTCGCCCGTTGATGAAGTCGCACATATGATATGTGCACTTTCTAAGCTTCCTTCGGATTATACGGTATTCCATGTATCACCCGATAAGGAAATACCTATGAAGCTGATCTTTGATTCTCTTAAGAATCTGGGATATGAGACGCAGGTTTTACCGGATGAAGAATTTGCGGGCTGTATAGCCGAACTTAAAAACGATAAGGAGGGACGTACAATGCTTGAGGGACTGCTTGCTGACAGTCCCGATGAGAATTACAGATTCACGGAATGTTCTCAGAAGTTTACAGACGGAATTATTAAAGATGCAGGACTTAAATGGGGAGATATCACCGAAGATTATCTGTCCAGATATCTGCAGGTACTCGATGAATTCGGTATATTTGAGGGAGGGGTAATATGAGTTCTTCTGTAATTTTGTTATGGAGCATATCTGCCGTAATTTCTTTTATCTTCTCGATGATAATGGCAGATGCCACGCTGAAAGCTAAGTATCGTAAGGGCAAGATGCTGTTTTGGTGGCTTGTGGGACTTGTCTCTGATTTCGTGCTGGTATTTGTAAGCTACACCATCAATCCTTTTGTGGATGTGATGAACGCCATAGGACAGTGCATCATACTGGTTATATGTCTGATCCTGCTTTATGAGGATTCACTGGAGAACAAAGCATTTATCGGTATGACAATGTCACTTGCCGCAAGTGTTGCCATATTCCTGTTCTGCGGCACCACGGATCAGATCGTCGGTGCAAGACTTAATCTTTTTGATGAAGTATTCGGACCCTATACCATCAAAAATATCCTGTTCTTCTCCGGTATCAAGATAGTGGTTCTTACCATCATCGCGGTCCTTTATGTACTGTTTCTCAGAAAGGCATTCAAGGATATGCTTCGTCTGGCTGAAGGTCAGATGAAGAAATATATCGTTGCGCCTGCCTTTTCCGTAGTCGGTTTTTATGTAATAAACATTGTTTCCAACTCAACGGGAATATATCCCACCAATGCATATTTCGTTCCTCTTTATCTGACGGTATGCACCATATTTGTGGTAGAGTATATTCAGATATTCTCATCCGTAAGGTGGACCGCAGAAGCCAAGAAAGCTGAGCAGGAAAAAGAGAGGATCGGAGCGGAGCTTAATGTCGCTACACAGATCCAGGCAGACATGCTTCCCAGAATTTTCCCCGCATTCCCCGAGAGAAATGAGTTTGATCTGTATGCACTCATGAATCCCGCCAAGGAAGTCGGAGGAGATTTCTACGATTTCTTCCTGGTAGATGATGACCACATAGGTCTTGTAATGGCGGATGTATCCGGTAAAGGAGTTCCCGCAGCTCTCTTCATGGTCATTGCAAAGACACTGATCAAGAACAGAGCGCAGATGGGCGGCTCACCTTCCGAGGTACTTGCTTATGCCAACGATCAGCTGGGCGAAGGTAATGAGGCGGAGCTTTTCGTTACCGTATGGTTTGCTATAATCGAGATATCCACAGGTAAAGGAATCGCGGCTAATGCGGGACATGAACATCCTGCCATCCGCAGAAAGAACGGAAAGTTCGAACTTGTAAAATACCGTCATTCACCTGCGGTAGCAACCATTCCCGGAATAGATTTCCGCGAGCATGAATTCAAGCTGGATCCCGGTGACAGCCTATATGTATATACGGATGGTGTCACAGAAGCTACGAGAAGCGACAATGTACTGTTCGGAACAGACAGGATGCTTGATGCGCTTAACAAGAATCCTGATGCAGCGCCGGAAACCATGCTGGAAACCGTGCGCAGCGATATAGATGAATTTGTCGGAAGCGCTCCTCAGTTTGATGATATAACCATGTTGGGATTCAAATACATGGGGGCCGGAAAGGAGTGACAATGAGAGAACTAAACATTGAAGCTTTGATAGACAATCTTGATAAAGTCATAGCTTTTGTCGATGAAGAAGTCGACAAACTGGATTGTTCCGTCAAAGTCCGGACTCAGATTGATATTGCCGTCGAGGAGCTTTTCGTAAACATTGCTCACTATGCCTATAATCCGGAAACGGGTCCTGCCATAGTCCGAGTTGAGGTTGAACAGGATCCTCTTGCGGTATCCATAACATTCATAGACCAGGGCGTACCTTATGATCCTCTTGCCAAGGCGGATCCCGATATAACTCTTTCTGCGGAAGACAGAGAGATCGGCGGCCTGGGTATATTTATGGTCAAGAAAAGCATGGACTCCATCGACTATGAATATAAGGACGGGCAGAATATTCTGCATATAAGAAAGCTGATATGAAAAACAAGAATCTGATCGTTACAGGACTCGCCGGAAAGATCATCCTTGGACTTGCCATGATAGTAGCGCTTGTCACCACGGGATCCATAATCGTCGGTGTCAATACTTACAGAGCTTCGACCCACAGACATTACAATGATGTGGCTTATCAGGTTGCGCGAAGCGTAGAACTTATCTTTGACAGAGAGACGCTCAAAGCCTGGAGTGATCTTGTATATGAATACAATACCGAAGGAACCGGAGCTGCCGAGATAGAAGAGGTCGCCTCCTCTGATGAGTATGTCCGCTATCTCACCGAGATCACCGGAGTCCGCCGCGGTATGGATGTTAATGATATATACATCGGAGTCGTAGACGGTGAAGAGATCTATTACATAATGGATACCGATCCAATGGAGGAGAGGCAGTTAAAACTCGGTGACAAAAGCGCCATTGAAGATTATGTAAGTGAAGGCATGCGCACCTGCTGGGAGACGGGACTTCCAAGCAGCGAATATTATATTCGCAATACCGGCGTCGGCTCTTCCATTATAGCTGTTTATCCCGTTGTCTACGGAGGCCGGACCATTGCCATGATCATGGTGGAATCTCCCATGAGAACACTTCAGTCGGATGTGAACAGTTATATTTTCACCGTGCTGATAATCGTAGCCATCATCTCGGTAATACTGTTTGTACTTGCAGCATTCATCCTTGTTAATTCACTTATAAAACCCATCAAGACCATATCTCACGAAGCTGCATATTTCGTTGAAAATGAAAACGAGATTTCCGAAGTTCTCAAGAAGATAAAGAGCCGTGATGAGATACAGATACTGTCCGAGAGCGTTCTTAAGATGGAGATAGGTATCAACGAATACATCTCCAACCTTACCAAAGTAACCGCGGAAAAAGAGAGAATAGGAGCGGAACTTAATGTCGCAACCAAGATCCAGGCAGACATGCTTCCCGGAGTATTCCCTGCTTTTCCCGGAAGACATGAATTCGATCTCTACGCTTCCATGGATCCTGCCAAGGAGGTGGGAGGTGACTTCTACGATTTCTTCCTGATAGACGATGATCACATCGGTCTTGTCATTGCGGACGTATCCGGCAAAGGAGTACCCGCAGC
>JAEEGL013652013.1_pt1 | contig 10470 bp, 10 predicted proteins | sample 9134231 | NCBI WGS metagenome assembly JAEEGL01 (sample SAMN16246548, study PRJNA631951) | gut metagenome | biome: gut microbiome; feature: rumen; material: fiber-attached | host: Bos | place: Iran: Karaj | collected 2018-10 | reverse complement strand
ATACATCAAGGCTTACTGTAAGGAATACGCGGAAAGCTCTGTCAACAAAGTGCCATGCAAGGCGTGAATCGTAGAAGATGTTGTCATCCTTACGGGTACGTGATATTTCGGCAGATCTCTGGTCGATCATATGATCGTATTTAGGGTCTTCGCTCATGAGCTTATTCATCTCGAGGACGCTTATGCCGCGTTCCTCCGCAAATTCCCTGATGACACGGCCTGTGGAATATACTTCGTAGCCGTAGTCCTTTGCAAATATTTTACTGATGGTGGATTTTCCGCTTCCGAGATTTCCTGTGAGCGTGATATGCATGACAAAAGTCCTTTCTGTATTTGATCATCTGTTTAAAGACATGTTTTTGAGTTCGTTGAAAAGATCGAGATCGCTCTGAGTGAGCTTGATGCTTGTTTCTATTTTCTTGCCTTCGGGATCAGTGATAACAGCCTCGATGACGGTACCTTCCTGCATGCCTTGTCTTGAAACGGCTGAAAGAAAAGCAGGAAATTTCGGGTGGTTTGACTTAAAAGTGTTCCAGGCGCCCATGAGTTTCATCATCTCGCCTATGTTGTTAAATGCCATTTTGTATTACTCCTGATATCATTTGTTTCGGTCAATAAGATATTATTATAATTACCTTTTTAAAAAATTCAAGAGTTTATGATGCAAAGCGTCAGTTTTCCGAGAGGGCACGATTTACAAGAGCTTCAAGCACTTCGTAAGTGACGGAGCCTACGGAATTGTATATAAGGATTCCGTTTGAAGAAATGACCGCGGTCTGAGGAAGCATCTCGGTACAGCCGAAGAGCTTCGAGACCGAACCGTCAGTATCTTTTCCCATAGGAACAGTGTAACCTGCGGACCTGATAAAGCTTTCGACATCCTCGGTCACAAACGAAGAGTGGACGGCGATAACATCGATCTCCGGGTGGGAATCCGCAAGTTTTTCAAAATAGGGAAGTTCGGTCACGCAGGGACCGCACCATGTGGCCCAGAAATTGATGACAAGCACCTTATTGTTTTCGGGGTCGTAGGAAAATGCAGCGCTTTCATCCTCTGCATTATACAAGTTTACGGTAAATCCCGGAACGCTGTCACCGACGGAAAACGATGAGGTTACGGCAGTCGCGGCATTTGTGTCGCTTACAAAAGTACCGTTGAGATTTACAAGTATGATGACCAAAGGGAGCAGCAGGATAAGGCAGGCTTTTATTATGAACGACACGGTTCTGTTGCGTTTTGGTGCGCACTTTGAAAGATCATTCGTATTCTCGAAAACAAGCGAAGGAGAAAAGCTTATGGCGCCTGTGGGACAATCCTGTATGCAATCGCCGCAGTTGATGCATTCCATGTCGCCGACTTTTCTGATATCCATCTTGCATGTCCTTACGCACTTTCCGCAGGATATGCATTTGTTCTCGTCAAGCTTGATACCTGCAATATGCAGTTTTGAAAAAAGCCCGTATATCGCGCCCAGGGGACAAAGGAACCTGCAGAACACCCTGAATACGAAAACGGATAAAAGGATCACAGTCAAAAGAACGGCGGTCTTTAATACAAAGAGATACCCAAGCATGCCGTGCTTGTCGCAGTTGGCCGGATTCAGCATAAGAGGGATGGCGCCCTCAAGGGTTCCCGCGGGACATATAAATTTGCAAAACCCCGGGAGAGGGATATCCATAAAGCCGTAATACAAAGGAATAAGGATCGCAAATACCGCAAGGATAACATATTTTAAAAAAGACAGACCGCGTGTGACTTTTGATTTCTTTATTTTGGGAGAAGGTATCTTAAAAATAAGTTCCTGGATGAGTCCGAAGGGGCAAAGATATCCGCATATTGTACGGCCCAGTATAAGCGAATAAAGAAGGATTATACCGACCACATAAAAAGGAAGCTTCTTTGAAGAAGCGGAAAGGGCATTCTGGAGCGCACCAATCGGGCATGCGGCCACGGCACCGGGGCAGGAATAGCAGTTGAGACCCGGGGCGCAGGCATATTTAAGGTTTCCGGTGTAAATACGTCCCGAGATAAAGCCCTTAAGATGCGCATTATAAAGAAGGGCGGCATAAAGCTGTACGATGCGCCTTTTTGTCGGAATGAGTTTTTTAAGAGAAGTCAACATATCAACCGAGTCCTATACATTCCGTGCATATATTTATTGCTTTTATCAGGCAGTCCTTGGCACCGGTGTTCATGATCCCCAGTATTATAAGGATCACAGCGGATACGGCGATACATGCCCGCAAAATGGTCTTTTTCACTGTATTTTGCATATAATGTCCATCCTTAACAGTGAAGAGTTTAGCATTTTTTTCGGAGTTTGTATAGCATTTCGGGGGGCTGTGTGATAGAATGCACACGCAACACAAAAAAGAGGTAATAAAAGAAATGAAGAAAAAGATCACTATTTTTATTCTTGCCGCCATATGCCTGATCCTTGCGGCATGCGGCAAAAAAACAAATGATTACACGGTCACTGTCAAAAATACCGAGGGCAAAGCGGTCTCGGGAGTGATACTCGCCGTTTGCGACGATTCCACATGTATTCCCATGACTACGGACGACAAGGGAAGCATCACTTTCGACGGAATGGGCAAGGAATATGTCATACACTATTTAAGCGCTCCGGAAGATTATTCCTTCGATCTTACAAAGGATTATTACATCGGAAAAGACGGCAATACCCTTGAACTTGTCCTTGAGAACAGGAAGAAGTCACCGAAGCCTGCACTTAATTAACAAACAGTTTATACTTTTTTTATATCCTCCGCTTATCAGTCGGATAAGAAACAAAGATTTTACTTACAGGGGATGAATATCTATAATCCGATGTGGTTAAAAAATTTATTGGACGGAGGACAATATGAAAAGGTTCTTATGCGTTTTACTTACACTGTGTCTTATGGGAGCAATGCTCACAGGCTGCGGTTCTTCCAAAGACGATTTCAAGATAGGTGTCATTCTTCTTCATGACGAGACATCAACCTATGATCTCAACTTCATCAATGGTGTCCAGGACGCCGCAAAGGCTCTCGGACTTAAGGATTCACAGGTCATCATCCAGAGAAACATTGAAGAAGGCAATGCTTGCTACGAAGCAGCCGCAGATCTTGTTGACAAGGGCTGCAAGATCGTATTCGCAGATTCATTCGGCCATGAGACATATCTCATCAAGGCTGCAAAAGAGTTCCCCGATGTTCAGTTCTGCCACGCTACAGGAACAATGGCTCACACCGAGGGCGTTTCCAATTTCCACGATGCATTCGCAAGCATCTATGAAGGCAGATACCTTGCAGGTGTTGCTGCAGGACTTAAGCTTAAGGAAATGATGGCTAAGGACTCAACAGTAGTTCCCAAGATCGGTTACATCGGCGCTTTCACATACGCAGAAGTTATCAGCGGTTATACATCATACTATCTCGGCGTTAAGTCCATCGTTCCCGAGGTAACGATGGAAGTTCAGTTCACCGGTTCATGGTATGATGAAGTGGAAGAGAAGAACGCAGCGATCGCTCTTATCAACAACGGCTGCGTACTTATCTCACAGCATGCGGATTCAATGGGCGCTCCTTCAGCTTGTGAAGAGTACGGCGTTCCCAATGTTTCCTACAACGGAAGCACAGTAGCTGCCTGCCCCAACACATTCATCGTTTCATCAAGAATTGACTGGGCTCCTTATTTCGAGTATATCTGCAACCAGGTAATGGCAGGCAAGGCTATCGATACCGACTGGACAGGTACATTCGCAACAGGTTCCGTAAAGCTTACAGACATCAACACAAAGGCAGCAGCCGCAGGCACAGCTGAGAAGCTCGAGGAAGTTAAGGCAGCTCTTATCGCGGGAACAACAAAGGTATTCGATACAAACACATTCACGGTAGGCGGCGAGAAGCTCAGCTCTTACATGGCTGACGTTGATACAGATGCAGCATACACAGGTGATACAAACGTTATCTCCGACGGATACTTCCATGAGTCCGAGTATCGTTCAGCTCCTTACTTCGATCTTCAGATCGACGGCATCACACTTCTTAATGCAAAATATTGATTAATGTCGTTGTCATAATCATCACCGAATAGTATAATCATAGGCGGAGCTCTGCTCCGCCTTATGTCGCGTTAATGACCCCGCGAAACTATAAAATTTCCACATTTCGGAGTTTCAAATGTCTGAGAAAATCGCACTCGAGTTAAATCACATCTCAAAACGTTTCGGAAGGATCCAGGCAAATGACGATTGCTCGCTGGAAGTAAGAGAAGGCGAGATACTTAGTCTCCTGGGTGAGAACGGAAGCGGAAAGACCACACTCATGAATATGATCGCCGGCATCTATTTTCCGGACGAAGGGACCATCAAAGTCCGGGGCGAAGAAGTGGTCATCACATCTCCCAAAGATTCCTTTAAATACAGGATCGGTATGGTCCATCAGCATTTTAAACTGGTGGATCTGTTTTCGGCCGCAGAGAACATAGTTCTCGGAGATACGAGAGACAAGCATTACCGCCCCGAGGAAGTTAAGAAAAGAGTTAATGAGATCGCGCAAAAATACGGCTTTAAGATAGATCCATCAAAAAAGATCTACGAGATGTCGGTCTCCGAAAAGCAGACGGTGGAGATCATAAAAGTGCTCTACAGGGATGCGGACATACTGATACTCGATGAACCCACCGCAGTGCTCACGCCCCAGGAAACCAAGAATCTTTTCGAAATCCTGAGAAACATGAAGGCTGACGGGAAATCGGTCATCATCATAACCCATAAGCTGAACGAAGTGCTTGAGATCTCGGATCGTGTTGCGGTCCTCAGAAAAGGAAAGCATATCGCAACCGTCGAAACAAAGGATGCGACCGAGAGCATGCTCACCGAGATGATGATGGGTAAGAAAGCCGAACTCAACATCAAGCGCTCTGAGCCCATAAATCCCGTTGTCAGAATAAAAGCCATAAGGCTTACGGCCAGAGACAAAGAGGGACTTAAAGTCCTGGATGATATCTCCTTTGAAGCCATGGGCGGGGAGATTCTTGGCATCGCAGGTATTGCGGGAAGCGGCCAGAGAGAACTGCTCGAATCCATCGCGGGACTTTATCCCCTTGAGAACGGAGAGATAGATTACAATAACCCGAAGACAGGCGACATTGTGAACCTCCGCGATAAGACGCCGTTACAGATAAGAAATCTCGGAGTAAGGCTTTCATTTGTCCCCGAAGACAGACTGGGAATGGGACTTGTGGGAAGCATGGACATCACCGACAATATGATGCTGAGAAGCTACCGCGTAGGAAAATCACTGTTTGTCGACAGAAAGCAGCCGAAATCCCTTGCGGAAGAGATAGTTGAGGAACTGCAGGTAAATACCCCCGGCATTTCAACTCCGGTAAGGAGACTTTCCGGAGGAAATGTACAGAAGGTGCTTGTAGGACGAGAGATCGCCGCGGCTCCCCGAGTGCTTATGGTGGCATATCCCGTCAGAGGCCTTGACATCAATTCTTCCTACATGATCTATAATCTCTTAAATGCCCAGAAGGAAAGCGGCGTGGCCGTTATATTCGTGGGCGAAGATATAGACGTCATGCTGGAGCTCTGCGACCGCATAATGGTCATCAACAGCGGACGTATAACCGGCATAGTGGACGGAAGAAAGGCCACCAAGGAAGAGATCGGTTTTCTTATGACTAAGAGTGATTCGGAGTAAATATATGTCTAATTCCCATCATGCAGAAAAACAACCATTCTGCCATATAACAAAAAGAAACGAGCTTCCCGTATGGAAAGCTGTAATGGTAAGAGTTATAGCGGTCTTCATCGCCATGATCACCTGCTTTATACTGTCATGGATACTTATAGGCGTAAACCCCATTGATATGCTCGGTTCCATGATATCGGGATCCTTCGGATCCTCGAGACGTATCTGGAAATTCTTGAAAGATCTTTCAGTGCTGCTTGCCATATCGCTTGCGGTCACCCCGGCATTCAGGATGAAGTTCTGGAACATCGGAGCCGAGGGACAGGCCCTTATTGGCGCCCTGGCAAGTGTTGCGGTTGTCATAAACCTTGGGGGAAAGATCCCGGAGGCTGTGCTCCTCATCCTTATGTTCCTTGCGGCAGTGCTGGCGGGAGGCATTTGGGGCGTTATACCCGCTGTGTGCAAGGCTTTGTGGAATACAAACGAGACACTGTTCACCCTTATGATGAACTACATCGCAACGTTCATCGTTTCATACTATCTGATGGTGTGGACACCCAGCGGATCTTCAACACTCGGAATGCTTTCTTACGGATACCTTCCCAGCATAGTGCATAACTATTTCCTGCTCATCGTCACAATATTTATCCTTGCGGGCATCCTCTATGTTTACCTCAACTATTCAAAGCACGGATATGAGATCTCGGTTGTGGGAGAGAGCAGAAAGACAGCACTTTACATCGGTATCGATGTACGAAAGGTCATAATAAGAACAATGACCCTTTCCGGAATGCTCTGCGGTTTTGCGGGATTCCTCATCGTTTCAGCCCTGGACCATTCAGTTACCACCGCAAGTATCGGAGGCCGCGGATTTACAGCCATCATGGTATCCTGGCTTGCAAAGTTCAATCCCATCACGATGATAGGAACATCGTTCCTCATCACATTCCTTGATCAGGGCGCGGCGCAGATGTCAACGGATTTCAATATAGATTCCGCATTTCCCGATGTCATTGTGGGTATCATCATATTCTTCATAATCGGATGCGAATTTTTCATCTTCTATAAGATGAATTTCAGGAAAGGAGGAAAGGAACAATGAGCATGGTCAATTACCTTCTTTCAGCCTTTTCCATAGGAATCATCTTCCTCCTGGGAGCAACAGGTGAGATCATAACCGAGAAGGCGGGACATCTTAATCTCGGTATCCCGGGCATCATGAGCGTCGGAGCTGCCGGCGGATGCGCAATGCTCCAGTTCCTCTATCCTTACAGGGATAGCATGCCGGGGATACTCATATTTATTCTTTCGGTCCTCGCTTGTTTCCTTTCCGCAGCGCTTATGGGACTCCTGTACAGTTTCCTTGCGGTAACGCTCCATTCAAACCAGAACGTAACTGGACTTGCTCTTACCACCTTCGGTGTGGGCTTGACAAAGTTTGTTATGTCAAGGCTTACAAAGGCCGGAGCGGAAAAATATCTTTATGCCCTTAAGATATTCAGACAGCCCTTTTCCGAAGAAACAAACTCTCTTAAATACATCGGGCTTTTAACATTCATCGCTGTTATCATCGCAGCCCTTGCTTCCGTAGTGCTCTACAGGACGAGGACGGGACTTTACCTTCGGGCAGTCGGTGAAAACCCCGCAACAGCCGATGCCGTGGGAATTAACGTTACCGGATATAAATACGGTGCGACCGTTATCGGCAGCGGAATAGCAGGCCTCGGCGGATTGTACTACATAATGGATTACGCAGGCAGCCAGGAAGCATATCTTTCCATCGAAGCTTTGGGTTGGCTTTCCATCGCACTTGTGATATTCTCTTTGTGGAAACCCTTCCTGTGTCTGTTCGGCTCATTCGCATTCGGACTTTTGTATATCGCAAATTCCTATGCGGCAAGCATACTCGGCATAATGCTTCCCATGAAGCTTACGCCCATACTTAAACTTCTTCCTTACGTATGCACCATACTCATACTTATTCTCATAAGCATCAGGAAGAAACGCGAAAATCAGCCGCCCGCAGGTCTGGGCTTAACTTATTTCAGAGAAGAAAGGTAGGAATGTTATGGAAGTATTGGAAGAGAGGATCAAAAAAGACGGTATCGTAAAACCGGGGAATGTGCTTAAAGTGGATTCGTTCCTTAATCATCAGATGGATCCGTTCCTTTTCAAAGAGATGGGAAAGGAGTGGAAGGCAAGATTCCATGGCACAAACATTTCAAAGATCCTTACGATAGAAGCTTCCGGAATAGGCATCGCATGCGTTGCGGCGCTCTGCTTCGGACTTCCCGTTGTCTTCGCGAAGAAATCCATAGATGTTCCGCTTGACGACAGCGTATACACAACAAAAGTAGACAGTTTCACAAAGAATAAATGCTTTGATGTTTCGGTGTCAAAGAAATATCTTAAAGAGGGCGATAAGGTGCTCATCATAGATGACTTCCTCGCAAACGGTTGCGCCGTATACGGTCTTAAGGACCTCATCGAGCAGGCGGGTGCAGAACTGGTGGGTGTCGGTATCGTCATCGAAAAAGGCTTCCAGGAAGGCGGAAAGAAGATCCGCGAGGACGGCATAAGACTTGAGAGCCTTGCCATCATTGACAGCATGGATCCGGACACCGGAGAGATCAAATTCCGCCACTAAAGTTTCTTTCTGTAGACTTCAGGGGTGTTCCCCGTAAACTTTTTAAACTGTTCTATAAAACGGGTCGTTGATTCATATCCGACCTGATAACCTATCTCATGAACCTTAAGCGAAGTATCTGCCAACAGCTGCTTCGCTTTTGTTATGCGCACCTGATGCAAAAACTGGATAGGAGTGGTGAAACAGTATTTGGAAAAGTCACGGCATATCCTGTAACGGTTCGTGAAAAAACGGGATTCGAGGTCTGCGAGATCGATATCGCGGTAAAAGTTGTCGCTGATGTAGTCCTTCGCCATAAGGATGTATTCCGGGATCTTCGGGCCTTCGGGAGCATCCGGGGTTTTGATGTATTCCGCCGCTTCCGCAAAAAAGTCTGTGAGATGCCTGTGGAAGGAAAGAGGCGTACCGATGACGGCGGTGGGGAGTATGGGACGGAGCCAGGAGTTAAGACCGGTGGCGGATACGGAAGGAAGATAGAAACATCCGTCCTTTGCGATCTGGGAATAGAGATAAGCTGCCTGCTCACCCTTGAAATAGATGATATCATACTGAAAACCCGAAAGAGCGTTTATGGAAAAGGGCGTACCGCAGTCAAATACAAGAAGTGAGCTCTGTTTCATGGAGTATTTCTTTTCATCGGAAACGATTGCGCCCTGTCCTTTCGTGACATAGAGCACCGCCCAGGCAGGTAAAGGGTTAAAAGAGAGCTTTATCTTGCCCGGTTGAACGATGTGACCTGAGGACAGGAGGTGCAGCAGAGATGTGCCGGAACCGGTAGCTTCAAGGGTTTGCGGGTCACCCGGGATCAGCATTTGAATTGTGATCCCGCCGGGAAGAACGGGAATTTCGGTGAGGGAATGAAGTAAAGTATGTGAAAACATGTGATATCCTTTGCGAAACAAAAAACAAATATTGGTGTCAATAAACATATATATCATAATATATCCCATCCTATAGGTCAAGAAAAAACACGAAATAATCTGAATTATAATTAAATAGTGCGTTTATAGATTGAAATTACGAAATCGTTATTTGTGCAAAATGCACAAAATGTAAATATATTTATTGGTATATTTTTACAAAATGGTTGTCTGAAACAAGAAACATATATGAAATGCAATAAACAATAATGATTTACTTTGAAAAGATAGTATAATAAAGCACAGGTTATACGTTGGAAATTAAAAGGGGAGAGAACACGTTATGGACCTGCAAAATGACTTTAGGACACACCTGACCGAAAGGATGATTCCGTTCTGGGAGAGACTTATCGACGAAGAGAACGGCGGATTCTACGGGTACATGGGGTCCGATCTTGTTGTGAACAAGACTTATGAAAAAGGCTGTATCTTAAACAGCCGTATCTTGTGGTTCTTTTCAAACGCCTATATGGCTTTAAAAGATGAATCTTTAAAGCGCTACGCCGATCACGCGTATCGTTTTCTTATTGATAAATGCCTCGACAAAAAGAACGGAGGCGTTTTCTGGTCTCTGGATTTCAAAGGAAATCCCCTTGATACCACAAAACATACATACAATCAGGCCTTTGCGTTATACGCACTGTCCTCCTATTATGATGCTTTTAAAAACCCCGAGGCTCTTAAAGCGGCTTCCGATCAGTTCAGGCTGATTGAGATAAAGTGCAAGGACGAATCCGGATACAAGGAAGCTCAGAGCATGGAGTTCTTTACCATTGCCAACGACAAGCTCTCCGAAAACGGAGTAATGGCCGATCACACAATGAACACTCTGCTTCATGTGTTTGAGTCCTACATCGAGTTTTACAGGGTAAGCCACCGCGCCGAGGCAGCCGAGCGTCTTCGCGGTATATTCGACATCATCGGCACAAGGATCTACAATCCCGATCTTCACAGGCTTGAAGTATTTTTTGATAACGACATGAACTCGCTTATCGACCTTACTTCCTACGGCCACGACATAGAAGCCGCATGGCTTATGGACAGGGGACTTGACGTTCTCGGTGACGAGAGCTACAGAAAGCTTATGAGCCCCATCATACGCTCGATGGAGGAAGAAGTCCTGAAAAAAGCTTTCTATAACGATTCTCTCGCAAACGAGTGCGAAAGAGGAAAGGTCGACGAGACCCGCATATGGTGGATCGAAGCGGAAGGCGTGGT
>JAEEGL012581433.1_pt1 | contig 10470 bp, 13 predicted proteins | sample 9134231 | NCBI WGS metagenome assembly JAEEGL01 (sample SAMN16246548, study PRJNA631951) | gut metagenome | biome: gut microbiome; feature: rumen; material: fiber-attached | host: Bos | place: Iran: Karaj | collected 2018-10 | reverse complement strand
GCTCTTACGCACTTCTGGGCGCTGCATGCACGGGTGTAGCTTCTTTTTTCAAGCCCCAGAAACAGCTTTTTGAACTGGTTCATTCCGGCGTTTGCGAAAAGAAGCGTGTTGTCTTCAGCCGGAAGAAGCGGCGAACTTGCCACGACCGTATGCCCCTTTTCCTTAAAAAAGTTAAGGAAGGTGTCTCTTACTTCGTCTATTGTCCAAACCTTCATTGAACTCTCCTTTGATATAAATTGTTAATTTTATTGGAAATTTTATTTGAAAACATGACCGATTCTGTCGAAGCGAACATCAATGATATCAAAAATTGAACTGCCGAACTGTATCGAAAACCATACAAAAAGCGGTTTGCCCTGAACGTTGTTGCGGGGGACCATTCCGAAATAGCGGCTGTCGAAGCTGTCGTCGCGGTTGTCTCCCATTACGAAGTAGTAGCGCGGCGGGATCTTTATGCTTCTGGCGCAGTACGGACACTGGGATTCGACCTTTGCCCGGATCGCGTCGTTGAAATCGTCGTTGAAGATGACGTTGTAGCTGTTGCCGTCACTGTCGGTCTCCGTGAACTGAGTCGTATTTCTTTCGTCGCCGCGTGATGATGTGTAGCTTAACTTGCCGATCTTATTGTGCTCAAGCTTTTTGTCGTTGATGAAGACATCCTTGCCGGAAATAAAGATTGTGTCGCCGGGAACGCCGATAACACGCTTTACGAGAGCCTTCTTTTCAGGCCCCGGCTCGATGAAGGTGATGATCTCACCGCGCTTCGGGTTGCGGAATTCGACGAACTGGCCTGAGGCAAACGGAAGCGTCAGACCGTAGGAGAACATCGAAACGAAGAGGTTGTCGCCGATATTGATGGTATCGACCATGCTGCCTGTCGGGACCCGGTAGGAACCGATCACGAAAAATTTGAGGAGCAGCGCGATCAGAACGACCAGCCAGAGCTCTTCAACAAGTTCGGCAAGAGGATTCTGCTTGTACTTGTTGAAAAAATGCGAAAAATTGTATTCGGTTTCGCCCAGGATCTTGCTGACATAAGCAAAGGATATTTTCTGGTAAATGTTCTCAGAAGATCCGCTGTTGTTTTTCGCCCTGTTCTTTTCTTCAAAAATATCCGAAATCTTTTTGATATTTTCATCGAGTTTTTTCTCGGTCTGCTCCGGCAGATTTTTGCGTTTTTTCTTTATCCATTGAAGCCTGTTGCCGTAAATTGCAAGCTTTTTCAATAACTTATTTGTTCTGTACTTTTCAAACATCTTTAAAACCTCAAAAAAAAACAGCGAAAAATAGTCCAAAGAGGTATAAAATCAACTGAATTATAGTATTTCTACATTTCTTTTGTAAAGAAGCGTTTTGCTTGACTTTGTTGAGCGTAACTATTAAAGACACCTCCCGGAGGGGCAAATGAGGATTGTTGACGGAGCCGAAATAGTTTCCGCCGTCAGGCGACTCTTTATCGAGATAAACTATGAGCCGGAATCTCTCTGCGGGATAAGCTTTGCCGACGACTCTATGGGCTCTTTTGAGCGCACTCTTGCCGCTGTTCTTCAGGAAAATATCGAGAAATCGGCTTCCGAGAGGCGTCCGCTCTGTCAGGACTGCGGAGTCGCGCAGCTCTTTGTCAAGGTCGGAAAGAACTTGTCCTTCAGCGGTGCGCCCTCTCTTGAAAAACTTCTGAACAGAGGGGTGGAGGAGGCATACAGCGAAGGTCTTCTCAGGAAATCGACAGTTATTGACCCGTTCGAGCGGAAAAACGAAGGGAAAAACCTTCCGGCTTTCATCCACTGGGAGCTCTGTGACGGCGACAAGCTGGAAATTTACGGCATCGCCAAGGGCGGAGGCAGCGAGAATGTAAGTGCGCAGAAGATGCTCGTCCCTGCCGTCGGGCGCGATGGCGTTGCCGATTTTGTTTTCGAAACGCTCAGGAACGCCGGCGGAAAAGGTTGTCCTCCCTATTTTGTCGGAGTCGGAGTCGGCGGAACATTCGATTCTGTCGCAGCTTTGGCTAAAAAAGCTCTTCTCGAACAGGTCGGCGAAGATAACGAACTGCTTGAAATAATTAATAAAAAGATAAGAAATTTAGGTTTCGGAGTCCTCGGTTTCCCTGGAATTTGTCCGGTAAAAGCGGTTTATGTGAAAAAGGCTCCGACACACATTGCAATGATGCCAGCGGCTGTCGCTCTCAACTGCCACAGCTTCCGGGTTGGAAAGGTAATTTTGTAGGTTGTTATGAAATTCTCTTCCGAAATTTTAAAAGCTGGTGAAATCGTTAGGGTTTCCGGTCAATTTTTTACACTTCGCGACAATTCCGTAAAAAAGTTAGTAGATATTTTAAAGAGCGGTGGCAAAATACCGCTCGATCTTTCCGGCGCCTATGCCTTTTTTGCAGCTCCGACTCCGGGATTTTCAGAGTCGAGGGCAAGCATCGGGCCTACGACCAGCGCGAGGATGGCGGGTTTTATCCCTTATCTTCTCGACTGCGGGGTCAAGGGCTTCGTAGGGAAGGGGGCGATCCCCGAGGATGCGGTAGCGGCGCTTTCGGCGCACGGCGGGCTCTACCTTCAGGCTTTAGGCGGAGTAGGGGCATACTACGGCAGCAGGGTTTCGGATATTAGGCCGCTGATGTTCGAGGAGCTGGGGCCGGAGGCGGTTTTTTTGGTTGACGTAGCGGATTTTCCGCTGGTAATATCAATTGATTCCGACGGCGGAATCTTTTTTTGACGAGGTTAAACATGGGCAAAAAAGAGTTCTTGGAAACAAAGTATGAAAACGAAAAGTGCGTACTTACCGTAAGGCCGGCACTTTGTAAGGGTTGCGAAGTCTGCATCGAATTCTGTCCGAAAAAGGCTCTTTCGCTTGAAAGAAAACAGCAGGTAGTCGTTGCAGATCACATTGAAAACTGCATCGCTTGCGGAATGTGCGAGCTCAGATGTCCCGATTTCGCGATTTACATTGAGAAAAAGTAACATTGGAGGAAGTAGAGATGGCAAATCCAAATTACGAATTTATTCAAGGCAACCTCGCCTGCGCTAAGGGCGCTGCCTACGCGGGCTGCAAATTTTTCGGCGGTTACCCGATCACTCCGTCTACAGAAATTGCCGAGTTCATGTCGGAATATCTTCCCAGACACGGCGGCAAATTCATCCAGATGGAGGACGAAATCGCATCGATCGCATCGATCATCGGCGCATCGCTTACCGGCGCGAAGGCAATGACCGCGACCAGCGGTCCCGGTTTCTCGCTTATGCAGGAGCTTCTGGGTTACGCATGTATCGCCGAGGTCCCGATCGTCGTTGTTGACGTTATGCGCGGCGGCCCGTCGACCGGTCTTCCGACCTCGCCGGCTCAGTCTGATCTTCTTCAGGCAAAGTGGGGGACCCACGGCGACCACCCTGCGATCACGATAGTACCGAACTCGGTCGAGGAGATGTTCACCGAGACGGTCCGCGCATTTAACCTCGCGGAATATTTCAGGACTCCGGTCATAATTCTCGGCGACGAGATCATCGGTCACATGAGAGAGAAGATCAGGATCCCGGAGCCCGGAGAGCTTGAAGTCGTCAACAGAAGCCTTCCGAACAACGACGGTGTCTGCACGATCCCGTACGCTTCCGACAGAAACAAGCCGGCATGTCTTCCGAACTTCGGAAAGAGCCGCATCCACGTTACCGGTCTCAACCACGACGACACAGGATTCCCGACCATGGATCCCGAGATCGTAGCACGCGAAAACGAGAGGATTTCGACGAAGGTTTACGAGCAGAGACACCTTGTCGACAAGTTCGACGAGCTTCAGTGCGAAGATGCGAAGATCCTCATGCTCGCAGTCGGAAGTGCGGCAAGAGCGGCTGAAGAGGCGGTTGCGGTACTTCGTGAAAGAGGCATCAAGGCAGGACTTTTCAGGCCTGTCACACTTTGGCCCTTCCCGAAGGACGAGTTCTCGAGACTCGCAGCAAACGCCGATTACGTTGTAGTTCCCGAGATGAATTTGGGACAGCTTAAGACCGTAGCCGAAAGATTTACAAAACGGACGAAGATCGTCTCCGTCAACCTCGTCAACGGCGAACCGCTCGGTCCGGACAACATTATTTCGGCTGTAAACCATCTCAACATTTATTAAGGAGAATAAAGATGTTTGACTATTCAGAATACTTGAGAAACGAAAAGCTCCCGCACATCTGGTGCCCCGGATGCGGACACGGAATAGTTCTTAAATCGCTGATCAGAGCGGTTGCAAAGGCAGGCTGGAGCAAAGACGACATCGTCCTTGTCAGCGGAATCGGCTGCGCTTCGAGACTTCCCGGATACGTTGATTTCAACACGCTCCACACAGCTCACGGACGTGCTCTCGCTTTCGCAACTGGCATCAAGCTCGCAAAACCCGAAATGCACGTGATCGTAGTTTCCGGTGACGGCGACTCCCTTGCGATCGGCGGGAACCACTTCATCCACGCGTGCCGCAGAAACATCGACATGACGCTCATCTGCTTCAACAACAGGATCTACGGGATGACCGGCGGTCAGTATTCGCCGACGACTCCGTCAGACGACAAGACTGCAACATCGCCCTACGGCAACGTAGAGCCTCACTTTGACGTCGCAGAGCTTGCAAAGGGTGCTGGCGCGACATTCGTTGCGAGAGGCACGAGCTACCACGTTCCTCAGCTTGACGACCTCATTTACAAAGGTCTCATGCACAAAGGATTCTCGGTTATCGAAGCTGCCGAGGCGTGCTTCACGACTCACGGCAGAAAGAACCGCAAAAAATACGGTCCCAGCAACCTTGACATGCTCAAATGGCAGCGTGACCACGCCGTTCCGGTTGCGAAAGCAGCGGAGATGAGCCCTGAAGAGCTTGAGGACAAAATCGTCACGGGAGTTCTCTACGACATAGAAAAACCGGGATTGATCGAACAATATCAGAAACTTATCGATTCCTTCAACGGAGGGGCAAAATGAGAAAAGAGATAAGATTTTCAGGCAGCGGCGGTCAGGGTGTAATCCTCGCTTCCGTAATTCTCGGGACCGCAGCGGCACTTTATGAAAACAAACATTCTGTCCAGAGCCAGTCATACGGCCCCGAGGCGAGAGGCGGCGCGTCGAAAGCCGACGTCATCATCAGCGACGACCCTATCAAATACCCGAAGGCGAGGAATATCGACTTCATGCTATGCCTCACCCAGAAGGCTGCAGACAAGTATATGCCGTCGCTCAAAAAGGGTGGTCTCGTCCTCATTGACAGCGACTATGTCGATGTCCCGGAGAGCCCGGACTATACAGTAGTAAAACTCCCGATTTCTTCGACGACCTACGACAAACAGGGCAAACTCATCGCCCTCAACATCGTTTCGCTTTCCGCATTCGTTGAAGTCACGAAACTCGTTTCCGAAGATTCGCTCGAAAAGGCTGTCCTTCAGGCAGCACCGAAAGGAACCGAAGATTTCAATATGGATGCAGTAAAGATCGGAAGAGAACTGGCAAAGACTCTGAAATAAGAATCTGAAAATTTCTTTGTGAAATCGAATTTTAACGCCATAAATGTTTTGAGTGCAATTTCTGGAACATTTACAGTGCAATTACAGTGTAAATTTTCAGTTTCGGGTGCAGTTACAGTGCAATTAGGGTGCAATTTCTGGTCACTTTTCTCGTAAATGCTTGACCATTATACTCTGATCTAACCGCAGACTTGGGACGCTCACAGAAGTTTTTTACCTCCATGATTCTGCCGGAATCCCTCAAAGTGGTGTTTGAGTTTCCGCACTTCGTCTTATGAATCAAACAGCGTTTCCGCCACCTGATACCGTGATTTACCCTCTCAGTCACTTCGTGACAGCTCTCCCGAAGGGCGAGCCAGGCAAAAACTTGCCTCCCACTCAGGGGGAGGTGGTGCAACGCACCGGAGAGGGCAAAAAATTTCGACCCGCCTCGGCGAGAAACCCTCTCAGTCGCTTCGCGCCAGCTCCCCCGAAGTGGGAGCCAAGCGCCCGCCTCTCGCAACCGGCGTGCGCGAAATATGCTCGCTACGCTGCGCAAAAATGCGGTCTTCATAACTTACCGAACAATATCAGAAACTTATTGATTCTTTCGGTGGAGGGGCAAAATGAGAAAAGAGATAAGATTTTCAGGCAGCGGCGGCCAGGGTGTAATCCTCGCTTCCGTAATTCTCGGGACCGCAGCGGCACTTTACGAGAAGAATGGAGACAAACAGGGCAAACTCATCGCCCTCAACATCGTTTCGCTTTCCGCATTTGTTGAAGTCACGAAACTCGTTTCGGAAGACTCCCTCGAAAAGGCTGTTCTTCAGGCTGCACCGAAAGGAACCGAAGATTTCAACATGGATGCAGTAAAGATCGGAAGAGAACTGGCAAAGACTCTGAAATAAGAATCTGAAAATTTCTTTGAAGAATTAATTATTTTCTTTTTCCAGCTCAAGCAGTGCGATTTTGTTTTTGATCCCGCCGCCGTAGCCGGTGATTTTTCCGCCTGCGCCGATGACTCTGTGGCACGGGATCATGATGCAGATCGGGTTCCAGCCGAGAGCTCCGCCGACTGCCTGCGCCGACATTTTCGCGACGTCGCGACGGCTTGCGATCCTTTGCGCGATTTCTCCATAAGTGATTGTTTTTCCGAAAGGAATTTTTGATGTCTCCTCCAGGACCTCTTTTCTGAAAGGGGAGGGGAATTCGATTTTATATTCCGGTAACCAATTTGGCTGGCGGCCGCTGAAATAGATATCGAGCCAGCGGCAGGTTTCTGTGAAAACCGGCAGACCAACTGTTTCATCCAATCCGGTTTCGGACTGTTCGAACCAGAGCTGAGTAAGAAATCTGCCGTCCGATTCCATCACGATGTCGTCGAAACCGTCAGGCGTAATGTATTTTGATCTGAATGTCAGGCAATCCTGCTCAGTTTTATTCCATCGCTGATACATCGGCAGCAACGACTGAGATCTTGCTAAGGACTCTCGCTTTGAAGAAGTCGACATAGGCATCGAAATTTTCGCGTCTCACGCCGGAGGGATCGTCGTGTTCGCCCCACAGCATCGTATCGTACTCGGCGGCAAGTGCAAGTCTGCTACGCATCGATTCGATGAGCGGTTCGATGTCGATACTGCCGGAATATCCGTTCCAAAGCTCCTTGACTTTTGCTTTGAACGCGGGTGATTTGAAGAGCGCGTTGTAATAGATCGTCTCTTTCAATATGCAGCTTGAGCGGTTGTATAGCGAAGAGCAGTCGAAATCCCAAACGGGACCGGCCTTGAAGATGTTGTGAGTGCTGTCGAAGGTGAAATAGCAGCTTTTGGGGTGTCTCAGCTCTGTATTGTCCATGATTTCGTTCACGAACCAGAATTTTGCCCATGACTCGATGTCGATTACATTTGCGTATGTTTCGTCAGGCGCCGGGCTGTTGTTCGTATCCGACCCTGGTGTGAATTTCGGGTAAAGGAGCTTTTCAAGTGTGTCGATTTTTGCCTGAAAGCGCTCAAGTCTCGCTGCACCGCCGCTTGTAATAACGCCGTTTCCGTCAACCATGTAATCGTCGTTTTTTATCATGTAGGGAAGGTTTCGTATGGGACTTTGGAATTTTACAGGTTCATCGAAATATTTGTCCATTTCGACAAGATAGTCCTTATCCTCGTCATCAGTCATATCCTCGTTTCCGTCGTCGATATCAACGCGGTTCCTGCTGACTTTTATCGCCTCTCCGAGCCAGTAAAGTCCCTGGTATTCGCCGTTCAGGACAAGATCGACGAAATCTCCGCGGACTGTCCAGTCAAATTCGAAGATCCTGCTCAGATAAAACGCCGTTTCGTTGCGCATGAAGGTGTTGTCCAGATAATTTGCGATCAGGACCCAGCGCTTGTGCGTCGGAAGTCCCATGATCTGCTGCTTTTTGTCCAGTTTCAGGGCATACGGTTTTTTGGAGAGGAGCCAGGTCGAGTTCCCTCTGCCGCGGATGCATGTCGGAACATTTTCAAAATTCCAGCTCTCTTCGGTTCCGGCCAGGGAAATCCTGGCACCTGTTATCCAGTCCTCTTTCGATGTGATCTCTGCGTTGTTCGGCGTCTCTATGAAAAGAGTAGGAAGGGCAGTGTTGGCGACACTTGCCACATCGGATACCAGAACGGTGTCGTCTGCTCCCGAAACGGTAGCTGTGCAAAAGTAATAGCGGATCCCCTTTTCGTTAAAAACCGGAGTGTTGAAAATAGTTCCTGTCGCTCCTGAAATCACGATCCCCGTATCGGTCGAACCGTCCTGGCTTTCATACCATTGATAAGTTATTTCGCCGTTTTCCGCTTCAGCTTCGCAGGTGAGGGCGATACTGCGGTTGTTCGGCGCGATATTCATTTTCTTCGGCTGCCTGACAAAGAGAGCTCCGGAAACAGCGGTGTCGTCATCGGGAGATCCTGGTTGAGAATCGTGATCGGAAGGTTCAGGGATGACATCACCGTCGTTGCCGGTCTGCTGATTATCTGGATCACCGCTCTCTTCAGGAGTGTCTGCATCTGAGTTTTCATTCTCAGAGTCAGTATTATCTTCATCACGGCTTCCGGCGGTATCTTCATCTGAAGTGCCAGCGTCAGATGTGTCTGCGTCAGAGGTGTCTGCATCCGAAATGACAGGATCCGAAGAGTCTGCATCGGTCTCTGGACCGGATTTCGCGTCATTGCATCCGACAGCAAGAAAAGTTATAGCCGCAAACAACACTAAACAAAAAAAGGATCTGACTGTTCCGTTAAATATTTTCTTCATTTTTGAACCTCTCTTATACCTCTTTTGTGTCACCTTTCTGCCGGCAGTCTCTTCAGTACAGGCAGATCGGCGGGAGCCCAGTCAAGTTTTTCAAGTTCTTCAGGAGTCGCCCAGACATGTGAAATATGCTCTTTTCTGGTGAAGCGGTCTGTCTTTGCATGGCAGAGGAAGCAGGTGAGCGTTATCGAAAATTCGGGGTAGGTGTGGTCGACAGTTATGAAAAAGTCATTATCCGTGATTTCGATATCCAGGTCCAGCTCCTCACGAAGCTCGCGCATAAGAGCCTCGGAGGTGGATTCGCCGGGCTCGATCTTTCCGCCGGGAAATTCAAACCTGTATGCGGTTTCGGCACACTTCGAAGCTCCGCGCTGAAGTGCGAGGATCCTGCCCTCAAATTCGATCACGGCGGCTACTACATTGAGATGTTTCATTGTGACGGTGAGTGGTGAATCCTATTTGTTTTTCTCTGCAACCTTTTGATTTAATTCGGCAATTTTTTGGTTAAGGTCTCGTATTCTCTGGTTGAGGACACGTATGATGCCGAGTGCGACCTCATCGCGCTGTTTCAGGATCTCAAGAAAGTCCTCGCTCTCCATTTTCAGTGCCAGAACTGTTCCGTTTGCGATAATATCCGCACTTCTCGGCTGACTGTCGATGAGCGCCATTTCGCCGAATCCGGCACCGGCTTTCATGACAGCGACCTTGTTTCCGCCGACCACGACGTTGACTTCGCCCTTTATGATCATGTAAAGCTCTTTGCCGATGTCGCCCTCGTTTACGATGTACTGGCCGTCCTCGAAGGTCTCCTCCTCGAGCAGAACGGCGATGTCAGCCAGGACTTCGCCTGGAATATCGTGAAAAAGCTCAACATTTTTTAAAGCAAGAACTCTCTCTACCCTTGTCAGCATAGCTCCTCCTAGTTTCCCTGAAAAACCTCAGCGGCGTAAAGCCTCAGCGAATTGTCGAAATCGTTCAAAAGTGACGCTTTGTCGTCTCCTGCGATCCTGAGATGCAGATAGTTCATCGCGTAGAGCGCTGCTTCACGTACTGTCGGCGACGGATCGTAAAGGAAGATCTCGATCCGGTCATAAATTTCGACAAAGTTTTCGTGGGCTATTACATAAAGTGTGATCGAACGAACCCATTCAGAGTCGTCGAGAAGAAATTCGTCAATTATATCGGCAACTTGTATTTTCTTGATGTTGAAGAACGAATAACCGAGCTTAAGCCTCTCTTCATCGTTGGAGCTTTCGATAAGCGGAACGATGATCGGACGGATCTCTTTATCGACGATGTTGTCGACTATCTCAAGCGCATTCGAGCGCTGTACGTTTGAAACGAACTTCTGTGTCAGGTTGAAGTAGATGTTGTCAAAGAGCGAATTGCCGTACATCAGCGAAAGTATTGAGAAAATTCTCTGGAAGCAGTTTTGGAGCTTTCTGTCGACAACATCCCAGAGGTGGTGTGTCTTAAATGCCTTTTTTACGGTGACTGAACTATAAAGTATTTGGAAATATTGAGAAATTTCCTTGAGAAGCAGCTTTTTGAGCTCGCCTTTGTCGATCGAAAAATCCTGGAAGTCGTTTATCAGCTTTTTCATGCTGTTGAGGGCGATCGTGCGGATCTCGTCGCTCCGGCTGTTGAGGGTCTGCCAGAGAAGCGCAAGAGCCTTGTGCGATCTGATATCGCCGAGCAGCTTCGCGACTTCGATCTTGAG
>JAEEGL012405072.1_pt1 | contig 10470 bp, 1 predicted proteins | sample 9134231 | NCBI WGS metagenome assembly JAEEGL01 (sample SAMN16246548, study PRJNA631951) | gut metagenome | biome: gut microbiome; feature: rumen; material: fiber-attached | host: Bos | place: Iran: Karaj | collected 2018-10 | reverse complement strand
TATAATATAATTTTTTATAAATAATATATTTCTTTAAATATTTTTCAATAAAACAATTAATTATTTAAATAAAATAGATTCTTGAAAATCAATAGAAATATTGATATCATCTCTTTTTAAAAATGGTAAATCTCCTCTAATTCTTAAAATATTATGAAAATTACCCATATTATTATGTTCTATTATATCAAAAACATTTAAGGGCATAAAATAATTTAATTTTATTAAATCAGAAATTTCATCACTACAACAAAATTTTGCTCTTAAATACTTTTTTATAGATTCCCTATTAGTAAAAATATATCTATAAAGTGTACATTTTACATTATTTCTATCCTTTATATTTTTATCTTCTAATACAATTGGTATTTTATTTTTATTATATATAAATGAATTTTCATTTTTTTCAGATATATCAAAATATTTAATTGACTTATATCTTTTCTCTATCGAATTATCAATTTCTGTTTCTATTTTTTCTGCTTTTTCTTTTTTACTTTCTTCTGCTTTGGTTTCTTCTGCTTTAGTTTCTTCTTTTTTATTTTCTTCTACTTTAGTTTCTTTACTTTTATTTTCTTCTGCTTTAATTTCTTTATTATTAGTTCCTTCATTTTTTTTTTTAGTTTCTTCAGTTTTAGCTTCTTCTTTTTTAGTTTCTTCTGTTTTAGTTTCTTCTGCTTTGGTTTCTTCAGTTTTAGCTTCTTCTTTTTTATTTTCATTTGTTTTAGCTTCTTCAGTTTTAGTTTCAACTGTTTTGATTTCTTCATTTTTAGTTTCTTCTTTTTTAGTTTCATCTGTTTTTATTTCTTTATTTTTAGTTTCTTCTATTTCAGTTGAACCTCCTTTATCTTCTTCTTTTTTAGTTTCATCTTTTTGAGTTTCTTCTTTTTGAGTTTCTTCTTTATTAATTTCTTTGTTTTTACATTCATCTGTTTTAGTTTCATCCATTTTAGTTTCTTCAGTTTTCCTTTCATCTGCTTTAGCTTCATATTTTTTACCTTCATCAGCTTTTGTTTTTTCTTTTTTAGTTTCTTCCTGTTTATTTTCTTCTTTTTTTGTTTCTTCTTTTATATCTTTTTTATTACTATCTTTAACTTCTTCATTATTTACTAATTTTTCCTTTATTTTTTCTTTTTTTTTATTATAAGTTTCCTCTTTCTCTTTTTCATCTAATTCTTTTTTGATTTCCTCTTTTTTGTTTTTATTTTCATCTTCTTTTTTATTATTTTTATTGTTTTTTTCTTTTTCTTTATCCTCCTTATTCATTTCAAGTTTGTTCTCTTCTTTTTTTTCAATTTCTTTTTTATTATTGTTTTTTTGATTTGTAATATTTTTAATCTCTTTTTTTTCTCCTTCTTTTTCGTCTTCATTTTTCTTATCCTCTTCTTTCTTTTCGGTATCTTTTTTCTCTATTTCTTTATTTTTTTCTTTTACTTCATGGATTTCTTTATTTTCTTCATTTTTATTATTTTCTTTTTTCTGAATTACATTATCATTGTTATTATCTTCTTTATTCAACAAAATTTTCCTAAGTTCTTCTGTCTTAAAATATTTAGTATAGTATTGAATTCTGTACATTGCTAATGATTTTGTTTCTGCTATTTGAATAATTTCTTCTCTTATAATTTGTCCTGGAATAATATCAGATATAAATCCTATAAAAGTTTTCATGTTATTATCCAAGCATGTTAATTCTTCCATTTCAGATTTATTATCATCAGCTGAAACAATATTATTATAATAATTTTTCTCTTTATAATATTCTTCTTCTTTTTTTGCATTTTCAATTGTATTATTTATTTCTTTTTCAATATATTTAATATATTTTTCAGCTTTTTGTTCAATATTATCAAAACTAAATGATTTATCTTCTTCTTTTATAAAATATTTCATTTCTTCATATAAATTTTTATAAACTAAATTTCTTGCAGGAGTTAAATATATATATTTAAAAAGATAATAATTATTTTTTTCTCCAAAGCAATTATCAAATAAATCTATTATAATTTTTTTTTTAATTTCATTAGTAATATTTAATTTAATTTTATTGTCGTTGATATTATTATCACTATTTATATTTTCCTTATTCAATTTATCTTCATTTTCTAAGTCGTCTTCTCTGGGGAAAAGTAATCCAAATAAACAAAAGCCATTATCCCTATGATTTATATTTATATATTCATAAATATGCCTATTTATATCCCCGTTAATTAATTTTTCTCCAAATAATGGCCAATCTTGTCTCGGTGCCACTGTTTTATTGTCTTTTTCATCGTTGCTTGAATCAATATCTGGCTCATTTTGATTTCTTGGTATTTTCTTTATTATTATATTGGGATATCCGAGAATATTATATAATCTTACAAATGTGTATTTATCTTTTATTTTAGCAAGTGAACAAAGTATCTTTAAAAAATTATTTGTTTTTTGTTCATTATCACATGATTCATATAAATCTATTATTATTCTAAAATAATATTCAGTTATAAAGTTTATATTGTCATTGGCTAAAATTAGCAAAAACATAATTAGTAAATCATTTTTTTCAACAAACAATAATTTTATAATATCTTCATTTTTTGTAAAAAATCTTTCTATTTCATTTTTTTCTCTGAATTCTAATTTTCCTTCTTCCTCATTTTCTTTCAAATCAAATAATTTCTTATTATATTCTTTTAATTTTTTAATAATATATATCACAATATCATATATAATTTTTCTTATTTTTATATTTTCTTTTTCTAGTCGACCTAATAAAATATTCATTATTTCATCTTTTTCAAATTGTTCACATATGTTTTCATCTTTTATAATTAATTTTTGTATTAATTCATAAATATTAATTATTGAATTACTTTCTTCATATTTATGATTATAATTAATATTTTCTTGAATTAATTTCAAAAGTGTTGAATATACAAATTTATATTCATAATAATAAATATTTTTATCTTTTTTTTTATAAAAAATATTTATTAATTCATAAATTATATCACATACTATTTTTGAATTTTCTAAATTTATAATATTATCAGAAGTATTATAATTATAAAATATTTTTTGTAAAATTTCTTTTTTATTCAAATTTCTATTAATTATTTTTAATAAATGAAATTTTGTGTCTTCTTTTATTAAAGGTTTTATTAATTTAATAAGGATATAATTAAAAAGATAATTAATTTCCCCTTTAAATTCATCTGAAAAACTTTTATTTGAATTTGAATTTAATCCTTTCTTCAAATCATTTAATGTAACTGTGTTCAAAAATTCTTCATTTTTAAAGACTAATTTATGTTGATTTGAATTTAATCCTTTCATAAATTCTTTTAATGAAATTGAAATTATTAATTCTTTTAAATCATCTTCATAATTTTCATTATTAATGTCTAATTTTTGTTGATTTATCAAATATAATAATATATTTTTATATCTTTTATAATAAATAATATTTGTATTACTACCTGAATCAGTATAAGCCGATTTATTATTATCTTTCATAATTTCATTATATATTTTTCTTGGAGCATATTTTGGAATGTTATAGAATGGAATATATTTAAAATATTCATTTTTATCTTCATCTAAAAAAATTTTATTATATAATTCTTCATCTTTTTTATCAGTATTAATTCTACTTAAATCATATTCCTTCTCTATTTTACTTTTATTATCCTTATTAAATGAAATAATGTTATCTTCTTCTTTATTGATATCTTTTTCATCTATTAATATTCTAATAGGAGTCTTTTTCTTTCTTTCATATATTAATAAATAACCATTTTGACTATTTTCATATGAATAACCTTCCATACACCCTCCATAACATTCTTTTGGTATGGTATCAGTATCAAATTCTGATACTCGAGAATCATTAAATATTAACCAGTTTTCTTTAGCATTTTCATTTAATAAATTATTTTTTCCTTCTCTATTGACATCTATAAAACTAAAATAATGTCCTCCATCAGCACTACCTATATGAACATTTATTCCTTTTAAGATATATTCATAATAACTATCTTCTTTTTGATAAATTTCTAAATTTTCATTATCACCATTTTCAGAATTTTCAAATTTTTTGGTAATTTCTTCTCCACAAAATTGTTTTAAATTCAATTCTCGAGGAAATTCAAATTTAGAATTTATTTTTTTTGTACTGAAAGTATCATAATCTAAATAAAATCTTTTTAAATGAACAACCAAAACATTTGGTAATTTACTTAAGAATAAAATTTTATTTATAGTTACTTTTTGATCACAATTTGAACATTTAAAGTCATCAATTATTTCAGGCTCATTCATTTTTTGTAATGAGTCATTTAAATTATTAATGTTTTTTACTTCCATAGTTAAATTATAGGAATCTTCAAACCTATATGATATATGCTTACAATTTTGGCATATAACACAGCTACAAGACTTTCCGCAAAAAACATCACTAATAATATATTTAAATTTTGTTTTTTTCAAATTATTTTCAATTTTATCACAAAAATTATTGTAAAATTCTTGACTATCTTGTTGAGCTCTAACATTTGTAGGATTTCCATCTAAATCTTTATATGAAAAACAAAAATCTTTAGGATTATAATCCATTTGATCACTATATGTTAAATATGCATACATATTTTGCAATTGATGTAATAAATTATCATCATCAATAGAATAATGATATGATGACTCAGGATTGGGCGGCTCTCCATCATCTGCTGACATAATTGCATATCGGAATGTAGGAACCATATACATTTGTTGTATAATTGAATTCATATAACAAATGCATCCTAAATTTTTTAGCCCAACATGTCCATAATTTTTAGATGATAAATTATTGGATGAAGAAATATTATTTTGATTTTCGTTATTATCTTCACTATCATCATCTTTTCCATTTTTTTCTATTGAATTTTTTAATAAATCAATTAATTTTAATAATTCTGAAATTATTTTAGGATCATTAGTTCTATCAAAAGAATCAAATATAAACTCATGACTTATTTCTATTAATTCTTCATTTGAAGTGTCTTTTACTTCTTCTTTTATATTTTCTAAACATATAAATTTATTATTTTCTCCATTTTCATTTGCTGGATTATCATCATTATCTATTAAAGTTTCTTCATTTTTTTTAGGATTTATTTTAGATGTTATTTTTTCTAATAAAAAATTATATAAAGAATTTCCATTTTCTTCTTTGAAAAGTATTTCTTTTTTTAATTCTTCATTTCCTTTAATTTGTGTTTTTAAAATTTGTAATAGATTTATAAATATTTTAATATCAACTTTTTTATTTTGTTCTATACTATTAATAGTTTTCATTACCAATTGGTAGATTTTTAATACATAAGAATTATCTTTTGTGGAATCATTTTTGTTTTTTAGAATTTCTGATTCCATTTTATATAACATATTATATAAATTAAAGAAATTATTGTCTGGAATAAAAATGTTTTTGCCATTATTTTTTTGTTCTTTTTCTTTTTCTGATTGGAAATAAAAATTTATTAAATTATCTAGTAAAGAATTGACTATTTTAAATAAAAAATTTATATATTCAAAGTTTTCTGAATTCTTTGATTTATTTATTGAATTATTTATATTTTGAATAAAATAAGATTTATTTTTGGATTCATTTTTCGAAAAATAATTAATAAATAAATTTATCATTACTTGCTTTTTGGATTCATCTTTTGATATATATTCTAATATTAATTGTTTATTAGAAGATAACAAATTTATTAATAAATCAAGACATTCTTTTTGTAAATTTTCACTAAGTTTTTCTTCTATATTCAGTGAATTAATTAAATAATTAATTAAATTATCAGTTAAATCTAAATATGAAATATTGTCTAATTCTTTTTTATAATTAATATCAACAAACAATGAAGATAAATTACAAAAACCTAATTTATAGATACCAATATCTTTTAATTCTTGTAAACAATTTTTATTTTCTTTTTGATTATCAGAAGTTAAATTATGTATTATATTTATTATTTTTATTCCTCTTAAACAAGTATCAATTAATTTGTTCATAATTTTTTTATTTTCATCTTTTTCATTATTTATTTTTACTATTTTTTTCAATAAATTTATTACTAATTTAATAATGATCTGGAAATTTTCTGTTTTTAATAAATTTTTAAAAAAGTTTAACTTATTTTCATTTCTATCTTCATTGTCAAATGGCTCATAATTTTCTGAAATTATTTTATATTGATTATTATTAAACATAATAAAATCATTTAATTGAATATATTTCTTATATAAATATATTTCCAAATCTTGTAATATACTTTCAATAATAATAAAAATATAATTTTGTTCAACATAACAATTAATATCATTTAATGCTGTATAAACAAAAGAATTTTTATTTTTATTTTCTTCTTTATTATTAAAGAAATTTTCTAATACATCATTATAAATATTCTCATTAGTAGTTAAAAATGATAAAAATTCTAATAAACAAGAATTATTATTCTCATCTTTATAGTAATTTTTAATTATATTTTCTATAAAAGGTAAATCATTTCCCAATTTATATCTAGGCAATTTTTCCTTTTCAACAAAATCTATTATTAATGGTTCATCTGGTTTACGTAAATCTTCAGTAATTCCCATTGAAGTTAAATTATCCCAAATGGCTTTTTCTTTTCCATTTTCTAAAGCTGTAACATAAAAATTAAGAAATTCTTCTTCTCTTAAATAACCTTTTTCATCTTTATCATATCCTTTCAAAAAATTGATAACTCTATGATCGTTCTCACTAATTTCTGATTTAGATTTAAGTACTCCTTTAATAAATTTGGCTATTGCTGCTCTATCCATTTGTTCCTTACCTTCGGTAAATTCTACAAACCAATCTTTAAATATTTTTTTTAATTTTGGATTCATTTCTCCGTTCACTTTTAATTTTGCTTTTTCCATTTCATCTTTATTAAAAACTATTTTTTCTTTGGGATATAAATTAGATTTAATATTATTATCTTTATCTACTATTAATTCATATAAGGAATTATTATTATTAGTTTCATTAATTTCATCTTTTTTAGTTAAATTATTTTTTTTCAAAAAACTTAAATATTTTACAGTGAATGAAATAGACAAATAATTTGGAGGTATATTATATAACTTGGATAATAATATTTTTAATTCATTAATATTAGAATTTCCAAATAATAAATATTTAGTAATATCTTCATCAGCTCTTATTTGTACTCCTTTTATTCTTAAAGGAAGATTAATTAAACAATTTTTCAGTAAAGAAAGATGGGATTTTGGTTTAAAATAGCAATTTTTTTCAGATTCTATAATTATTAATTTCAATAAAATTGTGCATTTTTCAATTATTTCTGGTTTAGAATTTTCTTCTTTTATTAAATTATTACATTTTTCAAGTAATTTTTCAATGTATCTATTTTTATATATTTGAAAAATTATATTAATTGCAACAGAAATAATTTTTTCATCTTTTATTTGAAAAATAATATTCCATAATTTATCTAATCCAATTAAATCATCAATATTTTCTACTTCTATTATTTCATATTCCATTTCTTTATTATTATCCGCTTCTTCTCCGTTTTTAATTTTTAATTTTATTTTTTCTTTATTTATATCAAAAAATAATACACTAAATAATTTTAATTGTTCAACAGTTATATCATAATTTTTATTTTCTGAAATTAAATCAAATAATTCTTGTCTTATTTTTTCTTTTCTTACTATTGAATCAATATTTATATTTTCATTATTAGATATATACTTTTTTACAAAATCATAAAATATTAATTGATCATTTGGACTAACTGCATTCTCTATTAAAACATTTTTTAAAAAAGGAAGAAAATCATAATCAGTGTAATATTTATTTATTAAATAAGGAAATACTTTCATTCTTTTTTTAACATTTTCTAAATGAGTAAAACCATCTATTATAAATTTATCAATTATATCTCCATCTGAAAAACATATATTTTTTTTATTTAATAAATATTTTGCTTGTTCTATATACGAATTAAAATTATCCTCAAATAATTTTAACAAAAATTTGTCTTTTATATAATCATTTATTATTTCCCCTGAATTATCAGAGTATTTATCCATAATTTCGAATATAATTGAATAACTTAAAATAGTTTTTTTATTGTTTGTAACATTATTTTTGCAAATATCTAATATATTTTTTATATATTTTTTATTTTTATCGATAATATTTATTAATTTTTCAAAAACTGGATTATTTTTAATATTTGATTCTTCAGATATTAATAAGCATTGGCACAAATAGTCACAACAAAGCTCAATATTTTTTTCATTATTTTCTCCTTGTATAGATAATTTATATACTAATTCAATTTCATCTTTGTTATTTTTTTTATCAACATTTGTTCTTATATTATTAAGTAACATTTCAATATAATTTTCTTTTAAATAAGGTGCTAATTCTGACAATAATTTAAATATAGTTAAACTAGCTTCTAAATCTCCTCTTTTAGTACAACTCCAAATAAATTTAATATCTTCTTCACTCAGTTCATTTTCAATTAAAAGTAATTTTACTATTTCATTTGATTTAATTATTATTTGACTATGATAATTAGCTCCAAAAATTTCTGAAATAATATTATTATTTTTAATTAATTCTATTATTTTTTTTAAATTTTCTTTTTTATTTTCATTTTTTTCTATAAATTCATTTAAGGCCTTTATTCCTTGTAATCTACGATCAAAAATACTTGTTTTTAATGTTCTTATTGCTAAGGTCAAAGTTATTTCATTATATAAATCTAAAGATCCTTCTTTATTATTACTTTCAGTACTTGGACTATCATTATAACTATTTATTTTATTTAATAAATTAGATACAATTTCAATTAAATCTTTTGGAAGATTTCTCATTTCTTTTTCTTTTAAATTATTGATGTAATTCATTAATGAATCTTTTATTATCTGGCAATTTTCTTTAAAATAATCTTTATGTAAATATGGAAAACAATATGTTAATATAAAAAAAATATTATATATTTCTTCTGTATTTGGTTCATTTTTCAATATTTTAATAAATTCAGAAAAGGTATTTTCATTTTCCATCATTTTTAAAAGAACAGCATAATAATAGAAAAATTCAGTGTTTTTCCCTATTATATAATTTTTCTTTCCATTTACTTCATAATTATAAAAATTATCTATATATATAATATTTTCATCTATGAGTTTATTATTCATTATTCTCATTTCATTATTTTCATCATTATTATATCCTTGGATATAATTAATATTTTTTTGTTGGACAGCGGAATATGTATTAAATTTTTGTATTTTTTTTGAATAAAAAATAATATGCTCATTACATTTATCATCATCACCTATATATTTTTCATCTTCATCATCTGTTCGAACATCACCTTCTGGATGATAATCATTTTTCCAAAAATCTATATGCTTATCATATGTATCATTTTCATCTTCTAAATTTTTAAAATGTTCAACATATAGTCTAAAAGCAATATCATATTCTACTTTTTTATAACCATTAATCACTTCTTCTGTCACATTTACTACTGTTGCTGGGTACCATTTGCTTCTATCATAGCAATCAACAATATCATATTTTTTTAAATTACTTCTCCAATCCCAATCAGTAGTTTTTTCACCACCTCTAAATAAATTAAGCTCTTTCTTATAAATTTCTTTTTCTTTATTATCACAATATTCAATTATATATTTATCATTTTGAATATCTTTTATTTTTCCTCTTACCCAAGCTTTTTGATCAATACTATTATATGAATGGTAATTTGAATAAGAATTATCTAATAAAAAATCAACTTCATCACCTATATTAAATTTATTTTCTATCTTTTTTTCAAATTCTGAACAGTATTCAGAATTAAAATTAGAATAATTAAAATTATTTTCATCTTCATCTTTATAATTATGCCTATAAAAAAATTGATTTGAATTTTGATTTGAAAAAATATTTCTTATTTTTTCGAACAATGGGGAATATTTTATATTTTTATGAAATTTTAGGAATAATTTGAAAATATTCAAAAGAATTTCTAATCCTTTTTTATTTCCATTATCCCCATATATTATCGGCTGAATTAGAATATTGTATAAAATGTCTTTCATAAATTGATCCATAAAATAATTTAGGGTATTTTCATCTTCATTAAAATATTCTTCTATGGAATCTTTTAAAAGAATTTCTTTGAGAATGCTTATTAATTCAGTCATATATTCTGTTTTATCACAATCATGCAACCAACTATCTTGAATTTCTTTGCATATTTCTTTTAATTTGACTAATATTAAAGTATCTTCTGGACTTTCTCTATAATTTTCATTCATGGTTAATTTTAAATATTTTATAATTTAAAATAGATTAAAAATAAAAAGAATTAATAGAAAATTAATTATTTTAATTATTATATTTTATTTAATTTAAACAAAAATGTT
>JAEEGL011882431.1_pt1 | contig 10470 bp, 7 predicted proteins | sample 9134231 | NCBI WGS metagenome assembly JAEEGL01 (sample SAMN16246548, study PRJNA631951) | gut metagenome | biome: gut microbiome; feature: rumen; material: fiber-attached | host: Bos | place: Iran: Karaj | collected 2018-10 | reverse complement strand
GGCAACGCTGCTCAAGCCCACTTCCGGAACCGCGACGATTGACGGGGTGGATGTGGTCCGCAGCGGAACCGAGGCACGGAGGCTGATCGGCTATATGCCGGACTTCTTCGGCGTCTATGACAGCCTGAAGTGCTGGGAGTATCTGGATTGCTATGCCCGGTGTTACCGGATTCCTTCGGCGGACCGGAAGAAAATGACGGAACGCCTGCTGGACCTGGTGCAGCTGTCCGAAAAGAAGGACGCGTTTGTGGATTCCCTGTCCCGGGGCATGAAGCAGCGGCTGTGCCTGGCGCGGAGCCTGATCCATGATCCGAAGCTGCTGATCCTGGACGAACCGGCCTCCGGCATGGATCCCCGGGCTCGGGCGGAAATGAAAACGATCCTGCGGACCCTGCGGGAAATGGGGAAAACCGTCCTGATCTCTTCCCACATCCTGCCGGAACTGAGCGAGATGTGCGATTCCCTGACGATCCTGGACCACGGTCAGCTGGTGTTCTCCGGCAGCGTGGAAGCGCTTTCGGAGAAAATGAACGGGAATGCCCCGCTGGAAATCCGCCTGCAGGAAGGCTGCGGTGAGGCGGCGGTGGATACGGCGGTGGCCTGCCTGAAGGAGCTTCCCTTTGTGAAGGAGATCCTGCAGGAGGGAACCTGCGTGCTGAAGGTCCGCACGGAAGGCGGCGAAGCAGAGCATATGCAGATGCTGCGGGAAATGATTTCCCGGAATATCCCGGTGTGCGATTTCCACCGCGCGCCGATGAACCTCGAAAAAGTATTCATGGAGGTGACAGGAGATGCTTAATCCGATTCTGTCCTTCTCCGCAACCCGCCGGATGCGGTCTTTCAAAACGCTGCTGATCGCAGCTGCCTATGTGGTGGTGATGCTGGCGGTCACGCTGCTGATTATGGGGCGGATCTTTGGGAACGAGGCTACCTTCCATTCCATCCGCAACAGCGTCACCTGCTACCAGGCGCAGATGGTCACCCAGTTTATCCTGATCCTCCTGATCGCGCCGGCGATGACCTCCGGCGCCATTGCCGGGGAGCGGGAACGGCAGACGCTGGAATTGCTGCTGGTGACAAACACCCGGTCCTTCCGGATCGTGATCGGCAAAGCCATGGAAAGCTTCGCCATGCTGGCGCTGCTGATTGTCTGCGGCTTCCCGGTGATGTGCCTGACGATGGTGGCCGGCGCAGTCACGCTGCCGCAGATCCTGATCGGGGAACTCTTCCTGCTGCTGATCGCTTTTGCGTCGGTGAGCGTCGGGGTGTTCTCCTCCACGCTGGCGCGCTCCACGGTGGCCAGCGGCGTCATCAGCTACCTGATTCTCCTGGCCATCGGCGGCCTGACGCTGATCCCCCTGATAATGGATTTTCCCGTGGAGGTTACCTCCGTTGTCTATGACACGAGCAGCCTGGCGGCGCTTGCCCCCGGTGATGCGCTGAAGATGATTTCCCCGGTGCTGCTGTGCAATCCGGGATATGCGCTGATCGCCCTCCTGCACGGACAGACGGGGATGCTCACCAGCGTGATGGAATACCGTGAAATAGGCCGGCTGCTGTGCGAGTTCCGGCTGATGGACAAGGCGGGCGGCGAAACCCTGGCGTTGATTTCCTGCGGAATCATCCTGGTGCTGGCGGTCCTGCTGCTGCTTGCGGCGGGATTCCTGCTCCGGAAGAACTCCCTGAAACCGGCAAAAAGAACCAAGTAAAAAATTGTAATGACAGATGAATGCTGATGAAAGGGTACGACGGAATGAATGAGCTTCTGAGAGCCCTGCGTCCGGTGAAGAACCGGATCCGGCTCGGGCGGCTTTGGCGCGGCGCTGCGACCGGGCTTGCGGCTGGCGCGGCAGCGGCACTGGTGCTGCTGGCGGTGACAACCTTTGTGCCGCTGGAGGGCCGGTGGTGGATTGCCGGGGCCGCCGTGGCCGGAGGCGCGCGGCTGGGGGCCGTAATCAACGCCCTGCGTCCGGTGGACAGCCGTGAAGCTGCCCGCGCCGCGGATCGCTGCGGCCTGCGGGAGCGGACCGTGACCGCGCTGGAAATGGCGGACCGGCCACCGGCGGACGGGAAGGCTGCGGAGCTTGCCGCGGCCCAGCGGCAGGATGCCTGCGCGCACCTGCAGGCGCTGGATGCCCGGAAGATCCGGCTGCAGGCGCCGAAGAAACGGCTGCTGGCCGCCGCGGCGCTGCTGGTGCTTTGCGCCGGGACGCTGCTGATTCCCGGCGGCGGGGACCGGATCGTGTCGGAACGCAAAATCCTGCAGGAAAAGACCGCCCGCATGGCGGAGGAAATCGATGAAGCCGAAGCCGCGGAGGAAGCCGGAAAGACCGAGAAGGAAAAGGCGGAGCTGCGGAAACTGACGGCGGACCTGAAACGGGAGCTGGAGGACAGCCGGGACGATGTGGACGCGCTGGTGGCGGTCGACAAAGCGGAAAGCCGGCTGGAGGAAATCCGGCAGAAGACGGCCGGGGATGCCGTCAGCGAGCTGGCGGACGCGCTGCGGGATGCCGGAATGGACGCGGCGGCCCAGGCCCTGGAGAACGGGGACGCGGCGGAAATGTCCGCGGCACTGTCGGAAATCAATACCGACGAACTCAAAGAGGCGGCGAAAGGCCTGAGCGGGGAAGCGCAGGAAATGGCGGAACAGATGGCGCAGGCCGCGCAGCAGGGCGAAATGTCCGATGCGCAGATGCAGGCCATGCAGTCCGGAAGCAGCCAGGCCAGTGCGATGCAGCAGGCCCTGGCGCAGATGAAAGCCGCGCTCGGCGCCGGCCAGGGTGCTTCCTCGCAGCAACAGCAGAGCAGCAACAGCAACTCCTCCGGCAGCGGCTCGGGCGGCAGCGGCAATCAGGGACAGAATGCGGCCGGCGCCGGCAGCGGCACCACCAATGAGGAGGAACAGGGCGGAGGCGGCGGAAACAAGTCCTCTGCGTCCAGGGGAAACCGGCCGCCGGAATACAAGGAAGGCGAATACGAAACGATTTATGACCCGGAAAAGGTGAACACCGCTTCCAGGGACGTAATGACGGAACAGCAGCAGCTGGGAAAAGACTCCGTGCAGATCGAAACCGGTCCCGGCAAAGGAAGCCTGGAAGGGAATGTGCCCTACCGGCAGGTGATCGGGGAATACGCGGAAACGGAAGCGCAGGCGGCGGAATCGGCGCATCTGACCCGGGAACAGAAGGAATGGGTGGATGAGTATTTCCGCCAGCTCACCGATGAATGAGAGGAAGGAACGAAACATGAACACGAATCAGTCTATCGAAGCGTTCGCGGAAAAATACGCGAAGATCCGCACGGAAATCGCAAAGGAAATGATCGGCCAGGAGGACGTGGTGGAACACCTGCTGCTGGCGGTCATCGCCGGCGGCAACGTGCTGCTGGAAGGTGTTCCCGGCCTGGGAAAAACCCATCTGGTCCGGATCCTTTCCAAGACGCTGGATCTGCCTTTCTCCCGGATCCAGTTTACACCGGACCTGATGCCCGCGGATATCACGGGTACGAACATCCTGATCCGTACGGAGGAGGGAAGCAGCTTCCGCTTCCAGCAGGGACCGCTGTTTGCTTCCATCGTGCTGGCGGATGAAATCAACCGCGCGACGCCCAAGACCCAGGCGGCCCTGCTGGAAGCCATGCAGGAGCACAGCGTCACCGTGGCCGGGGAAACCATGAAGCTGCCGGAGCCCTACTTCGTGCTGGCGACGCAGAACCCGGTGGAGCAGGAAGGTACCTACCCCCTGCCCGAGGCGCAGCTGGACCGTTTTCTGTTCAAGGTGCTGGTGCCCTTCCCGAACCTGAAGGAGCTGGGCGGCATCATGAACCTGACCATCGGCAGCGCGGCGCAGGAAGCCGGGAAAGCGGCGGATGCGGCGGAGCTGCTGGATATGCGGGAGATCGCGCGGCAGGTGCCTGTGGCGGACAGCGTGCAGGAAAGCGCGCTCCGGCTGGTGCTGGCTACCCATCCGGAAACGGAGGATGCGCCGGAAATTACGAAGAAGTACCTGCGCTTCGGCGCCAGCCCCCGGGCGGCGCAGGCGATCCTGTCCACGGCCCGTGTGCGGGCGCTGGAGCAGGGCCGCTACAACGTGGCCTATGAGGATATCCGCTATGTGGCGCCGGCATGCCTGCGGCACCGCCTGGCCCTGAATTTTGCCGCCGTGACCGAGGGCAAGGATATGGAATCGATCGTGGCGGAACTGGTGGAAAACTATGTTAAGTGACGCGTTTCTGTCCCGGCTGGACACGCTGCAGCTGGCGATGAAGGGCCGCGCTTCCGGCGGCGCCGGCGGAACCCGGCGGTCCCGGCAGACCGGTTCCTCGGCGGAATTCTCCGATTACCGGGAGTATATTCCCGGGGACGATATCCGCCGCATTGACTGGAACGCCATGGCCCGGTTCGACAAAATCTTCCTGAAGCTGTTCATGGAAGAGCAGGAATCGGCGGTGACGGTCCTGCTGGACGGCAGCGGAAGCATGGGCGAAAAATGGGAAACGGCGCGGCAGGCGGCGGAGGCCGTCAGCTACCTGGCGCTCACCGGCGGGGACCGGCTGCGGGTGATCTGCCTGCAGGAAGGCGGAAACCGCATGTCGCCCCAGCTGTCCGGGCGCCAGGCCTATGCCCGGCTGGAGCAGTTCCTGGATACCTGCACCCCCGGCGGCGCAAGCAGGCTGACGGAGACCGTGATGCGGACCGAAGGCCTGCGGCGGGGACTCTGCTTCCTGATCAGCGACTGCTATGAGGAAGGCGGAATCGGCACGGCGCTGGACAGCCTGCGTTACCGCGGGCAGGAATGCGCGGTCATCCAGCCGCTCTCCGCCTTTGAGCTGGATCCGGCCCTGGACGGCGCGGTGAAGCTGACGGACAGCGAGACCGGGGAGGCCATCAATCTCCTGGCGGACCGGGAAGCCTTGGAAAACTACCGGCAGACGCTGGAGAATTTCCTGCGGGAGGTCCGCGAAACCTGCTTCCGGCGCGAAACGCCCTATGCGCTGCTGGATGCCGGAAAGAATTTTGAAGAGGAATGGATTCCGCTGATTTCACAGAGCGGAATGATCTAGAGAGGTTATCATGCTGACATTTGCTGCCCCGCAGTTTGCGTGGTTTCTGCTGCTCCCGGCCGGGATTGTGGTGCTGTATCTGCTGCGGCGGAAATATCTGCCGAAGCAGGTTCCGAGCACCTTCCTGTGGCGGACAGCCATCCGGGACCATGCCGCCAACAAGCCGCTGCAGCGCCTGCGGAAAAACATCCTGCTTCCGGTGCAGTTCCTGGCGGCGCTGGTGCTGGCGCTGGCGCTGATGCAGCCGAACCTGACCGGCAGGGAGGCTTCCCGGACCGTGATGATTTTTGACCTGTCCGCGAGTATGCAGACGGTCAGCGCGGGAAAGAGCCGGCTGGACGAGGCGAAGGACCGGGCGGAGGAACTGCTGCAGGGCCTGCCGCCGGGAGAGGAAATCACGATCCTTGCGGCCGGAACGGAAGTTCGCCAGACCCTGACCGGAAGCACGGACCGGGAGGATGTGCGCCAGGCCATCCGGAGCCTGTCCTGCGGACGGGAAGGCGCCGACCTGGAAAAAGCGGTTTCCCTGGCGGAAGCGATCCGCCGGGAGGAAACGGACCGGGGAACGCGGATTGTTGTTTTCTCGGACAGCTATACACCGAAGGCGGGCATCGCCGGGATCCATGCCGGGCGGGGTGAAGAGAACCGCGGCGTGTATACGCTGACCGCGGAGGAGGGATCCGCCTACGCGCGGATCTGCAATTTCGGCAGCGACTGCAGGATCACGGTAGCCTGCGAGGCGGACGGCAAACTGTGTGAAGCAAAGGAAACGGAGATTCCCGCGGGTGAAACGGCGGGGGTGCTGTTCACCATTCCGGAAAATGCCGTAAAGGTGGAAGTCTATATCCGGGAGCCGGACGCGCTCATGGCGGATAACCGGGCGGAAGCGCCGGTGGAGCGCAGCACGGTGCGGACTGTGGCGCTGACCGGGGATAACCTGTTCCTGGAAAGCGCGCTGAAGGTCCGGGAAGACCTGCGGGTTGTGCGGACGAGCGAGGAAGCCCCGGCGGAGACGGAAGCCGACCTGTATATTTACGGGACCTCGCCCCTGCTGTTCTCCCGGGATCCCTCAAAGACGGCTTTCACCTGGAGTGAAGAGGAGAAGGAGCCGGCCGGCAGCCTGACGGCGGAGGAATCCCCGATGACGGAGGGCCTGACCCTGCGGGATGTGGCGCTGCGCGCCTGCAAGCCGCTTACCGGCGGAAAAGCCGCGATCCGGGCCGGAAGCGACGTGCTGGCGGCCTATACGGACAGCGAGGCAGCCATCGGGTTCCTTCTGCAGGATTCCAACCTGCCCCTGAAATATGATTTTCCTGTCCTGGTGCAGAACATTCTGAATATGCTCCTGCCCCGGAGTGCGGCGGAGGTTCCGGAGACGGAAGCGCCGGTGGCCCGGGAGGAAAGCGATGTGCGTACGGTGGCGCAGGATACGGAAGGCGCGGACGCCGCAGCCGCCGGAAGCCGCGGCCAGGACCTGACCGGAATCCTGATGGGCGTGTTCCTCGCGCTGCTGATGATTGAGTTTATCCTGGCCCGTGAACCGTGGAGCCGCAGGAAAGGGAAGGGGGCTGCCGCATGAGCTTTGAGATTGCGCATCCGCTCCGGCTGCTGGTCATCCCGGTCTGCATGGCGCTGGTGCTGTGGATGGCACATCTGCAGAGGAGCAGGAGCCTGAAGGAAAGGGTTTCCCATATCCTGCGCCATGTGCTGATCATCCTGACGGCAATGGCCTTCGCGGGACTGAGTATCCTGACGGCGAGCCCGGACCGGACCGCATGGCTGGTGCTGGACGCTTCCGCCTCCGTGCGGGAGGAGGAAGTGGTTTCCCTGGCCCGGCAGGCCCTGCAGGAAGCGGGGAATGACCGGAAGACCGGTATTATCGTTTTCGGCCGGCATGCGGCGGTGGAAAAATCCATCGGCGGGAATACGGAATGGACCGGGCTGCATGTCTCGGCCGACCGCAGCGCCAGCAACCTGGGAGAGGCACTGTCCCTGGCTTCAGCGCTGCTGCCCACGGATTCCAACGGCGGCATTGCCGTCATCAGCGACGGCGCGGTAACCGGCGCCGCGGAATGGGCGGACAGCCGGACCGGCGTGCCGGTGAACACCCTGCAGGTGGCCCGGAAAACGGGACCGGATGCCCAGGTGACGGAAATCAGCGTACCGGATACGCTGTATCAGGGCCAGAAGTATACAACCCTGGTGACGGTCTACACAAACACGGCAGGGGAAGCGACGCTCCTGCTGAGTGAAAACCATGAAACGCCCCGGACGCAGCGGGTGACCCTGCGGAAGGGAGAGAATACCTTTGCCTTTGAGTCCGTTGCTACGCGCAGCGGTGTCATTCCCTGCGAGGCGCAGATCCTGCTGGACGGGGATACGGTGGCGCCGAACAACCTGAACGGCACCTATACTGTCGTCTCCGGCGAGATGAATGTCCTCCTGGCGGAAGGGAAGAGCGGGGAAGGCGAAGAGCTGAAAAAGATGCTGGAGAGCGCGGGCATGAAGGTCCGCGTGATCCCGGTCAGCATGCTCAGCGAGCAGGCCGCGGACTTGTGGGCGTATCATGCGATCGCCCTGGTGAACGTGGATGCGGAACAGCTGTCGGAAGCACAGGCGGAAGCGCTGGACGAGGCTGTGCGGGAGCTGGGCTGCGGCCTGGCGGTGTTCGGCGGTGATTCCAGCTATGCCCTCGGCGGATACCGGGGCAGCCTGATCGAAAAGATGCTGCCGGTATCCATTGATGTCAAGAACAAGATGGACCTGCCTTCCACGGCGCTGGTGATCGCGATCGACAAATCCGGCTCCATGTCGGACAGCTCCTGGGGACTGACCCGGCTGCAGCTGGCCCGGGAGGCGGCCTGCAGCGCGCTGGAGATCCTGAACGAGCGGGACAGCGCCGGTGTCATCGCCTTTGACGATACCGGGAAATGGGTGGTACCCCTGAGCCCGGTGACGGATGTGGCGGCCATGCAGGAAAAGGTCCGGACCATCCGCCTGGGCGGCGGTACGGCCTTCTATTCTCCGCTGAAGATGGCGAAGGACGCGCTGGAAAATGTGAACGCGCAGTACAAGCATGTGATTTTCCTGACGGACGGCGAAGCCGGGGATACCGGATATGAAGATGTCGTGAAGGAAATGGCGGAGAAGGGCATCACCGTAACGACCGTGGCGGTCGGCGACGGATCGGATACGGCGGGCATGCGGAAACTGGCGGAGCTCGGCAAGGGACGGATGTATTACGCCGGCCCCTTCGACAGCCTGCCGAAGATTTTCACCAAGGAAACCCTGATGATCTCCGGATCCTATGTGCAGAACCGGACCTTCACGCCCATTGTCACGGATCCTTCCATGACAAACTTTGACGGATTCCCGGTGCTGGACGGATACCTGGCGACAACAGAAAAACCGCTGGCAACGGTCTCCCTCTGCAGCAACCGGAAGGAACCGGTGCTGGCCTGGTGGCAGTACGGCGCAGGCAAGGTGGCCGCCTGGACCAGCGATGTGCAGGGCGGCTGGACCGGAAGCTTCCTGAACTGGGAGGACGCGCCGGCTTTCTTCAGTGGAATCCTGTCCTATATCCTGCCGGTGAACACCCGCAGCGGCGATGCGGAACTGGAGGACGGAAAGCTGCGCTTCACCGCGGACGCGGAGGACGAGCTGATGAGCCGCGCGGCGAAGGCGGAAGCCCGGATTATCCGGCCGGACGGCACCCAGGAAACCGTGGAACTGAACCAGGTGAATGCCCGGACCTTTGAGGGCGAAGCGGATACCTCCCAGGCCGGCGCCTATGCGGTGCACGTGTCTGTGCGGGACCGGCTGGGAAATGAGCTCCTGGCTACGGACAGCGGTGCGGTGCTTTCCTGGAGCAGGGAATACGACCTGCGCACCACCGATGACGGGATCCTGGCGCAGCTGAGCGCATCAAGCGGAGGCATCGCGACGGAGAACACATCGGAGCTCCTGCGTTTCCCGGATACGAGTGCGCGCAAGCGCAGGGACCTGACGTGGATCCTGGCGCTGCTGGCCGGCCTCATCTTCCTGTTTGACGTGGCGCAGCGCCGGCTCGACTGGCTGCATGAGCCGGAGAAGAAGGAAGAGCCGGAAGCGGAGAAACCGGTGAAGCCGGAAAAGAAGAAGAAACCGGAAAAGAAGCAGCCGGAGAAGCCGCAGGAGAAAGCGGCGGACGTGCTGTGGGAGAATCTGCAGAAAAAGAAGCGGCTGTAAAAAACCACCCGGAACACACCGGGGTTCCCCATATGGGAGCCCCGGATTTTCTTTGTTTTTCGGGGGTTCCGGGAGTTTCTGTCCATGGACTGTACACAAAGAACAAAAAAATACAAAAGAAAAAAGTTTAGTAATATTGACATTTTAGTTTAGGAGTGCTATTGTTTGCGAGGTTTAGCAAAAATGGATTCCGTGTTTAGAATTACTTGGACTGACGACGGAAAGGCGGATAACGGAAGAACCAATGGACGCGGAGAGAGTGATGACGCAGGTGGGCACGAAGCTCCGGGACCTGCGCAAACAGAACGGGCTGACGCAGCAGGAGCTTGCAGACCGCGCGGAACTGACCAAAGGCTTTATTTCACAGCTGGAACAGGGCCAGGTAACCCCGTCGCTGGTAACGCTGCTGGATCTGATTGAGTGCCTGGGAACGACCCCTTCCGACTTCTTCAAGGCTTCGGGGACGGAAAAAGTGGTCTTCGGGGAACGGGATTATTTCGAGAAGATCGACGACGCGGGAAACAGCACGGTCTGGGTGGTTCCTTCCGCCCAGAGCAACCAGATGGAGCCGGTTCTGGTTACGCTGCAGCCCCATGCGTCGCTTCCCGCGGACGATCCCCACAACGGGGAGGAGTTCGGGTATGTGCTGAGCGGGAAGATTGCGCTGTACCGGCAGGAAACCAGGTCCGACGTCAAAGCGGGCGAGAGCTTCTACTACGAAGCGGACAAGCCGCACCGGATTGAGAATCCGGGCAGCCGGCCGGCACGCTTCATCTGGGTGTCCACACCGCCGAGCTTTTGATTCCCGGTGGCAGGCTGTTCATTTTCAGACTTTGGAAGGAGAAATTTCTCAGATGGAAAAGCAGGAAAACATTATTGAACTGAAGCACATTTCAAGGACCTTCAGCGACGGGTTCAAGGCAGTCTCTGACTTTAACCTGGAAGTGAAACGCGGGGAATTCGTCACGTTCCTCGGGCCGTCCGGATGCGGAAAAACCACGACGCTGCGGATGATCGCAGGTTTTGATATGCCCACGGAAGGCGACATCCTGCTGAACGGACGGGATATCTCCAAGCTGCCGCCCAACGAACGACCGATCAATACGGTGTTCCAGCGTTATGCGCTGTTCCCGCATCTCGATGTCTACGACAACATCGCTTTCGGCCTAAAGCTGAACAACG
>JAEEGL011361821.1_pt1 | contig 10470 bp, 10 predicted proteins | sample 9134231 | NCBI WGS metagenome assembly JAEEGL01 (sample SAMN16246548, study PRJNA631951) | gut metagenome | biome: gut microbiome; feature: rumen; material: fiber-attached | host: Bos | place: Iran: Karaj | collected 2018-10 | reverse complement strand
TAATAATAATAATAATAATAATAATAATAATAATAATAATAATAATAATAATAATAATAATAATAATAATAATAATAATAATAATAATAATAATAATAATAATAATTTACAAAATTTAAATTATCAAAAAAATTACAAAAATGAAAATGATTTAATTGACAATAAAAACAATAAGAATTTAGAAAGAAAAAAAATGAAAGAAAAATTATTTGGAAATAGAAAAAACAATAATCAATTTGATATTAAAAATTCAAATGAAGAAATAAATAACAATAATGAAAATATTAATATAATAAATGAAGATGAAAATAATAATTTTAATAACAATAATAATGAAAATAATAATAATAATAATTTTAATAATTATAATAATGAAAATAATAATATTATAATTGATGAAGAAAATTTAGAAAAAAATGATTCAAAATATAATATTAAAAATTTAATGAAACGTTTTGAAAACAAAAAGAAAAAATTATTAATAGAAAAAAATAATTTATCAAACGATAATATTAAAAATAAAAATTTAAAATCAAAAGAAAAAAATAATTTAAATAAAGAAACAAATTTTTCAATTGAAATTATTAATAATAATGAAATTAATGATGATAATTATAAAAATATTAATTTAGAAAGTGAATTAAAAAAAAATAATTTTAATAAAAAAAATTCTGATTATAAAGACATTCCATTAATTGATTATTTAAATGAAGAAACAGTAAAAATAAAAGAAAATATTAATTTTATAAATAAAGAAAATAAAAATTTTAAGAATTCAAATAAAAATATAAATAATAATTATAACAATATTAAAATTAATAAAATTAATAATAATAATAATAATAATAAAATTAATAATAAAATTATTATAAATAAAAATATTAGAAATAAAACACCAATTAATATTAATAGAAAAAATAAAATTAATATAAAAATTGATAAAAAAATAAAACACAAATCACCAGAAAAAAATTTATTTTTATCATATAATAAAGAAAATAATAATCCTCATTTAAAAAATAATTATAATAACATATTTACAAAAAGTAATAAAAATAAAAAGAAAGCTATTAATAATAATAATAATAACGAACCAAATTTACTCATTAGTAAATATACAAAGAAAAAAAATAATATGAAATTAGATCTTCGTTCAGCTCTAAACAAAATAAAAAACATAAATTTCGACTCTAATGAAAATATTTAAATATTTAATTAATATAAAAAAATATTTAAATTATAAATAAAATTTTACAAAAATATAAATAAAATCATTATAAAAATATTTAATAAATTAAATTATAAAAAATATAATAATAATATTATTAATATTAATAATGTTTTCAAATTCAAATAAACAAAAAAAAATTAATGAAACTAAATTAAATATTTTTCGTTTAGCTACAGAATGCACAGAAGAAATTTCTTCAAATCGTCAAAATTTAGAAAAAAATGAAATTATAAAATCAATGATAAAAAAATATAAATTTCTTTTATTAAAATTTTCAAATAAAAATTCAACAATTTCAAAAAGCGAAATTAAAAACGATTTAAATGAAATAAATAATCAAATTAAATTAAAAAACATTGAAATTCAAATGAAAAATTTAAAAATTGAAGAAAAAATAAAAAATTTAAATTCAAAAATTGAAAAAAATTTTTTTAATTTAAATAATGAATTAAATTTATTAAAAGAATCAAATTTTTTATTACAAAATAGTTTAAAAGAAAAAAATTTTTTAATAAATTTATTAAAAAATAATTTAAAACAATCAAAAGATCATTTTATTTTTAGAGAAGAAATTAGAGAAAATTTTTTAGAAAATAAAATTGATGGAGAAAATTTTTATTTTGATTATTTATTTAATTTACAAGAATTTTTACATTTTAAATGTAAAAAATTTAATTTTTTTTATAATAAAAACATTCAAAAATTAAAAACAAAATTAAATTTAATTAATACAATTAATTACATTAAAAATCAAAAAAATATTCAAAAATTATTTGATTTAAATTCAAATCAATTTAATCATCAAAATTTATTAAAAATTTTTAAACGTTCAAATTCATTTGAAAAAAAATTTTTAAATAATGAAAATAATAATAAAAATAATTCAAAAATTGAAATTTCAAATATTTTAAATTCTTTTTTAACAATCGATGAAATTTTAATTTCTAATGAAAATAATAATATTATTATTGAAGAAGATTTAAATTCTGATGAAGAAATTTCTTTTCCAAATAAAATTAAATATAAATATGCAGAATATAAAAATATTCCTTCTTTAAATTTAAAACAAATTGAATATAATAAATATAAAAATCAAAAAGAAATTGATTTATATAGTAAAGAAAGAAGAATTAATTCTGATCAAAATGAAGAACAAATCAAATTAATTAAAAAAAATATTAAAAAAATTAAAAAAAATATTAAACAAAATGAAATTAAAATTCAAAATTTTGAAAATGTTATTAAAGATTTTAAAAATAATATTTTTTTATTAACACATTTTAGAAATAATTCATTTAATTTTAAAAATAATATTTTTATAAATAAAAATAATAATTACTTGAAAAAACATCAAAATAAAATTAAAATAAATTACAATAACAATAGTTTTTTAATTAATGATAAAATTAATAATAATAATAATAACGATAATATTTTTATTATAAACGATAATAAAAATATTAACAACAGTTTTTAATATAAATAAATTAATATTTAATAATTATAAATATTTTATTACAATTAATAAATTATTTATTTATTTAAAATGGGTAACGAAGAATATTCATACAACCCAAATTATTACAATAGCAATTCAAACAACCCAAAAATATTATTTAAATTAAATTTACCAAAAATAGATTTTTTCGAAGACGAATTCATTGATGGTGAAGTTCAAATAACGCCATTTCAAACAGCAGTTGTATCAAAAATAATAATAAAAATAAAATGCATTTATGGTTGGTTTAAAAACGTAAAAAATTCAAATAGCATTTCTCAAAGTGAAATAAAAACATTAGATTTAACCACAATGACATTAAATATAAATCAATGTTTTAATATTTCAACTGAATTAGTTAGTTTAAATCCAGGTTCAATGTTTAGATTTCCATTTAAAATTCAAATTGGAAAAAAAATAAATCCATCTTTTGAATATGCGTTTGAAGAAAAAAAATGCTATTGTAGACACATAATTCGAGCTGAACTTTTATCACCTTTTATTAAAAATTGTTATGAAGAAAAAATTTTATATGTTAAAAGTAAACCATTTTTTATTGAAAATATTTTATCTAATTCAAAAAATGACACTGTTTATAAATGGGGATTATTTAAAAAAGGAACAACAATTTTGAATATGAAAATTCCTAATAATAATTTTAAATTTAAAGAAATTATTCCTATTGAAATTGATATTGATAATTCAAAAGGAGGTTTAATTGTTAATAATATTAAAATCGCTATTATTCGTACAATAATTTTGAAAAAAAATGGAAAAGAAAATTGTAATTTTAAAGAAAAAATTACTACTAAAAATAATAAATATTTAGTTGATATTGGACAAAAAAAAATAATTAATTTATCTATTCCAATCGTTGATGAAGGAATTAATATTAATCAACAAAAAAATTCTTTTTTACCTTATTCAGCAATTAATGATTATACTATTTTAATTCCTTCTTTTGAATCTGATATTTTTATTTGTCGTTATTATATTAAAGCTACTGTTTATTTTGAAAATTTTGTTAATTATGCAAATAGACCAAGAGTTACTATTCCTATTTATATTTCTTTTCAATCTCAAAAAGAAAAAGAAATTTTAGATCAAGAAAAAAATGATTTAGAACAAGCATTAAAAGCAAGTATGATTGATTCTTATCCTAATAATAATAATATGATTAATAATAATGATAATAATTATAATGATAATAATTATAATAATAATAATATGGATATTATAAATAATGGACATAATTATTTAAATAATGATAATATTGTTAATAATAATCAAATTAATAATATTGTTATGAATAATAATGTTATGAATAGTGATAATAATAATAATAATGTTATGAATAATGATAATAATAATGTAAATAATATAAACAATGATAATAATTATAAAGAAAATATATATGATAGTCAAGCTCCTTTTGCAATTGGAATGCAGGAAAATAATTATAATAATTATAATAATAATAATGATAATTATAATAATAATAATGATAATTATAATAATAATAACTTTATTAATAATTCATATAAAAATTATAATGATAATTTCAATTTTAATGATGAAGATAATTTCATTAATGACAATAATAATAACAATAATATTAACAATATTAATTATAATAATATTGACAACATAAATAATATCAACAATATGAATAATTTTAATAATATTAATGAAAATTACTATCCAAATTATAATGCTCCTCCAAGCATTTTAAATCAATAATAAATATAAATAAATTTTTATATATTAATTAGATTTTAAATAATAATTATTTATATATTCACATTTTAAGCATTTTATTTTAATTTTAATTTTATTATTATTATTATTTTTAATATTAATAAAATTAAAATTATTTTTATTTAAAATATTTTCACATTTTTTACAATGAATAATTTTTAATTTATTTTCATTAAATTCATTTAAAATTCGAAAATATTCTTCAATGTAAATTTTTTCTAAATTTTCATTTTTTATTTTTTGACTGAAATTAATAAGTTTTTTAATAAAATTTAATTGATCCATTTTTAATATTAATACAAAAATTAATAATAAATAAAAAAAAAAATTAATTTATAATTCAAATTCTTTATTTAAATAATCAATTACATTATCAATTTCATTATTAATATCATAATAAATTTTTTCAATTTTTTCTTTTATTTCTTTTTTTTTATTATATTTTTTTGAATTATAAAATAAATTTTCAATTTCTTTTTCACTTTTATTAATTCTATTAAAAATTTCAATAGGATTTTTATTTTTATCATCGCAATTAATATTATCTAAATCATTTCTAATTCTTTCATATTCTTCATCAACATTTTCAATTGTATTTGAATTATTATTATTTAAAATAAAATCATCATTTAAAGAAATTTTTTTATTTAATTTTTCACTTACATTTTTAATATTTTCTAAAATATTTTCAAATGTTTTTTCCCAATTTTTAATATTAATTTCTTTGTTTTTTAATAAATATAAATTATTATATAAAAATTCAGTTTCTTTTAAATCTCTAATCATTTCTTCTTTGTAATTATTAATATTTTTTTTAATGTCATTTGTTATGTAAAAAACTTTGTGATTAAAATGTTTTGATTTTTCATTATAACAAAAATTACATAAAAAAATATTGTCATTTCTACAATAAAAAAAAATTTGATTTTTAAAACATTCATAACATAAAATATTATTATTATTTTCATTAATTTCATTTGAATTGTTATTAAAATTATTATCAAAATTATTATTATTATTATTATTTTTAATTGGAGGCAATTTTTTTTTACCATTAAAATTCGATTTCATATTAACAAATGAATTATTATTATTAAAAATGTTATTTAAACTTTTATTAATATTCATTTCATTATTATTAATTTTGTTATTTAAAATATCATAATTTTTCATAAAATTTTTGGGCACATTTAAATTCGTTGTGCTATTATTTTTTTCATATAAAAAATTCATTTTCATTCTATTTTTAATTTTATTTTTTGATTTTTTATTATTATTATTATTACTATCATAATTAAAAATTTCAAATTGGCTTTTTTTTATTATAATTTTTACTTTTTTTTGATTATTAAAAACTAAACCAATCGGTTTATCTAAAAATTCAGTTAAATTTTTATTATTCCAAAACAATTCAATTTCGCCATTCAAAGGATAAAAAAATTTATATGCTTTTTCAATTAAAATATTCAAAGTTTTATATTTAAAAGTTTCAAAATAATAAATTCTCTCTCCATATTTTAAAATAATATTAATTTTCTGTTCTTTCATAAAATCATTATTCATATGTTTTTAATAATAATTTTATATTAATAATTATTATTATCAAAAAAAATTTCTTTAAAATAAATTAAAAAAATGAAAAACAAAAAAGTTTCTTTACAAATGTTCGATAATGATGAAGAATCTTTTGACAATTCAAAAAATTCAAAAAAAGAAAAAAAAGTAATGATAAACGAAGAAAAAATGAAAGTAAATAACAACAATCTTTATTATTCAAAAGAAGAAGATGATTACGAAGATTCATCAATAAATAAAAATTATTGGTATCGAGGAGAATTAATGCAATTAGTAAATGATTATCAAAAAGAACTTCTTCAAAATCAAGAAGTTGTAATAGAACAAAAAATAGAACTTTTAGAAATTTTATCCGGATGCGAAACTGCAAATAGATACAATGTTTATTTATTAGATAAAGAAAAACAAAAAAAATTCCTTTTTAAATGCAAAGAAGAAAGTTCTTGGTTTTGTAGAAATTGTTTGCCTAGTGATTCAAGATCTTTTATATTAAAAATGATTCATATTAAAAATTCAAATAAAGAAACTGATTATAAAAAAACAATTGCTACATTCGAAAGACCTTTTAAATGCACATGTTTTTGTTGTTTTAGACCTGAAATGTTTGCTACATTTACAAATGAAAAAAATGTTAATAAACTTCAAAATGATATTAGTAATGATAATAATAATAATAATAATGATATTCAAAATGGTAGTTTTCAATTAGGAAGAGTGATAGAAAATTTTTCATGTAATTCTCTTTTTGACATTTTTGGTGAAAATGGAAAAGCTCGTTGGAAAATTTATGGTGAATATTGTCAATGTGGGTTTTGTTGTAGACATGTAAGTGTAGGTAAATGTTATGAAGTTGATTTTTGGATTTATGATGCGAATTCTGATATTCATACAAGTAGACCGGTAGGAAACATTCATAAAGTTTTTAAAGGTTTAAGTGAATTAATAACAGATTCTGATGCTTTTATTTTGACTTTTCCTAAAAAGGCAACTGCGCTTGAAAGATTAATGCTCATTGGAAGTGTAATAATGATTGATTATAGATATTATGAAGAAATGGCTTTATGTGATTGTGGAAGTATTATTTAAATTTTATTTTTTAATATTAATATTATTATAAATATTAGTAATTAATTTTTAATTAATATATTAAAAAATAATATGCAAAATTCTCAACAAAATTTGTGGGAAAATAAAAGTAAAATTACTGAAAATGATATTTTTATGATTAAAGATTCAAATTTAAAAAGAATTTCTGAATTAATTAAAAATAATCAAATTTGTTCGAATCAAATTCCTTTAGATGAAGACATTGTAAAAAATAATAATAATTTAATAAATTCTTTTGAAAAAAGTAGAAAAATGTTTAAAAAATATTACAATATTTTTGAAAAAAAAAAGAATTTTGATGAAAAATTAGAACGAAAATATTTGAGTTTTAAAAAATATTTAAAAAATGTTGTTAGAGCTGAATTTTTACAAAAGCGAATTAATTATATTTTAGCTAAAAAAATAAAAGGCGAAGAAAATAATTAAAAATAAATAATATTAAATTAATAATAATTTTATAAAATAATAATTATTTTTCTGTTGTATTTTTTTTAAGTAATTTTTGTTGTTGTCGAAATTCTTTAAAACTTAATTGACTACCAAAATTTTTTCTATTATTTTTTTCAATAATATTATTATAAACTGAAATTTTATTTTCTAATTCAATTTCTTTTAAAATTTTTTCAAATTTTTCTTTTTTTAATTCATTATAAATTTTAATTAAAATTTTATTAACTTTTTTTGTATAAATTTCTCTTTTTTTATCATTTAATTCATCAATTTTTTCAAATAATTTTTTCCAATTATTATTATTATTAATTTCATTAAATTTTATTTTTTTCATTAAATTTTCACATACAAAAAACGCATTATCAGAAATTACACTTTTTTCATTTTTCATTAAATCAATTAATTCAATAATAATATTTAAATTATTTTCATAATTTTCGTTATTAATAACATTTTTTTCTAAACAATTTTTTGCTTCATTTTTAATGAAAGTTTTTGGTGAAAAAGTACAAAATAAAATTATTCCAAAAATTTTATTTAAATTTTCATAATCTTTTTCTTCATTTTCTGTTTTTGAAATTTCATATGTTTTTAAAATTTCTCCTAATAAAATTAATGTTAATTTTGAAATTCCAGATCGAATTGAATTTGATAATTTATTTAAATACGGAATTAAAATTTGAATATATTTTTTTAATAAAATTGGATTTTTTTTATTTAAACTTCGGAAAAAAATTAAAGCATTAAAATTAATTTCCCATTTTGGAATTTCTGTTAAATTTTTTATTTGAATGTTAATATTTTCTTCTGAAATTTGTTCTTCTTTTAATTCTGGAAGATTTGAATAATCAATGTAATCAATTTTTGGATCACTATTTAAAATTTCGTTTATTTTTTCGATTTTTTCCATTTATAATAATATTTTTATTAATTTAATCTAAAAAATTTATTTTTAATTTGATTTTATGAAAATAATAAAAATTTAAATTAAAAAAAATTTCCAAAATTTAAATTTAAATTTTTAATCTTGGCACATGAAAAATGGGTTAAAAACACAAGCTAATAATGATAATAATAATATTCAATTTAACCCAGAAAAAAAAAACATCCATTTGAACAATAAAAATGAAAAAAAAATTATTGTAAGAATTTTTATTAATAAATTATAGTTAAATAACAATCAAAATATTTCAACATATCAAAATTCAAAAACAAATAACATAAACAACAATAATTCAATAATATCAAAAAATTCCTTTGAAATTAACAAAACAAACAATAATAATAATAATAATAATTACATTAATAATATTTTATCAAATCAAATAAACAAATTCGAAAATAATTTCAACATTATAAAATCACCAAATTTAAATTTCATCACATATGACATTAATATCATTACAAAAAACACTCAAATTCCTTTTGAATATATAAATGACATTTGGATAAATTTTATAGAAAAAGAAATAGAACATAATTATAGTTTTAACAACATTATTAAAATTCAAACAGATATTAACAACACAATGCGTTCAATTTTAATTGATTGGTTGATTGGAGAGCAAAATAAATTTTTTAAAAAAACAAAAACATTATTTTTAACTGTAAATTTAATTGATCGATACATAAGCAATAAAAAAATATTAAGAACTAATTTTCAATTATTAGGAGTCACTAGTTTATTTATTTCATGTAAATATCAAGAAATTTATTGTCGACATTTGCCTGATTTTATTTTCATTACAGATGACGCATTTACAAAGGAACAAATTTTGAATATGGAAAATGATATTTTAAGTTTATTAAATTTTGAATTAGATTTGCCTTTATCAATTGATTTTTATGAAATTATTTGTATTATGTATAAATTTACTAAAAAAGAATTTCAATATGGATGTTTTTTATTAGAAATTTTTTTGTTAGATATGAATATGAATAAATATTTACAAAGTGAAATTGCTCTTGCTGTTTGTTATATAATTTTAGCGATGAGAGATAAAACTAATTTAAATATTGAAAATAATAATTTTATTAAATATTATAGTAATATTTATCAAGTTAATTTTAATATTTGGAAAAATTATAAAAAAATTATTGAATGTTCTAAATTAATTTATTATTATTCAGAAAATAAAAGTAAAATTAATAGTAAATATAAAGAAATATTTAAAATATTTCAATTATAAATAAAATTAAATTATTTTTAAAAATAATTTTTAATATATTTTATTTATTTGATTTTTCAATAAAAATTATGTTAAGAATTTTTTTTATTCAATTTTTTGTTTATTTTATTATTAAATGTGAAATTCTTTGTTCGCAAAACAAAGGTGAATCTTTATCAACTGAAATTTGTGAAAATCAAATTCCAGATTTTGATGGTGATCGATGTTGTTTATATAAAGCATATGAAAATGATGATTTTGTTACTCAATGTATTTCAATAAATGAAAAAGAAATTAAATCTACAATTAAAAAATGGGAAGGTCAAAAAAATTTTGAAAATGGAATTTTATATAAATCTATTTCAATTGAATGTTATGTTGAACCAGATTCTGAAAATATTAAATTTATTAAATATAAAATGTTTATTTTATTAATTATTAATTTACTTTTTTTATATTAATTTTTTTTTTATAAATAATTAATTATAAAATTTTTATTCTTTTTTTTCTTCTTCTTTTTTATCATTATTTTCATTATTATTTTCATTTTTTTTTTTTTCTTTTTCTTTTTTTTTTTGTTGTTGTTAATGCCTTTTTTGTTGTTGTTTATTTTGTTTTGCAAAATCTTTTTTTTTTTTTTTTTTTTTTTCTTTTTGTTTTTTTTTTTTTTTTTTTTTTTTTTT
>JAEEGL010886860.1_pt1 | contig 10470 bp, 30 predicted proteins | sample 9134231 | NCBI WGS metagenome assembly JAEEGL01 (sample SAMN16246548, study PRJNA631951) | gut metagenome | biome: gut microbiome; feature: rumen; material: fiber-attached | host: Bos | place: Iran: Karaj | collected 2018-10 | reverse complement strand
AGTTTATGGAACTCATTTATTTCTTTCTCTGTCATTGAAGACATTGGTCGAAGATATAGAGCAATATCATTACTTTTTCTAACTATATCAGAAAAATTATCAAACGTAAATTCGACTTCTTCGGTTTGTTCTATTACTCTGTCTTTAGATGAATCTAAAAGATCATAGTAATCATATAAAGTTATTACTCTTGCTTTAACTCCAAATGGAAGTCTTCCACAAAGATCTAGTAATACTAAATTTTCGTTTTCTTTAGTCATATTTCTTTGAATAGTTAAACACTATTGCTACGTATGTGAGAAAGAATCCTACATAAGAAAGTCCAGTTATAATAATTGAGGATATTATAAATAAAACAATCTTTTGCCATAAAGGATAATTTTTATCTTTTATATCTTTATCTTTTAAGAATAGATAAAAGAAATATATATAAGTTATAAAGGCTATTAAGGAGCCTATAAGATAGGTTTGTAACATATTCATAATAGTATTAAAAAGCAAGTTGAACTTCTACTGGTTCGTCTTCCCACTTAAGATTTTCACATCCATACTTTTTCCATTCAGACTTTGGAATTAGTAAGTAAGTTCCTGGAGAACCCAAACCCCAAGTAGTAGTACGTGGAGTGTCAAAGCGCCAAGGTTTATCCATAGATAAATGTACTTTACCATTTTTATCTTTACTTAACCACATAATTAATGCTCACAAACTTGATAAAATTCTTGATTACAGTATGGGCAATGCCATACATCTTTCCATCTAAATTGAATCCCATATTCACTATTTGTTATTTTCTCAGGATCCCTAATTTCTGACGAACTATTAGGATCTTGTACGTAAGTCTTTATATTTTTTCCACAATGTGGACATAGTGGATTTAAAGAGTCATCGTATTCTATTTCTTTCATTATTACCACCAATTATATTTAAATTCTTCAAAACTTTTATAAGTATCGCCGTCTCCTGTATGAATTGTACCGTCATTGTCAATTCCCCAGTGCTCGGTCCAATCTGCACCGTCTCCTTGATCACTATGGCCACTAACTTCAAATGATACATATCTATCATCAGGGCCCCACTCTTCATCATAACTGGCGAGATACCAGACATGATAATCGTAATGGTTATCAATAACGTCTCGAACTTTTTCAAGTAATTCACATAACTCTTCTTTTGTCATATTCTCAAAATTAAACTATATTATACATTAGTTGCTCAAATCTAGTCTCATCATATATTTCACCATCAAAATTAATGGTACCATCTTCAAGAATATACAAATATTTTTCATAGCAGCAATCATGATCTGTTTCATATCTACTCGGACAACTTTCACAATCCCAGTTGGTAGCCTCACAGCAATACAAGTCATATGCAAGTGTAAAATAATATTTATCGTGTTCATTTTCATATACAGTGCAATAATCTGCCCATGGACCATGTGGTTCATTTATATACGGCACCGCCTTTTCATTAAACCATTTTAATGCTTCATCTTGTGTCATATTAATTTTTTTTTCGTAACATTGGTCTGCATTGAATATACATACAAATATTATCGATAACAAACCAAATAATAAAAAATACAAATATTTCCATAATAAATAATATTCTATTCATTTTTTAGGGAATAGTGCGAGATAAATTAACAAAAAAAAATAACTCTACCTTATTAGGTAGAGTCTTCAGACTGTTCTTCTTGTTGTAGTCTTTTTATAACATTTTGAATACAATGTACAAAATCATCAATATCTATAAAATCAGATAAGATAAGCTTTCTTTCACAAAAAATGCAAAATGATATTAAGTTATCTGGATAACAGTCACGCCAAGATACACTACATAATATACTATTTCGTAATTTGATAGTTATATTAAGTAGTCCATCATCGTCTTCCTCAATAACCTGTCCTTCATGTTCTATTTTGTTGATTTTGTCAATTATATCTTGTTTTGTAATTTTATTCATAGTCATTGAGGATTTCTTTCTTTATTCTCGCCTTGATGGTAGTGCGCGGAAGTGGGTCGCAGATAGATTCCCACCAATTCTCCCATATTCGTTTGGGTCTTGCATGATAATCTTTCTTTGCTCTATGCCCACTAACCATTTTTATTAATCCATATCGTCTCATATACATCCACCACAACAGCCTTGTCTAATATTTTCATTTACTAAGTCTGTTATTTCTTCTTTATATGGCTTTAATTCTGGATAAGAGTCTAGGTCTATTCTCCAATCACCCTTCTCTGCCCACATATGCCAATTTTTACCATGACAAATACGGCCACCAGAAATGAGCACACCTTTTAGGTTATATACTTTATCATCTACCTATATTACTAATGTCCCAGAACAGAGATTGGGATATTTTCCGTCGTAAGAAATAAATTCAATATTTGCCATAATTATTCAAGCATTACATAATCTGTATCTGGTAAATTCCAGGGATAGTTATTGTGAGTCCAAGTACATATTCTTGCGCTAACAATACCTGAATAACTATAATCTACCACACCCATATCTTTTGGAAATTTCTGTAAAAGTTCAATTAACTCTCCAACAGTTAATCTTTCACCTATATTTTCGTCTCTTGCCATAATTTAAAATTCTGCATTTTTAAAAATTTTTTGTAAGATCTCTTTCTCTTCTTGAGTTAATCCAAAAATTTCAAGATAATCCCAATCATAACAATAATCGATATTGATTTCATTTTCATCATAAACACGTCCTGTCTCATCTCCACAAATATTTCTTGTGTCGAAAAGCTGAATCTCAGTACCATAATGATTTAAAATAAAATCAATAACCTATATAATTCTTGTATTTTCCATTTTATTTTTTATTAAGTTTATTTAATATTAATTGTTTCATACGTTCCATTCCTCTTCTATAGCCCTTTATAAAATTATCAACAAAAACCGATGAAAGCTCTTCAAATTCAAAATTTTCACTACTAATAACATGTTTAATTTCATCAGAGATATCTATCTCATTAATTAGCTCTTCCAGTGTTTTTGGAGGCAATTCTTCTAAATTTCCACCAGAGTTTATTCTATAGCCAGCATCTCTTAATTTTTCAATAAAAAGTCCCCGTTGTTTTTCACTGGCCGGATAATAATATTTACGATATTTTTGATCATAATTAGATGTTGGAAAATCGAGCTGATCTTTTACTAGATTATATTCACACGTACCATAAAAAAGACCAACATGAGTTAATTCATCAAATAGAATTATTGATACATTTGAAGCTAAAATGTCTCCTTTTTTAGCATCATTTTCTATACTCCAAAGACGGAAATCATGGTCAACATCTCTAATAGAGAGATTGTGCCCAGACACTTCTTCAAATGTATAATTCTCAAACCCAACTTTTTTTATTCTAAAGATTTCGTGTTGATCGTTTACGATCCAGTCACCAACTTTAAAATTAGCTACCATATTTTAATATATTTTTGAAGAATTTCTTTATTTTTCCCCACAAAGTAATTGGATGATCTTGTAGTTTTTTCGCAAGAGTTTTAGTACAGTCTATAAATGTATCAATTTCTATTAGATCGGCCGTGATAAGTTCTTTGTTGAGATAAATATAAAATATAATCTCATCTGACCAATTTTTATGCCAAGAAATTGAACATAGAACATTACATGGAAATTTCATAGTCATACGAAGAATCTCATCACTATCATATTCAATAGTTTGACTTTCGCTCTCTATTTCACTTATTTTGTCTATTACTTCTTGTTTATTCATAAGATTTAATAGTTTGTACTACCATAACTATGAAAAGAAAAGCCACTGAAATTAGCATTGCCCATACTAACTTTGATTTAAAAGGATTTCCGTATTTGGAATTCCATTTAAATAAAATGTTACTGACAATAATTATCCAAAAACAAATTATTACAAAAATAGTTGCTATTACATCTATCATAACTATTTAAAGATATTATAAGTCCACTTCTTAAATTTTTCCCAAAAACTTAATTTCTTTTGTGGTTTTGGTTGAATAGAAGACTTAAGTTTATTAAGCTCTTCTTCACTAAAGCATGTTACTCTTAGTGTTTTATCACCAAATTTAATTTCTCGTATATTCATTCCATTATATTCATTTAAGTATGAATACTTATCCCAAAGAGCTTGTTTTTGCTCTTCTGTCATTTTCTCAAATCGTTTACGTAAACGTTCTGAATAGTATCCCATATTACATAAAATCGTCTTCAATTCTACGTGGATTAAATGTAGATAAGTCAGTTATTTCTTCATCAACTAGTAGATCTGTCGATCCACAATTTGGACAAGTTAAATAACCATCTTCAACATATTCTCCATAATCATCCACGAAGTCAGTACCACATTTTTTACATCTACAAAAGAATCCCATAAAATATTATTGTTTATTATCAAGAGACTCCATTGCTCTACGAAAATCATTAGCAATATCCGTTGTTGAGAAATTTGAGTTTGGTTCTGAATCCAAGTCCCACCAAGGATAATTAAAAATATTTTCTTCAATCCATTTACAAGCCTCGTCAAGAGGAATCATTTTATTGTTGTTATTTGCCATAATTTTATTGGGTTATAAATTGTTACCATATTTTCTTAAACTTTAGTGTTTTAATTCTTTCGCAGTCAGCATGAATACGTTTGTTTCGAACAATGATAACATCACCATTAACAATTTGATTGTGATATGGATATGCACATTCTTTCAAGCATTCAAGAACTTTTGGATATAACTTGTAAAATCTTTTCCAAGTTGCCAACGGTCTTTTCAACGATGGAATACGCATGCGATAGCCACTATCACCACCACCTTTAGCATTGTAAGTATCTTTATTGTCTCGATGTACAATCCTACATTGATAGGTGTAAGAGCCACAACTACCTAATGAGTATCGTTTACGTGGAATTTTCTTTAGTGCCATAATTTTTATTATGCTCCTCCACCATTTACTATGATATTATTTGCTTTAATATACAAACTAAATAATTGTTGACGCACCTCAATAGGTGTTTTGAATCGCTTATTCTCTTTTACTAAATCATACAATTTATTTAATTGTGATTTAGTAAGATATAATGCATATCTTTTTCTTTTCATTTCATTTTAACCAATCAGGATTTGTACTCATTGTAATATATTGCCACCTATCAGATGGCGTTTCACAATAATCTTCAAGAAACTCTAAGTCAATTAGAGCTCCGTTTAAAATATCCCAATCTTCTTGGGTATATCCTCCTGCTATAAAAGGCATTTTTCCCATAATTAATCGTACCATCCATATGTGTGCAACGGTGTTGCTGTTAGTAGTATCAGAAGTCCGTAGAATACCACACCACTAATTATGAGCACTCGCCATGCAATAATAACGTCTGGCGTTTCTTCCAAATGTGACTCAACCAAGCAGTCTGTATAGATGAATGTTGTGACAAAATGGATGAATCCGCTTGCACACATTACAAGGAACATTATTGTACATAAAGTTTCCATACAATTTTACGAATTATTGTCTTCATCCTCATAACTAATAATTTTATCGTTTTCTTTTAGAGGTGTAGCTACATATTCTAGTGTATTCCATCCTTTCTTTGTTCCTTCTTCTATTTTGCACTCTTTGATTCTATTTTTTGAAATTGTACATTCTAAATTATATTTGTCAAAAAATGCACAGTGACTGCATGGTGCAGAATTATTTTCAAAGGACTTTAATGAAACAAGAATTCCATCAATATATTGAACTTCTATTATTTCTCCACTTTCCTTTCTTATTTTCATATATTTTCTTAAATAAATCAATAAAATCAAGCTGAAAGAATCCCCAAACATATTTCATAAACCAGTCAGGTAGTCTATAATAGATTATTGTATCAAGTCGAAATATCCACCAGCTTATAGTAATTGTTGGGATGCTGTAAGTTATACTAATTTCTACAAAAGGCAATATATAGATAAGTCCCCAATGACGCATTAAAATGAATTTAAATTTTATTTTCTTTGTCATAATTTTATAATATTTGGACTATCTGATTTGAAGAACTTATCCATTTCTTCAATGCTTATAATATGAAGTCCTATAAGATCTCCAAGTCTGAATAAGCGTGGATACTGTCCATCATAAATATATTGCCAACGATTCCACCAATGTTTCTTTTTCTCTACAGTATAGTAAATTTGATTATCTATCACTAGGCTTGTAATTCTTCTTTTCATAAGTATATAAAGTATCAAGGAAATTAATTGAATCTTTACTAATAATTTTTTCGTATTTCCAAATACCTTGATTGAGCATATTTACAAATGTACACTCTTCTACATATATGTAGTGTTCAGTTATAGTGACTCGTTTATCTCCTTCTTTAAGCCCTATTATGGTATTTGTTTCATTACATGAACTAAATGCCAATAAAAAGAGCAAAAGTGCAATAGTAATCTTTTTCATATCTATTAAGTTAGTTATTCTTTTAGTTCTTTGCCTTATCTTATTTTATAATGTACATTCCTTTAGGGGCTTCTAGAGCTAATCCCTCTTTTATCAGACCATTATAATCAATATGATGAGAGTTCATAAAATCTATATAAATTTTTATATTTCTAGGATAAAATGTTACCCAAATCATTTCATTACTAAATGATGAAATTGAATCTATAACACCCTCATTATCAATTGAAAATAAATTAGATTTTTCTTCAAAAAGACATTCTAAAAGATTTTTCTTTTCTTTCTTTGTCATTGAAGAAAGAGGTCGAAGAAAAGGTTTTATTTGTTCTATTGTATAAAGTTGTTCATATTTAGAATCTTCAGTATGACAACTAAAGTCTCTTAAATCATACAAAGTATGTGGAATAACTATAATATCCCCAAGTAAAGGATCAGATACACTAAATTTTACTTTATAAGGTAATCTTGAGCAGACGTCTTTTAATAGAAGACCCCTTTCTTCTTTTGTCATCTTAAATTAAAATTATCTTTAAAATCTTCCCAAGTAAATTTTAATTCTTTATGCCCATCTAAAGTTAATGATGGACGTCTTTTTATAGCTTCTATTAATTTATCAAAACAAGTTGTGGCTTCATAAAGACCACAACCTGTTTCTTCTCTAATTATTTTTGCTATAGTAAGCTTATCTTCTTGTGTCATTCATACTTTTTTTGAAGAAACATATATTCATGTGAATTATTATCATTTACGAGATATAAACCAACACTGCTTTCGCTTTCCCAACCCCACTCAGAAGAACGTTCTTCTATATGATAGCCTTTTGATAATATTCTTTGTATCTCAGTGGCGTCATTGGTTAAATCTTCTTTAGTGTTAATGGTTTCCCAATCCTCTGACAATAAGTCTATTTGAGATGCAACCCACGGTGTAACATATCCTTGAGAGGTTTTCATTGCAATATATGGACCATATTCAACTAAACCTTCTTTGTCTGCTAATTCTTTTGCAGCATCCATCTTAGCTGGATATTTATCTTCACTTACATAGTAAAGAAACATACCTTTACCATTCCAACCTTTACGAGTTATTTTCTTACCGTCTTTTAAAAGTTCTAATGCGTGTCCAAATTTCATAATTTTAATTTTTAAAAGTTATTATTTTCAAGATAATATTTTATTGCTGATTCATAAGCGTCTTTTGTTTTTTCGAAAAGACACTCTGATCTATATTTTATATCTAATCTATTTTGAATAGTATATTCCCATAGACAACCAGCATCACCATCATCGTCTGTTACGGATGGAGAAACTATAATTATAATTTTATATATTTTTTGTAACCATTTTATTACCATTTGAATAGTTGGAGCAGTTACAGCATTAGGGTATCCTATCCAGCTATTTCTTTTTGCACCATAGTAATTGTCTGATACAAATAGTAACTTGTCTTTTGGTATTAAAGTGCCATTATTAACTCTATCTTCACCAAAATACCAAGCTCTACATACTTCATCGAATCCCTTTTCTTTGAGTAATTTTGCTAATTCGAAAGATACGTAGTCTTCAGTTATCATTTTTAATCGTATTCATGTTCTTCACATATAGCTTCATTGGCTGCATTAATGCAAGCGTCAGATACAATATCATCTATGATATTAAATATTTTATCTAAATCTTTTTCTTTGGTTATACCAAGTTTCATTAATAATGGAACGAGCTCTTTATTATATTTTTCTGTTGCATTATCGTTTTGACCAAAATAGTCTCCACGATGTAAATTATATTCTTTCATTTTAACGAGAAATAAGTACTAGAAGAATTAATCCTGCCATTATGAAAATTCCACAAAGTGCACTTATCATAATTTTTAAGAATACTTTTCTGTTCTCCTTTACAGTAAAATATATTAGTGGAGTAAATCCTATAATAAGAAATATTATTCCAGAAAACACTGCTGTTTCCATATTAAAATAGTAAGTCTCTTTTTTTAAGTTCTAAGATAAACTCAATACAAGCATCAATTAGCTCTTCTTGACAAAATGTTCGATAGTCCTCGTCTTCCATTAAAAATTCATATAGGAATATACCAGTCTGATCAAGCATAAATTTTTCTATTTTATAGTCAACTTGTATCAAATCAAGTAATTTTCCTAAAGACCAACAAGGAATATCATCTTCATCATGATCTATTTCTGACCATTCATGCTTAACTAGTGTTGATTCGTTTCCATTTCCGTAATAATAATCTGCACTATCAAGCGGTAAAATCTCTGCTAATTTTATTGATTGTTCTAGGTTTGTATATAATCTCATAAATTAATACATAATTTTTTGTGAATTTAAATATTTTTCTCGTTCTTTTGTATATTTTTCACGTTCTTTTAAATTCCACTCGGCTATATAATTATCGAACTCTTTAAGAGTATGAAAATTATTTTTTAACCAATCTAATTCACTTTGGTTATGCAGAAATATCCAACTTTGATGAAAATCATCAGTTATTGGATAATAATATGATGTACTCCAGCATTTAAATATTTTAATTTCATGCCAGGTTGTATCATATTTGTATGTACGTGTGAATTTAATTAAACCCCATAACAAACTAACTTCTTTAGTATAAGTTATATCTTGATCAGGGGATATACGATACTCTAATATATGAGTGTTTGAAAAAGGTACTCCTCGAAATTCTATTTTTAAGTCCTCTTTATTCATAAATAATTCTATTAATTGCAGTAAAAAGAACAGCAACCCATATTACTGGTAAAGCTAAAATAGATAAAATAATTCTTCCAGTATCACTTATATTGTATTTATTCCATTTTTCCATATATGCACAATCAATTACTAACATAATTGATACTACTACAAATATTATAGGAAAGAACAATATAAAAAGAGGTAAAAGAAGTAGATGTTGAATAAAAGTTTTAATCTGATTCATCTTCCTCCTCTTCATCATAATTTGGCTCTTCTTCATAATAATTAGAGCCAAAATTTTCTTCTTTGTATTCAGGATAAGGCCATCCAAATCTATCGTAAACTTCACCACATGAATCTGGATGATCTACAAAATCAGAATATTTCTTTTTGTGTTCTATACGTTTTTCTCCATCTTTTCCGTACATACACGTAATATACGTATATTCCTCATCTGTCAATAACTCTGGGCAATTCTCCTCAACCCAAGATCGAGGTGCAGCAATAGTATAATTTTGGCTCATATCGATATATCCAAAATTAATACATAGCTTATTTTCTTTTGCCCATTTATCATTTTTAAATTGCTGTTGAAAATCATCTCTTAACCACTTTCTAAAATTATCAGTAGGTGGATAATCTCGACCTTCAAACCAATTGTTTACACTAAAATAAATAATTTCGTCTTTCATATTTTTGAATCAACTATAATTTTTACTTTATATGGAATTCCTATTGAATGTTCTCCTGTAGAAGATCTTGGAAAGAAGTCTATAAATGGAGAACTTTTAAATATAAGAGCACCATCCTCTCTTCGTAAACAGTCCCATTTTATATAACCATCTTCTATTTCCCAATCAAGGAGATTTTCTCCTTTACTGAGCATTATTTCATCATAATTTACTGTTACTGCATAGAAGTCAGACTCACAGTGGAAATTAAAGTCTGATGGTTTTTCGTATTTATCGATTTTATAATTTTCTTCATATTCCCAAACATTTACTTCATCAAATATTATAGTAACAATACATTCGACGTTTTCATCTCTACTAACAAAAGGAAATAATTTTCTTAAACCACCCCAATCAGTACTATTATAATAACTTATTAGAGCTTCTTTGTTTGTAGTTTTATATTCTGGATAAAACTCCCACTTCTTTTTATTGAAATTATATTCAACATCTAATTTTACATCTGAAAATACATCACGTTGAACACTTTCAAGATGGCAGCTAAAACCAGGTGTTTTTACACTTGCGCCTTCTTCTCGATCTGAACCGCTTAGGTAGATTGTTTTTTGAAGTGTTATCATATTTATTCTTCGT